>Ga0210397_10000944_pt1 | contig 18931 bp, 17 predicted proteins | sample IncBWH2OmetaG_FD_160126 | JGI IMG/M metagenome (GOLD analysis project Ga0210397, IMG submission 160126) | Forest soil microbial communities from Barre Woods Harvard Forest LTER site, Petersham, Massachusetts, United States - Inc-BW-H-2-O ...
CGCCATACGAACGTTGCCAGGACACCCAGCGCGAACATGCTGACGAACATCAGCAGCCGTCCGACAAACAGCCCGTTTACATTCTCGTCCTTTTTCATCGCGATGTCGAAAATCCTGTCGATCTTCGCGACCAGATACCCGGTCACGAAGGTCGAAAGGGCCCTTCCGGTGTCGGAAAAGACCGCCTGCTCCTTTGGAGAGACGGGCGTTATCAGCATTCCGACGACCCACCCGACCAAACCTCCGGCAATGAGGATCACGAGGTTCAGCTGCCGTGGCGACACGTCCGCAGGCGTCCTGGTTGCGAGCGCCGCATAGAGGATTCCAAGCACACAGAGCGCCGCGAACGAAAATCCGATCCAGATTCCCAGGTTGCTCATGTGTCTTCCCCGCAAGAGAGCAATAACGGCTCGAGCGCAAGCGGCAGGCCTGAGCCGCTGGTATTGGCTCGGACAATCAACAAGCGGGTTGGCCCCCACGCCCCCCGGTTCGCCGCTTCACCGTGACGCACGCAGTCGCGCTTGTGGAGTCAAAAGAGCGGTTCGACGGAGCGGAACCCTCCCGGAGTTGCCATCGCGACACACATCCTTTGTATCCGCATGTGGATGTTGGAACTCAATCGGAAGCATGGTCGCTGCGTCCCGCCGCCGCCTGAGACGACCCATCTCCGCCGTCTCAGTTCGCCCAATGAAACGCGCTCTTGATTCCGTCGACGACGAACTGCGTTTTCGAATGCGGCGAGCACGATCCCGAGCAGCCGCGCCAGCACGATATTGCCTGTGCGGCCGAGGATACGCGCCACCCCTATTTTGTCCCGGCGCGAGACGACCCCACCGGCGGCTTCTGCGTCATCCGCCCATGCGTGCTTCGAGCCCACGCTTCCGGTTGCATCCCTGCAGCCCACGGACACGGTGACCTCGCTGCTCGCGCGTCTCGATCGTGGCCCGCGCTGCGCGGTGTCGCGAGGCGCGGCCTCCTTGGCATGCACCGCAGCCAGACAGCCGACGCAACGTCTCTGTTTGTCAGCGGCCGGTGGTGCCACCGGGGGGCTCGTACAGCCATGACTCTAAGCCGAAATCGACGACCACATCAGCGGATGCCGCAACCGACATCGGTTTACAGATTGGTGGTCATTTCATATGAAAGCATCTTTTCATATGAAAGCATCTTTCCGCGAGAGCGCCCATGCAGCCACTGGTTGAGGACGTCATTTTACCCTCCAAATCCTTGAGTGTGCTGGAGCAGGTTAAGACCAGACTTGGTGTCGACGGCGTAGCGGCCAGGATGCGCCGCACGGGTGTCCCCCCACTCGCCGCCGAGTTCATGGAAGTCCAGACGAAGATCGACGAGGTGACCCGCTTTGCACATGGACTCTGGGAGCGACACGTCCGCGACGACGAGATGCCCACCAAGGTCATCAACGTCTCGCGCGTAAACTACCTTGTCGGGCAGGTTCTAAACGGCGGCTTCTTGCAATTCGTCACGAATTCACAATGGAACAAGAGCTTCGTCGACGGCGTACGGTCCGGTCTGGCAGGCATTGGTGCAATCGAACATCTGGCCGTGTTCGATGGTGGCGCGCGACTGATCAACGAAGCCTACGAAAAGGACGGCGGCAAGCTCGATACCGATAGGTTCGCCATGACGCTCGCTCAGCTCGAGCGCGAGCATTTGAGCAACTCCAAGCTGAGTCGCCGGCTGAGCCGTAGCGTGGACGACAGCTGGAGGTGGGGCGATCGCTGGCAATGCGCCCAGATCCTGAGCGCTCGTTACATCGCGGAATGGCGAGGTGTGCGGCGTGTACCTGCCGCGGCCTATCCTGCCGCACTTGACGGCCTTGCGGCCAGCATCCCCGATCTCGCGACACGCCGTCAGATGCGTGAGGACGCGCGGCCCTGGGAAAAGAAGGCCATCGATCGCCTGGTTGCCCCGGTCTTTCTCAGTGACATCTGGTACACCGGTTTCAGTACCCGAGAGCATAACGGCAGCAAGGTTTGGTGCTGGAATTTCACCGTCGGAAAGACACCCAGCCAGGGCCATCACCAGGCTGTATTCATCGACGGCGAGGCAATCATGTTCAAGGGAAATACCGACGAGATCGTCTCGCGGAGGCCCGCACCAGAGTGTGCTTCGGGGAGCGGCGTCGCCCGCAATGAGCCGCAGCTGGAGCCGGGAACGGAAGACCCCAACATCATTATCCGCATTACGAACCCCTGAGGTCTCCAAGCCGGCGGCACGTAATTATGCCGTCCCAGCGAGCTTGCCGACACTGGAGAGAAGCAGTTTCAGGATCGGGGAATTGTTTGCCTTGTGGTAGGCGATGATCAGGTCAAGCGTGGGGACGTCCCCCTTGACCGGACGGGCGGTGACTGACTCGGGCAGAAGACGCTCCGTGTACGCCGGCAACAGCATCACCGCGCGGGTCGATGTGATCATTGATATGGCATGGCCGACATTGTGGACCTCATGCTGCGGTTTGAGATCGACGCCGGCTCGGCCAAAATACGCCAGGACGGAGCGGCGCACCGCAGGGGCGGTCTTGGAGGGAAGGATGAAGATTTCGTCCGCGATCTCTTGCGGCGCGATGGCCGCTTGCGAGGCAAGGCGATGGTCGCTCGGCAGCACGAAAATCAAGGGGTCCGTCCGCACCCGCCTCGAGGCCAGATCTCCCATATGCTCTTCCGGCCGCATGAAAGCTGCTTCAAGCCTGCCCCTCATCAAGGCCTTGGCGAGCGCCGGCGAGAAGTCACTCGACAGGCGGATGTCGAGGCCGGGAAATTCATCGCGCAGGATGCGGCTCACCTCGGGCAGCAAACCGATTTCGCTCCCCGACAGAAAGCCGAGGGCAAATGTCGGTCTCGCCAGCTGAGCGGCGCGCTGCGCGGCCTCTTTTGCGGCCTCGGCCTGGAGCAGCGCCGTTCGCGCATGATCGAGAAACGCCTTGCCGGCTGACGTCAGTTCGATGCCGTGAGCGCTGCGGCGCATCAGCTGAACGCCGACTTCCTGTTCGAGATCGCGGATCTGCCGGCTGAGCGACGGCTGCGAGGTGTGCAGCTTTTGCTCGGCGGCGACAGTCAGGCTGCCGGCATCCGCAACGGCGACGAAATAGCGGAGATGCCGGAGCTCCATCTTAAACCTCCCATATCTCGCGAGCATGGGGCCAGCCTACAAAGTCTTTTTCGAGCCGGCCAGCGGTCTCTATAGCAAAAGCACCGTGCACGCGGGGTCTGCCTGACCCGCAGAGCGTATTGCCTTGCGGTCGCTCGTGTCGGCGCAGCCTTGCAGGACAGGCGATGGAGACATCGTCGAAAGCCATCCGAATCCCGACAGCCAACACGAGAAAGAGGCAAAAATGTCCAGGCAGACCAAACCGAGCATCGTGTTCGCCCATGGACTGTGGGCCGACGGCTCCTGCTTTGGTAAACTCATTCCCGCGCTTCGGGCTGATGGACGCGAGGTCGTGTCTGTCCAAAACAGTCTCGATACGCTCGAAGGCGACGTTGCCGCCGTAACTCGCGCCCTGGGACGGGTGAGCAGCCCGGCTATCCTCGTTGGCCATTCTTATGGTGGAACCGTCATCACGGCTGCCGGAACCGACAGCCGCGTAGCCGGACTGGTCTACATCGCCGCGCTTGCCCCCGATGGCGACGAAACCTCTCAGAGCCTGATCGGCAAATTTCCCACCACATCCGTCTTCTCGCACATCGAGGTTGCCGACGGGCGCATCTGGCTTCGTCCTGACGGCATCGACTGCTTCGCGGGGGACTTGTCCGAGGAGGAGCAGCAGGTCGTCTGGGCGACCCAGGGCGTGCCGGCCGCAAACCTCTTCGAGCAGACGATGGCCGGCACCGCCTGGAGGTCGAAGCCGAGCTGGTGCATCGTGGCCAGGAACGACCGCACCGTTCAACCCGATCTGGAACGCTTCTGTGCGAAGCGCATGGGCGCGACCACCTACGAGGCCGACAGCAGCCATGTTCCCATGCTTTCCCAGCCCCGCTTCGTGCTCGATGTGATCCGCGCGGCCGTCAGCGCCGTTCAAAAGGCCTAAAGCCAATGCGTTGGAGCCTGCGCAGCAGTGGAGGCCGTCGAGCGTCGCTGTTGTTCGTTCTGATGATGACCGGAATCGGCGGAGCCGCAGCGCAATCCCAAAGCGAGCAACCGAAGGCAAGCAGCATGGAAACCGACGTGACGACAATCAAGCAGGCGATGCTTGGAGACTGGACGAGCATCGCCCCTGAAGTGCGGCCGAGCGCGAGCAAGAACGCGGACGGTTCGCTCAAGCCGTTCTATCTGAAGCGCGCGTTCAAATATCTTCCGTCCGATCGATTCGAGCTTGAGATCATCAATTCGGCCGATCCGTATGGCGCGGTGCCGCTCGTGCAGATCAAGATCGCCGGGCACATGCTCTGGCGCGGCGCCCATCCGATCGCGCCGGGCGCGCAGAAGGTCGACTTTGTTGCCGATGATGCTTACGAGGTCACTCCGCTTGCGCAGGGGTTTGCCGACGTCCTCAACAAGGTCGCGTCAGTTGGCTACGCGCCCTGGGCCGTCAGCTCACCCCAGAGCATTTTTGGAAAAGCCTTCGCGCCCTTCGGTCTCGCCGAAGGGACGAACTTCATGGAGTACGACCTCGTCTATCTCAGAGGTGACCTCTTGTTCTGGGGTGCGCGCAACATTGACGGCCGAGGCTTTGACACGGAGCAGAATCGTCCGACCAATCTGCAGATCCCGCTGATCCGGAAGTAACGTGCCATGGTCACGTCCAGCGAAAACCACCGCGTCCAAACCGTCCTGGACGCGTTTGATACGCTTTTCAACAAACGCGACTACGCTTCCGCCGAGCGCTTCTGGTCGCCGCGTTACATCCAGCACAGCGCACATATTCCGCCCGGCCGTGACGGGCTCTTCGACCTGGTCAAGGCCCTGCCTGCGACGCTGCGCTACGAGAACCACCTTGCGGCGGCGACCGGCGATTTCGTCATTCTCCATGGCCGGTTCACCGGTCACGGCCTGCCGGCGGCATGGGTCGTGGCCGACATCGTGCGGATGGAGGACGGCGTGCTCGCGGAGCACTGGGACGTGATCCAGGACGAGGCCACGCGGGAGCAATCACGCAGCGGTCTGCCGATGTTCGGCGATCAATTCCCGGTGTGATCACGGACCGGACGCAGGACCAAGGCCGCGCTCAGACTCTGGTTCGAGTGCGGCAGTTTGATGCAAATGCAAACCCCGGGCGCCACCGATGTCAAAGCCTGCCAGCAATGTCGACGCCCCGACCATGTTCATCCAGTGCGCCGGGGAGCGCTACGCGTACCGTCGCTTTGGCGCGGGTCGAGGTTTACCGCTGCTGTGCCTGCAGCACTTCACGGGCACGCTGGATAATTGGGATCCTGCCGTCACGGATCCTCTTGCGCGCGACCGTGAGGTGATCTTGTTTGAAAGCGCCGGGCTTGGCCAATCCACCGGCAAGGTGCCCGACACGATCGCCGGAATGGCGGCTCACGCGCTGGCATTTCTCGACGGCCTTGGCCTCACAACCTTCGACGTCCTTGGATTTTCCCTGGGCGGCATGGTGGCGCAACAGATGGCGCTCGATCGACCGTCCGTCTTCCGCAGGATGATCCTCGTCGGTACCGCGCCGCGCGGCGGCGAGGACATCATGCACCTCGAGAAGCCGAACCTCGCCAGGCATCTGGCCGATCCGACACTTCAGGGCTATGCGGTCTTGCAAAAACTGTTCTTCGCGCCGACACAGTCGAGCCAGGCTGCCGGCGCGGCTTTCGTCGAAAGGCTGATGCAACGTCAGCAGGATCGCGCGCCCATTTCCGGACCGGCCGTCGCTCAGGCCCAGATCACGGCCTTTCGCGAACGGGAAAAAGTTGCGGGGCAGCGCTTCGTCGATCTGAAGGCGATCCGACATGCGGTGCTCGTCGTCGATGGCATCCATGATGAGATGATCCCGGTCTCGAACTCCTATTGGCTGAGCGCCAATCTTCCGAACGCGGTTCTTCTCACCTACCCCGACTCCGGGCACGGGTCCCTCTTTCAATTTCACGACTCGTTCACGAGACAAACCGCGGCCTTTCTCGCTTCCGATACGCCCGACGCGCCCTATTGAATCGTTGCAGGACGCGGGCGTGTGGTCGGCGAGCCACTCCTCCGGCGTCGTCCAGCTGACGGTGTCGCATTACAGCCGGGCAGCCGATGCGACGTCTGCGTTCGAGGGCCGCAATGGAAATAGTTGTCCACGGTTCGAGACTTGCCGATTCTGAACCGCAACCACCCTTCGCAGAGGCGGCTTGACAACCCGGGCCGAAGAAATTCTACTTTTGGTAGACGATGCCAACGGCCTCAGCCCATGACCCGTCATGCCCGGCCTTGTGCCCGGCTTCGCTAAAGCTTCGCCGGACTTGGTCCGAACCCGGCGAAGCCTCTGGCGCAGCCGGGTGCCGGGCATCCACGTCTTCCTCGTTGCGTCAAGGACGTGGGTGGCCGAGACATCTGCGCGAACGCACGTAAGACGCGCTTTTGCCCGGCCATGACAAAGTGGAAAGGTCAATGCTCGCATCCATTGGTTAGAAGCTTTTGCTCGCGGAGTGGATTTCATGCCGGTCCTGCGGATCGCTCAACAGCGTGGCGATGCACCTCATCGCTATCGGATCGAGATCACCGCAACCGATATCCCAAATTTTGCGTCGCCGCAGTTCAGCAGCGACATCACCTTCGAGCTCGCGCAGCAGGATGGCGAGCGCATTCGCTGGTATCTCGAGGACTACCTCCAATTCGACGAAGACCCGGCGCCGCAAATCGCTGGAGATGTCGAAGCCTTCATGGCCGCATGCGGCGACGGGTTGTTTCGCAGCCTGTTCGAAGGCACGCGTCAGGGCGCCCAGCTTTGGACGATGATCGAGCCGCAGCTTAACGCAACGCGCGCTGAGATCACGACCGGCATCCCCGAGGCAACCGCAATCCCCTGGGAATTGATCCGCAATCCGCACACCGGGACATTCCTGGCTCTCTCCGTCGCATCCTCTGTGCGCACCCAACGCGAGGCCCAGATATTGCACGGGGGCCATGGGTGAGGCCTTCACCCGGCATTCCCTGCGCCCTCGACTGTTTCAGAGGGTGACGTGTCCAGCATTACTCGGGGCGAATTCCGCCGCGAGAACGCGGACGATCGCCCGCAGCTCTTTGAAAAGTTAAAAAAGGATACGCGGTTGCCGCGACTCCGTCATTGCGAGGCGCCTGCGCCGAAGCAATCCAGACTCGCCGCGTTGAGATTCTGGATTGCTTCGCTTCGTCGCAATGACGGGATAGATCGAGTCCGCCGCTACGCCGCCTTCTTGCTCTCCGCGAGCGTCGCAAGCTGACGCAGAATTTCGGTCGTACCAGCGAGCCGTTCCTCCGGGGTTTCCCAGTCCTGAAAGAACACGACCTTCATGTCGGGTCGCACCTTGGCCGCCTGGCCGTGCTTGCGGATGAAGGAGACCAGCCGGTCCGGATGCGCGAACTTGTTGTCGCGGAAGGTGATGACGGCACCCTTCGGCCCGGCATCGACCTTCTCGACATTGGCCGTGCGGCAATAGGCCTTGATGGTCGCGACCTTGAACAGATAACGCACCTCGTCCGGCAGCTTGCCGAAGCGGTCGCGCAGCTCGGCGGCGAAGTTCTCGATCTCCTCTTCGGTGTCGAGGTCGGCGAGCCGGCGATACAGCGACAGCCGCACCGGCAGGTCGGAAACGTAATCCTCCGGGATCAGCACCGGCATGCCGATCGTGATCTGAGGCGACCAGCGGTCGGCGACCGGCTCGACGATCCCGGCCTTGAGATTGATGATCGCCTCTTCCAGCATCGACTGGTAGAGCTCGAAGCCGACCTCCTTGATGTGGCCGGATTGTTCTTCGCCGAGCAGATTGCCGGCGCCGCGAATGTCGAGATCGTGCGAGGCGAGCTGAAAGCCCGCGCCCAGGTTTTCCAGCGACTGCAGCACGGTGAGCCGGCGCTCGGCCTGCGCCGTGATCTTCTGCTGCGCCGGCAGTGTGAACAGGGCATAGGCGCGCAGCTTGGAGCGCCCGACGCGGCCGCGCAGCTGATAGAGCTGGGCGAGGCCGAACATGTCGGCGCGATGCACGATCAGCGTGTTGGCGTTGGGAATGTCGAGGCCGGACTCGACGATGGTGGTGGACAGCAGCACGTCGTATTTGCCGTCGTAGAACGCCGACATGATGTCCTCGATCGTGGTCGGCGGCATCTGGCCGTGGGCGACCGCGACCTTCATCTCCGGCACGTTCTTGTCCAGAAAATCCTTGACGCCGGCGAGGTCCTCGATCCGCGGCACGACATAGAACGCCTGGCCGCCGCGGTAGCGCTCGCGGAGCAGCGCTTCGCGGATCATCAGCGGATCATGCGGGGCGACGAAGGTGCGCACCGCGAGGCGGTCGACCGGCGCGGACGCGATGATCGAGAGCTCGCGCACCCCGGTCAGCGCGAGCTGCAGCGTACGCGGGATCGGGGTGGCGCTCAGCGTCAGCACATGCACCTCGGCGCGCAACTGCTTCAGCCGCTCCTTGTGGCTGACACCAAAGTGCTGCTCCTCGTCGACGATGAGCAGGCCGAGATCGCGGAATTTGATCGCCTTGCCGAGCAGCGCATGGGTGCCGACGACGATGTCGATCGAACCGTCGGTGATCCCCTTCTTGACCTGGGCAAGTTCTTTCGCGGCGATGAGCCGCGAGGCCTGCGCGACATTGACCGGAAAACCGCGGAAACGCTCGGTGAAGGTCTTGGCATGCTGGCGCGCCAAGAGCGTGGTCGGCACCACGACGGCGACCTGCTTGCCGTCGAGCGCGACAGCGAATGCGGCACGCAGCGCCACTTCGGTCTTGCCGAAACCGACGTCGCCGCAGATCAGCCGGTCCATCGGGCGGCCGATCTCGAGATCTTTCAAGGTCGCCTGGATCGCGGTGAGCTGGTCCTCGGTCTCCTCATAGGGGAAGCGGGCGCAGAACTCGTCGTAGAGTCCGACCTGCACTGGCAGCTTCGGCGCCTCATGCAGGTGCCGTTCGGCCGCGATCTTGATCAGTTCGCCCGCGATCTCGCGTATCCGGTTCTTCAGCTTGGCTTTGCGCGTCTGCCAGCCGCTGCCGCCGAGCTTGTCGAGCTCCACATTGGTCTGGTCGGAGCCATAGCGCGACAACAGCTCGATGTTCTCGACCGGCAAATACAGCTTTGTCTCGCCGGCATAGCGCAGCTCGAGACAGTCATGCGGCGCGCCGGCGACGTCGAGAGTCTGCAGGCCGACGAAGCGGCCGATGCCGTGCTCGACATGGACGACGATGTCGCCGGCGGCCAGACTCGTCACCTCGGAGATGAAATTGTCGAGCTTGCGGCTCGCCTTGCGCGGCCGCACCAGGCGGTCGCCAAGGATGTCCTGCTCGCTGATAACGGCGACGTCGTCGGTCTCGAAGCCCGATTCCATGCCGACGACGGCGAGCATGGTCTCGTTGCGCGGCGTCGCCTGCACGATGCGCCAGCTGTTGACGCTGGTGACATGGCTGAGCTTGTGGTCGCCCAGCATGCTCGCCATGCGGTCGCGCGAGCCCTCGCTCCACAGCGCGATCACGACCTTCTTGCGGCTCGCCTGCAGCGCGCGCACATGCGCGACCACGGCCTCGAACACGTTGACTGTGGCATCGTTCCGCTCGGGCGCAAAATTGCGGCCCTGGCGCGCGCCGGCATCGACGACCGCGGCGTCGGCCGGCACCGAAAACGCCGTCAGGCGCACCAGCGCCGCGTCCGCGAGGCGCTGCGTCCATTGTTGTTCGGTCAGATAGAGCCGATCCGGCGGCAGCGGCTTGTAGATCGCGCCGCCGCCGGGATGCTCCAGCGCCTCGCGCCGCGCCTCGAAGTAGTCCTTGATCTGCTTGAAGCGTTCGCGCGCGGCGTCCTCGCCTTGGGGTTCGATCACGACGGGCGCGCCGCCGAGATAATCGAACAGCGTATCCATCCGCTCCATGAACAGCGGCAGCCAGTGCTCCATGCCCGGATGACGACGGCCTTCGCTCACGGCCTCGTAGAGGTTGTCGTCGCGTCCGGGCGCGCCGAATTCGGCGACATAGCCCATTCGGAAGCGGCGGATGCTCTCGGTGACGAGCTGAAACTCCGAGACCGGCACCAGATCGAGCGAGCGCATCTCCAGCATCGTGCGCTGGGTCTCGGCATCGAAGGAGCGGATCGATTCCAGGCTGTCGCCGAAGAAGTCGAAACGGACCGGCAGGTCGAGGCCGGCGGGAAACAGATCGAGGATGCCGCCGCGCACCGCATATTCGCCGGCCTCACGCACCGTCGAGGAGCGCAAATAGCCATGATGCTCGAGCCAGGCGGCGATGGAATCCATCGGCACCATATGGCCGGGCGCGACCGAGAGCGCCTGGGCAGCTACGACCTCGCGCGCCGGCACGCGCTGGACCGCGGCGTTGACGGTGGTCAGCACGATCATCGGCTTGTCGCTGCCGGCAAGCCGCGCGAGCCGCGCCAGCGTGGTCATGCGCTGCGCCAAAATGCCGCCATGCGGCGAGACGCGGTCATAGGGCTGGCAGTCCCAGGCGGGGAACTCCAGCACGGGCAGGTCGGGCGCGAAGAACGAGAGCGAACGCGCCAATTGCTGCATGCGCGGCCCGTCGCGGCAGATCACCGCCAGGCTGATCGCCGACGGCCGCGGCCGCGCCGCGATCGCGCGCGCCAGGTCCGAAATGACGAGGCCCTCGGCCCCCTCGGCCACATTGGCAAATGTCAGGGGCCGGCCACCGGCCAAGCGCTCGGCCGGCGATCGTACGATCTGCTTCATGCGCCCTCATTTGCCGGGCGAAACGACCGGACGCGCTCGAAAATGGTGCCGTCCCACGGCGGTTCCAGCGGCTTGTTGCCGGTCAGCGCGGCGTACAGATCAGGGTCAGGCAGGTCGATCAGGCGTTCGAGCTGCCCCAGTTCGTCATCGACCAGGGTCGCAATCTCCGCATCCGCAAAGCGGCCGAGAATGAGGTCCATTTCCCGTGTGCCGCGATGCCAGCAGCGAAACAGCAGCCGCTTGCGCCGGGCATCCAGGCCGTCGCTCGATCGTGTCGTCCCCGTCATGTCCCAAAACCAGTCCAACGCCGAAAGCCCGGACGTGCCGGGCGGCGTCCATATAGCGAGATCAATTGAGAATGTCAGCCCGCCATCGCGCCGAGGTAGGCCCGGATGGTCGAAAAAAGCGTGGAAGCCGGGTCTAAAGCCGGGCATGACGGGCGAAAAGGACCATAGACTCCCTCCGATGCGCCCCGCTCTGCTCAATCCGCTGTTTGCGCAGGTCACGAGCCTTTCCGGCATCGGACCGAAGCAGGACAAACTGCTGCAATATCTGCTCGGGCGGGATGACACGCCGCGGCTCGTCGACCTGTTGTTGCATCTGCCGACCAGCGTGATCGACCGCCGCGCCCAGCCGAAAATCCGCGACGCGGTGTCGGGAACCGTGGTGACGCTGAAAGTCACCATCGACCGCCACCGGCCATCGCCGCCACGCATTCAGCGCGCGCCCTATCTGGTCTATGCCAGCGACGACACCGGCGATGTGGTCCTGACCTATTTTCGTGCCAAATCCGACTACATCGAAAAGCTGCTGCCGGTCGGCACGACGCGCTACGTGTCCGGCACCTTGCAGATGTATGACGGGATCCCGCAGATCATCCATCCGGATCGCGTCGTGGACGAGGCCGGCTTTGCCAAACTCTCAGGGATCGATCCAGTCTATCCCCTGACCGAGGGGCTTGCGCTCGGCTCGCTGAAGCGCGCGATCGCCCTCGCGCTGCACAAACTGCCCGAACTGCCGGAGTGGATCAGCGCCGAGGTGATCCGCCGCTGCGCCTTCCCGGCGATGAAGGACGCGCTGCATCGCGTTCACCAACCGGCGGAGATGACCGATATTCTGCCCGAGGGGCCATTCTGGTCGCGGCTCGCCTTCGATGAGCTGTTGGCCGGGCAGCTGGCGCTGGCGCTGATCCGCGCGCAGCTCCGCCGCCCGGCCGGCAACCGCCATGCCGGCGACGGCCATTTGCGCAACCGCGTCATCGACGCCCTTCCCTACGCACTGACGGTGTCGCAGCGGCAGGCGGCCGCGGCAATCGCCGAGGATCTGCGCCAGCCGGTGCGCATGCTGCGGCTTCTGCAGGGCGACGTCGGCTCGGGCAAGACCGTGGTGGCGCTGCTCGCGGCCGCAACCGTGGTCGAGGCCGGCAAGCAGGCCGCGCTGATGGCGCCGACCGAGATTCTCGCGCGGCAGCACATCAAGACCATCGCGCCGCTCGCCGAGCAAGCCGGCCTGCGGATCGCAATCCTCACCGGCCGCGAGAAGGGCAAGGAGCGGCGCGACATCCTGGCGCAGCTCGAACACGGTGAGATCGATCTCCTGGTCGGAACCCACGCGCTGATCCAGGACGACGTCGTGTTCAAGGCGCTCGCGCTCGCCATCGTCGACGAGCAGCACCGCTTTGGCGTGCGTGAGCGGCTGGCGTTGACCGCCAAGGGCGAGGCCGTCGATGTGCTGGTGCTGAGCGCCACGCCAATCCCGCGCACGCTGGTCCTGACCTATTTCGGCGACATGGACGTCTCGGAGCTCCGGGAAAAGCCGGCCGGGCGCCAGCCGATCGACACCCGCGCGGTGCCGGACAGCCGCCTGAACGAGGTGATGGAGGCGGTCGGCCGGGCGCTTTCGGCCGGCAAACTGGTCTACTGGATCTGTCCGCTGGTCGAGGAATCCGAGGCCGAAGGCACCGATCACCTGACCAACGCCACAGAGCGGTTCGAGAGTCTGCAAAAACGCTTCGGCTCCCGCGTCGGCCTGGTGCACGGCCAGATGAAGGGGGCGGAGAAGGACCGCGTGATGGCGCAATTTGCCGGCCACGAGATCGGCCTCTTGGTGGCGACCACGGTGGTCGAGGTCGGTGTCGATGTCCCGGCGGCGACCATCATGGTGATCGAGAATGCCGAGCGGTTTGGGCTGGCACAATTGCACCAGCTCCGCGGCCGGATCGGCCGCGGCTCGGAGGCCTCGACCTGCCTCCTGCTCTACCGCGAGCCGCTCGGCGAGATGTCGAAGGCGCGGCTCAAGGTGATCCGGGAGACCACTGACGGATTCCGGATCGCGGAAGAGGATCTCAAGCTGCGCGGCGAAGGCGACGTGCTGGGCGTGCGGCAGAGCGGACTTCCCGGCTACCGCATCGCGCGCTCGGACGTGCATGCCCAGCTGATCGCGCAGGCGCGCGACGAGGCGCTGCGCGTCATGAAGGACAACCCGAAACTCGACGGCCCGCACGGCCAGGCGTTGCGCTGCCTGCTCTATTTGTACGAGCGCGACGAGGCGATTCCCTTCCTCAGCGCGGGGTAAAGCGCCTTCGGCGCAGACTGCTGACAGAATCTGGCACGGCAGGCCGTATCGTCGCCGAGAGATGCCGATTCCGCGACGAAAGGTCCCGCCGATGCCGAAAGCTCAAGCTCTCGATTCTCACCCCGTTACCCCGAAATGCTGGGTCGCGGTCGCATCGGCGGACCATGTGCGCATCGGCCGCGCCGAAGGTTTCATGCAGGTCTGTCACGGCAAGGGAGCACCCTTGCGCCGGATCTCGGCCGGCGACTGGGTGGTCTATTACTCTCCGACCGAGACATTCGGCGCCAATGACCGCCTGCAGGCGTTTACCGCAATCGGCGTGGTCGAGCCGGCGGCGCCGTATCAAGCCGAGATGTGCGATGGTTTCCATCCATTTCGCAGAAATGTGCGCTGGATCAAATCCGCCGAGACGCCGATCCGCCTCTTGCTCGAGGAGCTCTCGTTTTCGGCTGGTAACAAGAACTGGGGCTACAAATTGCGCTTCGGCCTGTTCGAGATCGACCGGCAGGACATGCGCAAGATCGCCCGCGCGATGGGGGCGAGCCTCGTCCCAGTAAGCATCCCGCTTCCGCCGCTCCCGGTGAAACCGCAACCTCAGCCGTCCGACGCGCCGCTGTCGCGCGCCGCCGGATAGGGCTCGAGCGCATAGCCGGCCTTCTGCCAGCCGCGGCAGCCGCCCTGGATCACGAAGACATCGGTAAAGCCCATGTCCAGGAGGGCGGTCGCGGAAAGCGTCGCTTTGCCACCCCCGCCGCAGGTCAGGATGATGGCCTGCCTGCGATCCTGCAGCGCCGGATCGCGCCGCTCTTCTTCGGTGTCAGCCTTGATCTCGAGCTCGCCGCGCGTGATGTTACGAGCGCCGGGGATGGTCCCGCGCTCGCGAAGCTGCCACTCCTCGCCGACATCGATCACCAGCACGCCGCCGGCATCGATTCGCTGCTTTGCCTGCTCTGGCGTAAGCATGCGGACCGTCGTGCGGGCGTCGTGAACGCGTTCGCGGAAGGTCTTGCCGCCCACCTACTCCACCTTCGCCGGCGCCGGCTGCAGCGGCGGCGTGCCATTGGCGGCACGGGCGGCATTGGCCATTCCGGCCAGCGCCGCGATTTTTTTCTGCGGATCGGAGCCCGGCTGCACCACGCCCGCGGACATGATCAGGGTCGCGGCGTCCTCCGCGCTCATCTCGACCTCGATGATCTTGTTCTTCGGCACGTAGAAGAAGAAGCCGGTGGTCGGGTTGGGGGCACAGGGCAGGAACACCGAGATGTGCTCCTCCTGGCCCGGCAGGCGGCGCGCCACCTCCGGGTTCGGCGACTGCGAGATCAGCACGATCGACCACATGCCGGGCGACGGAAACTCGACCAGTCCGACACGGCGGAAGCTCGATCCATTGCCCGAGAACAGGGTCTCGAACACCTGCTTGAGCCCGCGATAGATCGCGCGGACGGCGGGAATCCGTCCTAGGATCTTTTCCCCGAGGTCGACCAGCGTCCGCCCGATCAGGTTGGCGGTGAGAAAACCAAGCAGGGTCAGAGCGATCACGGCGACGATCAGGCCCGACCCCGGCAGGCCGAACGGCAGATAGGTCTCCGGCCGATAGGCGATGGGAACGAATGGCCGCACCAGGCCATCCACCCAGGTCACGAACCACCATGTCAGGTAGAAGGTGATCGCAATCGGGCCGGCGACGACGAGGCCGGTCAGAAAATAGTTCCGAAAGCGGGCCATGACGCCGCCGTGATGGGGTTCCGGCGGCGTTTCCGGAGGAATGGTCGGCGGCGGCAGATTGTCGTCGCGGGAGCTCATGCGGGTTCCAGGTCGAAGGCAGCCTATCAGCTAGGGTGTTCTAGCAGATTTTTTAAGGGTGCGAGACAGCGAAGCGTCGCGCACCACGCCTTCCCCTATTCGACGGTCACCGATTTCGCGAGATTACGCGGCTGATCGACGTCGGTACCCATGATGACGGCGGCATGATAGGCCAGAAGCTGCACCGGAACCGCATAGACCATCGGCGTAAAGGTCGCGGCCATGTCGGGCATCACGATGGTGACGAGCGAGTTGACGGTGGCCTCGGCTGCGCCCTTGGCGTCGGTCATCAGGATGATGTTGCCGCCGCGGGCCGCCACTTCCTGCATGTTCGAGACGGTTTTTTCGAAAACCCGGTCGAACGGCGCGATCACCACGACCGGCATGGTCTCGTCGATCAGCGCGATCGGCCCGTGCTTGAGCTCGCCTGCGGCATAGCCCTCGGCGTGGATGTAGGAAATCTCCTTCAGCTTCAGCGCGCCTTCGAGCGCGAGCGGATAGCTCGTGCCGCGGCCGAGATAAAGCACGTCCTTCGACTTGGCGATGTCGCGGGCCAGCTTTTCGATCTGCGGCTCGAGCGCGAGCGCGGCCGTCATCAGGCGCGGAATCTCGATCAGGGCGTGCACGAGCCTGGTCTCGTCCTCCGCCGAAATCTCGCCCCTTGCCTTGCCGGCCGCGACCGCAAGCGCCGCCAACACCATGAGCTGGCAGGTGAAGGCTTTGGTCGAAGCCACGCCGATTTCGGGACCGGCCAAAGTCGGCAGCACGGTTTCGCTCTCGCGCGCAATCGTCGAGGTCGGCACGTTGACGACGGACAGCGTATGGCAGCCTTCCGCCTTGGCGTAGCGCAGCGCGGCCAGCGTGTCGGCGGTCTCGCCGGATTGCGAGATGAAAATTGCGAGATCGCCCTTGCGGAGCGGCGCCTCGCGGTAACGGAACTCGGAGGCGACATCGAGTTCGACCGGCACGCGCGCCAGGCGCTCGAACCAGTACTTCGCGACATAGCCGGCGTAGCTCGCGGTGCCGCAGGCGGTGATCGAGATGCGCTGGATGTCCTTGAAATCGAACGGCAGCCCGGTCGGCAGCGAGACGCGGTCGGCGGCCAGGTCGACATAGCGCGCCAGCGTGTGGCCGACCACCTCCGGCTGCTCGTGGATTTCCTTGGCCATGAAGTGGCGGTAGTTGGCCTTGTCGACCAGCGAAGCCGAGGCGCCGTGCTTGATCGCGTCACGATGCACCACTGCGTTGGTCTTGTCGTAGATCGTGGCGCCGCCATGGGTCAGCACCACCCAGTCGCCATCCTCCAGATAGCTCACGGTATCCGTGAACGGGCCGAGCGCGATGGAATCCGAGCCGAGATACATCTCGCCTTCGCCGTAGCCGATCGCGAGCGGCGGGCCGTTGCGCGCGCCGATCATCAGATCGCCCTCGCCGGCAAAGATGAAGCCCAGCGCAAACGCGCCGCGCAACTGCGACAGCGCATGTCTCACCGCATCGACCGGGCTCGAGCCCCGCGCCAGGAGGCTGTCGACCAGATGCAGCACGGTCTCGGTATCGGTCTCGGTCGTGAAGACGGCGCCCTGCTTCTCGAGCCGCTCGCGCAATTCGCGGAAATTCTCGATGATGCCGTTGTGGACGACGGCGACACGCTCGGTCGCGTGCGGATGCGCGTTGCCTTCGGTCGGCTTGCCGTGGGTCGCCCAGCGGGTGTGTCCGATGCCGGTAAGACCTGAGAGCGGCTCGGTGCGCAGCCGCATTTCGAGATTTTTCAGTTTGCCTTCGGCGCGGCGGCGCGCCAGATGATCGCCTTCGAGCGTTGCAACACCGGCCGAATCGTAGCCGCGATATTCAAGACGCTTCAGCGAGTCGACCAGTTGTTCTGCGACCGGGCTGCGCCCGAGAATGCCGACAATGCCGCACATGCGGATCGCTATCTCCTGAAATTGTCGAAAAGACACATAAAACGATAGCTATTTCTGCAGCGAGAGATAGCGGGAAATGCTGGTGCCCAGATACTCAATATTTATTGCGGTTTGCGACAGGGTTAAGCCCCTCCAAAATACCGTTTCCAATGCGCCCCGCAATGCTTTCGCCGGCCGCATCCTCTACACCCATGGGCACCAATCACGCGACCGAGTTTTCGGCAGCTCCGTCCGCGCCTCGGAGCAGCGCGCTGCGGCTGCCCGGAAGGAAGCCGACAAGCGCGCCCGCGACGCCTGGAACAAGCACATGCTGGGCTTGCGCAGCCCTCGCCGATGCCTGGGCGACGCGCTGAATGCCGGATTTGGCTATCCCTGCAAGCGCAGTTGCCCCGTCGCTGCGCACCACCAAGATCTCGGCAAATGATCCGCCGTCCACGTGGCGGCCGCGGCAACGGTGAGAGATGATGCGGCTGGATATTCGCAGTCGTTGGTGCTCGACTTGGCAGTGAAATGACTTGATGCGTTTCAAAACATAATCGCGGGCCGTTCTTCGATCATGTGCAATCTCTATAGCATCACCACCAACCAGGCCGCGATCGCCGCGCTGTTCCGCGTCGTCAACCGCTATGTCGGCAACCTGCCGCCGATGCCCGGCGTCTTTCCGGATTTTCCAGCGCCGGTCATCCGCAACACCGACACCGGCCGCGAGATGGCCATGATGCGCTGGGGAATGCCGCCACCGCCGCGCACGGGCGGACCGCCCGTGACCAACATCCGCAACACGTCCTCGCCGCACTGGCGCATGTGGCGCGAGCCGGAGAACCGCTGTCTCATGCCCGCCAACAGCTTCGCCGAGTACGCGCCGGAGACGAACCCGGCGACGAAGAAACGGGACGTCGTCTGGTTCGCGTTGAACGAGGACCGGCCGCTGTTCGCGTTTGCCGGTATCTGGACGACCTTCAATGGCGACCGAGGCACCAAGTCCAAGCCGATCCCAGGCCCGCATCAGGTCTGCGGCTTCCTGACGACTGTGGCCAACGCGGTGGTCGCGCCAATTCATTCGAAGGCGATGCCGGTGATCCTGACGACCGACGAGGAGCCCGACATCTGGATGCGCGCGCCCTGGGACGAGGCGAAAGCGCTGCAGCGCCCCTTGCCCGACGATACGCTCGTGATCGTGATGCGCGGCGCGGACAAAGAGGACAAGACCGCTGCACGAAATTCGTCGCGGATCGCTAATTTGCCGATCCCGAGGTCGCCGCGCGCAAGCTGATGGAGATCGCCAGTTCGGTCGAGGCGGTGCAGGACGAGCGCATCCACGTCGAGAAGATCAGTTGGCCGTTTCCTCTCCAAGCTCAAGGGTTCGCCGACCGAATACAGCGCCGGCCTCAAGCCCGCGATCGAATGCGGCGGACCTTGAAAATATGTAGCCTGGAATCTTCGAATGTTTACGCTTTCTTAACCGCGAAAGCATCAATCTCGTAAGGTACTGGCGTCTGCTCTCGTCGTCGGGCGTGAACTAGGTATCGCACGCTTTTTGGTAGCTCGTCCTCACGAAGGATCGCGAGTAGCGCAAGGCGCCCAAGCCCCACTCGGCGGTGGCCCCGGCATCATCCAGGGTTCTCCTGCCGTTGCGCTGAGCACTCGCTATGAGCTTTAGTTCGGCTATCTCCTTGACCATGATGCTGCTTGCGATCGTCAGCGTGGTCATCTTCATTCCCTTTGTCAGCGACCATGCCTTCTGGATAACGGTGGCGGCGTACATCATACTTGCCAGCTCATATCA
>Ga0210397_10000945_pt1 | contig 18921 bp, 15 predicted proteins | sample IncBWH2OmetaG_FD_160126 | JGI IMG/M metagenome (GOLD analysis project Ga0210397, IMG submission 160126) | Forest soil microbial communities from Barre Woods Harvard Forest LTER site, Petersham, Massachusetts, United States - Inc-BW-H-2-O ...
AAGCTGTAACGACCATTTCGAGTTCGCGCGCGCGGCTTCGACCTACAAGATCCAGCGCCTCGGCAATGAAGCGGGATTGCCGACGACGGCCGATATCGAGGCTGTCAAAAAGGAGTTCGGGATCAGCGCGTAAGGCCCGTTGCCCGCGACGCGCTACGCGAGAGCACTCTTCAGATCGAAGCCGAGATCAGCCGCCTTCTCAGGCCCGATCGACCGGTTCAGCCCAAGGATCTTGCGGCCGAACACGTGGTCGGCGGCGCGGTTGACCGACTCGATGCCGACAAGCTGTCCTTGTTTGTAACAGAACGCCGAGAATGAGCGCGCCTCGCGATCGCCACGCACCACGACCTGATCATATCCCGTCGTGAGACCCGCGATCTGGAGCTTGTCGTCACCCTGGTCGCTCCAGAACCACGGCAGGCCGTCATAGACCTTGGCATCGCCGGTCAGCCGGGCCGCTACGCATCGCGCCTGGTCGGTGGCGTTCTGCACAGATTCAAGCCGGAGCGAACCGCCAAAGCGCGGGCTTGCAAACAACGCGCAGTCGCCGATCGCCGAAATATCGGGATCGGCGGTCAGCAAATGCTCATTGACGATAATGCCAGAGGCGACGGTGAGGCCTGCCTCGGCGGCAAGCTCGACATTCGGCAAGACACCGACGCCGACCACGACAAGATCGGCCGGGATATGCCGGCCGTCGCTGAGACTGACGCCGGCAACCTTTCCGTCGGCGCTCTCGATGCTGGTCGCCTGCACGCCGAGATGGATACGGATGCCGGCCGAGGTGTGTCTCGTTTGAAAATAATCCGAGATCTCCGCGGTGACGGCGCGCGCCATCACCCGCGAGCCGAGCTCGATCACGTCGACCTCAAGCCCCTTGGCGCGCGCGGTAGCCGCAAATTCGAGGCCGATGAATCCGGCGCCGATCACCGCGACATGCTTGGCGGAGCCGATCCGCTGCCGCAGAGCCTCGCTCTCGTCGAGGATGCGCAGGTATTTGACATCGGCGAGGTTGGCGTTGGGCAGATCGAGCAAGCGATTGCGCGCGCCGGTCGCGAGCACCAGATGGCCGTAGTCGAGAAAGGCCCCCGAGGTCAGCAACAGCCGGTGGGCGGCGCGATCGATAAAGGCCGCGCGGTCGCTGATCAGTTCGACGTTCTGGTCGCGGTAGAACTTGTCGGGACGGAACATCAGGCTGTCGGGACGCCCCTCGCCCTTGAGATACGCCTTGGACAACGGCGGCCGTTGATAGGGCAGATGCGCCTCGTCGTTGATCAGGCAGATGCGTTCGCCAAACCCGTGCTGGCGCAGGGAGACGGCAATCTGGAAACCGGCGTGGCCGGCGCCGACGATCAAGACAGTTTTTTGGGTCATCCGATGAGACTGGCACGATACGAGTTCGATTTGAGCCATCTTGCAGGCTTCGCCGGAGATTGTCACCATCGGCCTTGCGAAAGCCTGGCAACCCCATCAACCCGAGACCTCCACGATGGCCCAAATCGACGACACAACCGGCGTCCCGCCGCCCGATCCGGCGCTGCTTGCCATCGATGGCGCGGTCGCGACCATCACGCTCAACCGCCCTGCGACCTTCAATTCGATTGATCTTTCGATCGCCAAGCGGCTTCAAGAACTCGCCGTTGAGGTCGAGGCGTCTGACGACGTCAAGGTACTCGTGATCGAAGGCGCCGGCCGCGCGTTTTGCGCCGGCGGCGACCTTCAGACCCTTGGGGCGGCAGCCGCAGCCGACACGATCGCGCCGGTCGTCGGCGAATTGCTGCATCACTATCATGCCTTCATTGCCGCTTTGCTGCGGATGCCCAAGATCGTTGTCGCCAGCGTTCACGGCTCGGCCGCCGGCGCCGGCTTCTCGCTCGCCTTCATGGCCGATCTTTGCATCGCCGCTGAGGATGCGCGCTTCACGCCGGCCTACGCCAAGCTCGGCGTGTCACCCGACGGCGGCGGCACGGTCGGCGTGACGGCGGCCGTCGGACCGCGGCGGGCCTTGCAGATCTTTCTCAGCGAAGACCATTTTTCCGCCGCGCAAGCCCAGCAATGGGGTCTCGTCGTTAAGGTGGTCCCGGCGGCGGAACTGAAGGCCGCGACGCGCGAACTGGCGCTTCGGCTGGCGCAAAATGCGCCTTCCGCGATTGCCGCCACCAAAAGCCTGATCCAGCGCGCGCCCAGGAATTCGATCGAGCACCAGCTCGATGCCGAGCGTGACGCGATCATCGACTGCATGCACACGGACGAGTTCCGGGCCGCGATCGGCAAGTTCATGCAAAAGGGGAAGTAAACAGGACTATCTCCGCTAGTCGTCCCCGCGCACGCGGGGACCCATAACCACCGAAGCCCGTTGCGGCAAACGTCCGCCGGCTTGCCATCACGGCGAGATAACGCGGTATGGGTCCCTGCTTTCGCAGGGACGACAAGGATCAATTCGGGCAGATATAGCCGGTGCCTGCGGGCGATTTGAAACAGCCGACTGATTCAGGGATCATGTGCTTGGGCAGCCAGAGCACCACCTTCGGAAAATAGATCGTGAAGGTGATGGTGACGAGGAACACGACGTAGATCGGCAGCGCCGCGCGCAACGCCTTGGAAAACGGCACGCCGACGAATTTCGACGCCATCAGCAGCACGAGCCCGTAAGGCGGCGTAATCAGGCCAAACGCCAGCGTCGCGATCAGTACCACGCCCATGTGCACGCCGTTGATGTCGCCGGCCTGGGTCAGGGTGTTCACCAGCGGCATGAAGATGATGATGGTCGGCACCGGCTCGATGAAATCGCCGATCACGGTGAACAGCAGCACCAAGAGCAGCATCATGATCTGCGGATCGCTGCCGGCGATCGACGTAATCCAGTCGGCAATCACGATCGCGCCGCGCAAATAAGCCAGCATCCAGCCAAAAGCGTTGGCGGCGCCGATGGTGATCAACGGCAGGGAGAAGATCAGCCCGGCGAGGCAGAAGTCGTAAGGAATTTTCCTGAAATGCCCGCGATTGAGCGCGGGGATCACGACGGCGATGATCCAGATCACCGCGACCACGCCCGCCTCCGTCGGCGTGAACCATCCGGTGAGAATGCCGCCGAGCAGAATCACCGGAATCATCAGCGGCAACGCCGCGTCACCGGTCGCGAACATCACCTGCCGCATCGAGGCTCGCGGCTTGCGCGTGCCAACGGGACCGAAGAAGTAGCAATAGATCATCAGCCCGAAGCCGATCATCATGCCAGGCACGACTCCGGCCATGAAGAGACCTGCGATCGAGACGTTACCGACCGCGCCATAGACCACGGCGGTGATGCTCGGCGGCACCAATGCGGCGATCGTCGAAGCGGACGCGATGATCGCGGCGATAAAGGCAGGGCTGTAGCCTTCGCGCCGCATCGGCGTGCCCAGCGCGCGGCTCATCACCGCGACGTCGGCCGTGGTCGAGCCTGACATTTCCGAGAAGAACATGCTGAAGACGACGACCACCTGCGACAGCCCGCCCCTGATATGGCCGACCAACGACAACGACAGGTTCGCAATCCGCACCACTACATTGGCCGAACTCATGAGCTCGCCGACCAGCAGGAAAAACGGGATTGCGAGAAGCGCCTCGGAATCGACGCCGTCAAAGATCTTCTGGACGATCCCTGCCAGCGAAACGTCAGTGAGGAGTGCGCCGACAAAGACGCCCGCCATCAGCGAAAACGGCACGGGCACGCCGAGATAGCCGAAGAACAGGAAGCAGAACGACATCAAGGCGAGGACAAGCGGCGGACTCACGGCCGCGCCCTCGGACCAAGGGAAGTTTCAACCGGCGGGATGATCAGTTCCGGTTCGGGCTCCGGGTGGTCGAAGCCGTTACGGATGCCGTTGACGAGCTGCTCGACCGTAAACAGCGCGATCAATATCGCCGCGAGCGGGATTACCGCATAGAGCGAGGCGATCGGCGTGCCCGACGGCAGGCGGAAGCTGCCGAAGCCCCGGAGATAGTTGATATAGCCGAACCAGATCAGGCAAAACGCCACGGCAAGCACCACGATGCGGATGATGATCTCGACGATCATCCGCGGCGTGCCGTGCAAGGATTCAGAGATCGCCGTCAGATAAAGATGATCGTTGCGGCGCGTCGCCACCGCCGCTCCGATGAAGATCGCGTAGATGAACAGGGTCGAGGTGACTTCCTGCAACCACAGCCAGGGGTGGCCGATGGTGCGCGTGATGATGTCGAACATCACCGACAGCGAGAAGCCGAAGCACAACGCCCCGCACACCATCATCAGCACGAGCTCGAGCCGGTCGAGCGCCCGCCATTTCAGGTGATGCTGCCGCTGCAAGACCAGTTTGTCGGCGATGGCCATTGAAGGCGCTCCGTATCCGCTTTTTCCGTCATGGACGGGCTCGTCCCGGCCATCCACGTCTTTGAGGGGCAGCTAGAAAGGAATACGTGGATGCCCGGCACAAGGCCGGGCATGACGATAAGGCCGCTAGTTGATCGCCTTGATCAGGTCCTTGATCTTCTCCGCATGGGGACCGAGGTCCTTGGCAAGCTTGTCGAGATACGGATCGGCAATTTTCTGGAAGCCGGTCTTGTCGACATCGGTCACGATCTTGACGCCGATCTTTTCGAGCTTGGCGGCAGCCGCCTTTTCCAGCTCGAACGCCCGTTTGGGTTCCTGAACGCTGACATCCCGCGCCGCTGCCTGCACCCATCCTCTCTGCTCGGCATTCAAACTCTGCCAAAGCTTGTCGCTGATCCAGAGGATAGCGTTGTTGGCTTCGTGCTCGGTCATCGAAAGCACCGGCGCGACTTCGTAATGGCGGTTGATGAGGTAGACGTTGACGGCGTTTTCACCGAAGTCCATCACCCCGGTTTGCAAAGAGGTATAGACGCTGCCGAACGGCATGTGCACGGTTTGGGTGCCATAGGCGGCGAACATGGTGTCCTCGGTTGCGGTCGCCTGCACGCGAACCTTGTACCCCCTGAGGTCCTCGACCTTGCGCACTTCCCGCTTGCCATACATGTGCCGAAAACCCTGGGTGCCGAGCCCGATGGCGTGAATGCCCTGCACCGTTTCGTCGATCATGTCGCGGATAGCTTCGAACACTTTTGGATCGCCGAGCGCCTTGACGTTGTGGTCTTCGCTGCGAAACAGATAGTGCAGCGACATCACACCTGCCTGCGGCGAGATGGTGGACGTATTGGCCGACGACACGATAGCGAAATCGATGTCGCCCGAACGAACCAGTTGCAGGATTTGCGGCTCCTGCCCGAGCTGGGCGCCCGGATACTGGTCGATCAGCATCGTACCCTTGCTCAATTCTTTCAGCTTGGCCGAGAAGATGTCATAGGCAATGCTGTAGCCGGAATTGAGCTGCTGATCGTGTGCGAAGCGATAATGCTTGACCTCTTGCGGGCCTGCCGCACCCGCCAACATCGCGGCCGCGAGAGCCCCCAGCAGGCTTATTATTTTTCCTTGGTGACGCAACGTCGCTTCCTCCCGTTGATTTTTTTAACCCGCGTCAATTGATGGCGCGGATCAGGTTCTTGATTTTCTCGGCATGAGGTCCAAGCCCCTTGGCGAGCTTGTCGAGATAGGGATCGGCAATCGCCGTGAAGCCGGACTTGTCGACGTCGGTCACGACCTTGACGCCGATCGACTTCAGCTTTTCGGTTGACTGATGTTCGAGCTCAAGCGCCTTGGCTGGTTGGGTCCGGTTCACCTCATCGGCCGCGGCCTGCACCCAGCCTTGTTGCTCCGGCGTGAGACTGTTCCATAGTTTGTCGCTGACCCAGACTAGGCTGTTGTTGGCCTAGTGTTCAGTCAGCGACAGCACGGGTGCTACTTCGTAATGCTTGTTGGCCAGATAGACGTTGATGCCGTTTTCAGCGACGTCCATCACCCCGGTTTGCAGCGAGGTGTAGACGCTGCCAAACGGCATATGGACGATCTGGGCGCCGTAGGCCGGGAACATGGTGTCCTCGGTCGGTGTCGCCTGAACCCGGACCTTCAGCCCCTTGATGTCCTCGATCTTCCGGATCTCGCGTTTAGCGTACATGTGACGAAGGCCGAGCGTGGCGAGCCCGATGACGCGGGCGCCCTGGACCGTTTCGGCAATCATCGCTTTGACCGCTTTGGAAACCTCGGGGTCCGCGATCGCCTTGATCAGATGAGCTTCATTGCGGAACAGGAAGTGCATCGACATCACGCCGGCCTGCGGCGACAGGGTCGCAGCATTGGCCGAGGACGAGATGCAGAATTCAACGTCGCCGGATTTAACGAGCTGGAGTACCTGCGGCTCCTGCCCGAGCTGCGCGCCCGGATACTGGTCGATCAGCATCGTACCCTTGCTCAGGGTCTTGAGCTTGTCGGCGAAGATATCGCCAAGGATTCCGTAGCCGGTAGTCTTCGGCTGATCATAGGCGAAGCGGTAATGCTTCACCTCTTGTGCGGTTGCGCCTGCCGCCGTGAAAAGAAAGGCAGTAACGAACGCGGCGAATAGCTTGCCAAAACTGGCCATCGTCTCCCCCTCCCCGATTGTTTTCTTTGATCATCCCATCGGCTTTGTCGGGATGTCAATCGAACTGAGGGCGGAGAGCGGCCGTTTAATCCGTCATTTCCCTTTGTCATTCCCTTGGGCGCGCATGAAATCGAAATCGCAGCCTTCGTCGGCCTGCAAAATGGTCTCGTTGAACAGGTGCGCGTAGCCCCGCTTGGCCCATTCGGCCGTCGGCAGCTTGAGCGCGGCGCGGCGCTTTTCGAGTTCGGTGGCGTCGACCAACAGGTCGATGCTGCGTTTGGCGACATCGAGGCGGATCATGTCACCGGTCTTCACCAGTGCCAGCGGACCGCCGACGGCCGACTCCGGCGTAATGTGGAGCACGATGGTGCCGAAAGCCGTGCCGCTCATCCGAGCATCCGAAATCCGCACCATGTCTTTAACTCCCGCGCGAAGCAGCTTGCTCGGGATTGGCAGATAGCCCGCTTCCGGCATACCGGGCGCGCCCTTCGGTCCCGCGTTGCGCAACACCAGCACATCGTCGGCGGAAACCTCCAGCGCGGGATCATCCACCCGCAGCGTCATGTCTTCGACGGATTCGAACACCACCGCGCGGCCGGTGTGCTGCAACAGCTTTGCCGTCGCCGCCGACTGCTTGATGACGGCGCCGCGCGGCGCGAGATTGCCGTGCAGCACGGCCATCGAGCCCTGCGCATTGATGGGATTGCTGCGCGGACGGATAACGTCCTGCCCTGGCACGTCTTCGGCGCCCGCGACAACGTCGCGCAACGTCGCGCCAGTGATGGTTTTTGTGTCGAGATCGATGAGATCGCCGAGCTGCGCCATCAGTTTCGGCACGCCGCCGGCGTGGTGGAAATGTTCCATGTAATGCGCGCCTGACGGTTTCAGGTCGATCAGGACCGGCACCTCGCGACCCAATTTGTCAAACGCTGCAAGATCAATGCGATGCGGACTGCGGTTAGCCATCGCGGTCAAATGGATCAGGCCATTGGTCGATCCGCCAATCGCCTGCATCACGACCTGCGCGTTCCTGAAAGAAGACGCCGTCAACATTTCGCTCGGCTTCGGTCCCTTGGTCTTGGCCATTTCGGCGGCGACCTTGCCGCTGGCCTCGGCGAGCCGAAAACGTTCGGCATGGGGCGCGGGGATCGTTGCGCTCATCGGCAGCGACAGGCCGAGCGCTTCGGTCACGCAAGCCATGGTGCTGGCGGTGCCCATCACCATGCAGGTGCCGACCGATGGCGCAAGCCGGTTACTCACCGCCTCGATCTCGACTTCATCAATTTCGCCAGCGCGGTGCTTGCCCCACAGCCGGCGGCAATCGGTGCAGGCGCCCAGCACCTCGCCCCGGTGATGTCCGACCACCATCGGGCCGACCGGGATAACGACGGTCGGTAGATCGGCCGAGATCGCGGCCATGATCTGCGCCGGCAAGGTCTTGTCGCAGCCGCCGATCACCACCACCGCATCCATCGGCTGGGCGCGGATCATCTCCTCGGTATCCATCGCCATCAGGTTGCGCAGGTACATCGAGGTTGGGTGCGAAAAGCTTTCCGCGATCGAAATGGTCGGAAACACCATCGGCATCGCGCCGGACAGCATCACGCCGCGCTTCACCGCCTCGATGATCTGCGGCGCGTTGCCGTGGCAGGGGTTGTAGTCGCTATAGGTGTTGGTGATGCCGACGATCGGGCGGTTCAGCGCGTCGTCGGAATAGCCCATCGCCTTGATGAAGACCTTGCGCAGAAACAGCGAAAACCCGGGATCGCCATAACTCGCCAGTCCCTTGCGCAATCCGTCGGCCATTTTCTTATTTCCTTTTGTTGTCATTCCGGGGCGCCTCGCAGAGGTGAACCCGGAATCCAGAAGTTGTTGCAAAAGATTCCGAGCTCATCGCCACGCGATGCCCCGGAATGACGCGTCCGCGTCACTTCAGATCGATGATCCGACTTTTGTCGCCGTCGAACTCCATGCCGCAGAACGAACCGCCCTGATAGAAATCGCCGACCGGATCGGGCTTGAGCTTGGCCTGCTCGGCAAAGGCGTGTTCACGGAAATCTTCGGCGCGGCCGGTCGGGCGATAGCCAAGATCGATGGCGCGATGATTGTCCCACCATCCGCGCTCGTTGTTCGACGCGCCATAGAAAATTTCGAAATGAATATCGGGATGATCGAGCCCGATCCGGCACAGCTGCACCAGGTCTCCCGGCTTCAACCAGATCGAAAGCCGGCGATGATCGAGCGGCTTTTCGCCGAAATTGCCGATCCGGATGCAGGTGACCTTCATGCCGTGCTTGTCGGCATAGAGCGCGCCGACGGCCTCGCCGAACGCCTTGCTGACGCCGTAGCGGCTGTCGGGCCGCGGCGTCACGTTGGTGCCGATATGGTGATAGCGCGGATAGAAGCCGATCGCGTGATTTGAGGAGGCAAACACGATGCGCTTGACGCCTTTTTTGTGCGCGGCCTCGAACAGGTTGTAGCAGCCGATGATATTGGCTTGCAGGATGTCGTCCCACGGACCTTCGACGGAATAACCGCCGAAATGAATGATGCCGTCGACGCCTTCACACATCGCCTCGACTTCCGCCATGTTGGCGAGATTAGCCGCCTTGAATTTCTCGTTTTTGCCGAGATCGGCCGGCGCCGTGAGGTCGCTCAACAGCAAATCCGGATAGATCGGCGGCAGCAATTTGCGCAAGCTTGTGCCGATTCCACCCGACGCGCCGGTCATCAATATACGTGGCATTTCATCCCTCATTGTCAGATCGTTGCACCAATATGGCGCGGCGCGCGGTGCGCGGCAAGCGCGCTTGCTGCAACCGTATGGCAATGTTAGCAAATAGCTTGGTGAGGAAGTCAAACCACAACGAGAAAATTAAATGTCCGAAAAGCCCGCACGCCCCGGCTTTCAGCCGGCCACGCATTATCCCGATCCCGCCATCCACGCGTTCGATCCGCGCTTTGAGAAATACTGGCTGAAATTATCGGCCGTCGAGCGGCTCGCGACCGGGCTGCGCTGGGCCGAAGGGCCAGTCTGGTTCGGCGATGGGCGGTATCTGTTGTGCAGCGACATTCCGAACCACCGCATCATCAAATGGGAAGAAGAGACTGGAGCGGTCAGCGTCTATCGCAAGCCGTCGAATTTCGGCAACGGCAATACCCGCGACCGCCAGGGTCGGCTGGTCACCTGCGAGCATGGCGGGCGCCGCGTGACCCGGACCGAATATGACGGTTCGATTACGGTGCTGATGGACTCCTTCAACGGCAAGAAGCTGAATTCGCCGAATGACGTCGTCGTGAAGTCAGACGGCTCGATCTGGTTCACCGATCCGGTGTTCGGCCTGCTTGGCAATTACGAAGGCTATATCGCGGAATCCGAGATCGACGCCAACGTCTACCGGATCGACGGCGGAACCCGCAAAGCCAGCATCGTTGCCGAAGGCGTGTTGGGACCGAACGGGCTTTGCTTCTCGCCGGACGAGAAAATCCTCTACCTCGTGGAATCCCGCGGCGTGCCGAACCGCAAGATTCTCGCTTACGACGTTTCGCCTTCCGGCGACAACATCACCAACAAGCGGGTCCTGATCGACGCCGGTCCCGGCACGCCGGACGGCATGCGTTGCGACATCGACGGCAATCTCTGGTGCGGCTGGGGCATGGGCGACGCCGAACTCGATGGCGTCATGGTGTTCGCGCCCGATGGCAAGCCGATCGGCCGCATTGCGCTGCCCGAACGCTGCGCCAATGTCTGCTTCGGCGGATTGAAGCGCAACCGCCTGTTCATGGCTGCGAGCCAGTCGATCTACGCGCTCTACGTGAACACGCAAGGCGCGGTGGGGGGTTAGTTGTTCTTGTCATTCCGGAGCGATGCGAAGCAATCCAGAACCCCGCTGTCATCACCGGGCTTGACCCGGTGATCCACGTCCTTGCTTTCTTCTTCATGGCAACAGAGACGTGGGTGACAAGCCCGGCCATGACGAATTACGTAGATCGTCGACAAAACAAAAGCGCCGGAGCGGAAATCCGTCCCGGCGCTTTCATTTTAAAAATTACTAGAGCTTACGCTGCGTTGAAGCCGGCGACGGCCTTGACCTCGAGATATTCCTCGAGACCGAACTTACCCCACTCACGGCCGTTGCCCGACTGCTTGTAGCCGCCGAACGGCGCAGTGCGGTCGTTCGGCACGCCCTGCAGGTTGACGTTGCCGGCGCGGATGCGGCGGCCGACGCGACGTGCGCTTTCCACCGTATCGCCGGAAACATAACCGGCAAGCCCATAGGGCGTATCGTTGGCGATCCGCACCGCGTCTTCCTCGTCCTTGGCGCCAAGAATGGTGAGCACGGGGCCGAAGATTTCCTCGCGCGCAATCGTCATATCGTTGGTGACATCGGCGAAGATGGTCGGGCGGACATAGTAGCCCTTGTTGACGCCCTCGGGCAGGCCGGGACCGCCGGCAACCAGCGTGGCGCCTTCCTCGATGCCCTTGTTGATCAGCGCCTGGATCTTGTCCCACTGAATGCGCGAGACCACCGGGCCGATGTTGGTGCCTTCGGCGCGCGGATCGCCGGCCTTGGTCTTGTCGGCGACGCCCTTGGCGATGGCGGCGACTTCCTTCATCTTCGACAGCGGCACGATCATCCTAGACGGTGCGTTGCACGACTGGCCGGAATTGTTGAACATGTGCATCACGCCGCCGGTGACGGCCTTGGTGAGGTCCGCGCCTTCGAGAATGACGTTCGGCGACTTGCCGCCGAGTTCCTGGCTGACGCGCTTGACGGTCGGTGCGGCGCGCTTGGCGACGTCGATGCCGGCGCGGGTCGACCCCGTGAACGAGATCATGTCGATGTGGGGATGCTCGCTCATGGCGGCGCCGACCTCGGGACCGAGGCCGTTGATCAGGTTGAACACGCCCTTCGGCACGCCGGCTTCATGCAGGATTTCCGCGAAGATCAGCGCCGAGGTCGGGGTGAATTCCGACGGCTTGAGGATCATGGTGCAGCCGGCGGCGAGCGCAGGCGCGACCTTGCAGGCGATCTGGTTCAGCGGCCAGTTCCACGGCGTGATCATGCCAATCACGCCGACGGGCTCACGCACCACCACGGCGGTGCCGATCGGCTCCTCGAAATGGTAGTTCTTCAGAACCTCGAGCGTGGACATGATGTGGCCGAGGCCGGCGCCGGCCTGCAGCTTTTCGGCCATCGGCAGCGGCGCGCCCATCTCGTCGGAGACGGCAGCGCCGATTTCCTTCATGCGGCCCTTGTAGATTTCGACGACCTTGGTCAGCAGCGCCACGCGCTCCTCGCGGCTGGTCTGCGAATAGGTCTCGAACGCGCGTTTGGCGGCGGCGACCGCCTTGTCGACGTCGGCCTTGGAGCCAAGGGCAATCTCATACATCGCCTCTTCGGTCGCCGGATTGACGACAGGCGTGGACTTCTTGACGACCGGATCGACCCAGGCGCCGTCGATGTAGAATTGCAGGCGGTTGACCATCGGAAACCTCTTGATTTCGGGGGCTATCGGGGAACGGGCGCTCGGCCGACATTCCTATACCTGCATTCTTGCACGAACGCGGGCCAAATTGAACCCGCCATATGCGGGACGCCGCGTTGCGGCCATGGCGGGATATAAGGTCGGCGATGTGAAAGACGCAAGGCCGCAACCCTTCCCACCGTCATTCCGGGGCGCGCAAAGCGCGAGCTATGATGCGCAATTGCGCACCTGAGAATCCATTCATCGATACGAGCGGTGGTAAGATGGATTCCGGGCCCACGCGAAGACGCGTGTCCCGGAATGACAACCATCAAAATTCCGTCACACGGCCAATTTCCGGTGCCGCACCGGCGCGCCTGACGTGAGGCTCTCCGCCGCATCGATGATGGCGTTCGCATCCAAGCCATGATGGCGATAGAGGTCGTCGATGGTGCCGGTCTGGCCGAAATGTTCGACGCCGAGCGCTTCCACCCGATGGCCGCGCACACCGCCGAGCCAGGCCAGTGTGGCGGGATGTCCATCGATCACGCTCACCAGGCCGCAATCGCGCGGCAGCGGCGCCAGCAATTTCTCGATATGGGACAGATGCGCCACGCCGCGGCGGTCGCGGCGAAGTTTTCGCGCGGCGGTCCAACCCGCATGCAATCGATCCGCGGACGTAATCGCGAGCAGGCCGATGTCGCGGCGGCTTTCGCCCAGAAGTCCAACCGCCTCGATTGCTTCCGGCGCCACCGCGCCGGTATAGGCAATGACGACTTCCGCATTCGGTCCGGGCTTGCGCAGCCAGTAGGCACCTTCGGTGATGCCGGTCTCGAGGTCCGGCGTCATGATCCGCTGCGGCTGCTCAAGCGTGCGGGTGGTGAGCCGCAGATAGACCGAACCGCCCTCGCCGGCTTCGCGCTGCATGTGACGGAAACCCCATCCCATGATCACGGCGAGCTCGTCGACAAAGGCGGGCTCAAAGGACGAAAGCCCATCCTGCGCCATACCGATCAAAGGCGTTGCGATCGACTGATGCGCGCCGCCTTCCGGCGCGAGCGTGATGCCTGAGGGCGTCGCCGCCACCATGAAGCGCGCATCCTGGTAGCAGGCGTAGTTCAAGGCATCGAGGCCGCGCTCGATGAAGGGATCGTAGAGTGTCGCAACCGGCAACAGCCGCTCGCCATTGATCGCATGCGACAGCCCGAGCGCCGACATCAGGATAAAAAGGTTCATCTCGGCGATGCCGAGTTCGATGTGCTGGCCCTTGGGCGAGGCGTCCCAGTTGAAGGTCGAGGGGATTTTCTCGCTGCGGAACAGGTCAGCCTTCTCGGCACGCGCGAATAGCCCGCGCCGATTGACCCAGGCGCCGAGATTGGTCGACACCGTCACATCGGGCGAAGCGGTGACGATGCGCTCGGCCAACGCGCTATCACCGCGTGCCAGCTCATTGAGAACAAGACCGAAGCCCTGTTGCGTCGACATCTGCGGCGACGGCGAGAAGGCGAGCCGCTCGGGCACGGCGATTTCAGGCGCGCTCAGCCGCCGCCTGCCCTCGCGGTTGAACGGCGCCGACGCCAGGTACGCCTCGAGTTCGGCAGGCGTTTGCGACAGGCCCTCGAACTTGTCCCACTCGTGGCCGGGGCGGATATTCTGCGTCCCGCGCCACTTCTCCATCTGCGCGACTGTCATCAGGCCGGCATGGTTGTCCTTGTGACCCTGGAACGGCAGGCCGACGCCCTTGATGGTATAGGCGATGAAGCAGACCGGACGGTCGTGGTCGATGGACTCGAACGCCTCGCACATGCTCGCCATGTCGTGGCCGCCGAGATTGGACATCAGCGCCAGCAATTCCTCGTCACTGCGCCGCTCTATCAGTTGGGTGACGGATCCCTGATCGCCGATCTCGTCGCGCAAATGCTTGCGGAACGCCGCCCCGCCCTGGAAGCACAGCGCCGCATAGAGCTGGTTCGGGCAGGCATCGATCCATTTCCGCAAGGCCTCGCCGCCCGGCTCGGCAAAGGCCTCGCGCATCAACCGGCCGTACTTCACGATCACCACATCCCAGCCGAAATTGCGGAACATGGATTCGAACTTTTCCCACAGCCCCTCGCGCACCACGGCGTCGAGACTCTGGCGGTTGTAGTCGACCACCCACCAGGTATTGCGCAGGCCGTGCTTCCAGCCCTCGAGAAGCGCCTCGAAGATATTGCCCTCGTCCATCTCGGCGTCGCCGACGAGCGCGATCATCCGTCCTTCGGGGCGATTTTTGGCCCAGCCATGCGCCTTGACGTAATCCTGCACCAGCGAGGCAAACAGCGTCTGCGCCACGCCGAGCCCCACCGAGCCGGTCGAGAAATCGACGTCGTCGACGTCCTTGGTCCGCGACGGATAGGATTGCGCGCCCTTGAAGCCGCGGAAGTTCTCCAGCTTCTCGCGAGTCTGATGCCCGAACAAATACTGGATCGCATGAAACACCGGGCTCGCATGCGGCTTCACCGCGACGCGGTCCTGCGGTCGCAGCACCGAGAAATAAAGCGCCGACATGATGGTGGCGAGCGAAGCGGAAGACGCCTGGTGTCCGCCGACCTTCAACCCGTCGACATTGGGCCTGATGTGGTTGGCGTGGTGGATGGTCCATGAGGACAACCACAGCACCTTGCGCGCCAGCGCTGACAGGGTTTCGAGACGTGCGGACGTGTTCGGCATGGGCGTGGCTCCCAATCCTAAGGCTTTTGGTGGCCCGATGGCCGCCGATTTTACCGCGTCCGGTTTCGCTAAAAATCTCAAATCTTAGCGGCATACCCTGATATTTTGGGATAATATATCAATCCGAAGCCACAAACTGACGGTTTATCCCAATGTCCACGCTTGATGCCATCGACCGAAAGATCCTCGGCCTGCTGCAATCCGACGGCCGCATCACCATGGCCGAACTCGCCGAGAAGGTCGGGCTCTCGGTCTCGCCCTGCCATCGCCGGGTGAAACTTCTGGAAGAGCGCGGCGTCATCACCCGCTACATCGCCACTGTCGACCAGAAAACGGTCGGACTTCACGTCAGCGTCTTTATCTCGATCAAGCTGGCGCGGCAGAAAGAAGAAGACCTCAACCGCTTCGCACGTGCGATTTCGAAATGGGATGAAGTGCTCGAATGCTACCTGATGACAGGCAATCGCGACTATCTGCTGCGGGTGGTCGCCGCGGACCTGTCATCTTATGAGGCGTTCCTCAAGAACAAGCTGACACGGCTCGACGGCATCGCCTCGATCGAATCGAGTTTCGCGCTCAGCCAGGTGAAATACTCGATCGCGCTGCCGGTGTGACGACAACCGGCTATTGCATCACGGGTTCGGCGACGGCTCCGCCAGCGCGACGAGCTGCGAGTGCCTGACACGTTCGCGGTGCGCCGTATAAAGCCCGCTCGCGACAATGACGCCGGCGCCGACCACGGTCCAGACGTCGGGGACTTCGCCGAAGATCAGGAAGCCCAGCAACGTGACCCAGAGCAGCTGGATGTAGGAAAATGGCGCCAGCACGGAAGCGTCCGCGTAGCGAAACGCGAGCACAACGATCCATTGCCCCGCGGTCGATGTCAGGCCGATGATGATTCCGAACAGGATATCGTGCCAGGTCGGCGCGACCCAGACGGACGGAACCAGCGCGCAGAGAATCGCAAAACCCACGATCGACGAATAGGTCATCGTGACCACGGTGCGCTCCTGCCCGCTCATCTTGCGCGTCAGGATCAGACAGCAAGCCCAGGCAAACGCCGACACCACCGGGAAGAACGCGGCGGGATGAAACGCGCTGGTGCCCGGGCGCAAGACGATCAGCACGCCTATCAGGCCCACGGCGGTCGCGAGCCAGCGCCGCAGGCCGACTTTTTCAGCCAGGAAAAAAATCGACAGCGCAGTGACGAACAGGGGCGAAACGAAACTGGTGGCGGAAGCCTCGGCAATCGGGAGAAACCGCAAGCCCGAAATAAACAACAGCGATGAGCCGAGCAGCGCCATGCCCCGCGTGATCTGAAGCACCGGCCGCTTTGTCTGCAATGCAAACAATGGCGAAGCCGGCAGCATCGCCGGAATCATGATGATCGCGAACACCAGAAACCTGATCCAGGCGATCTCGATCGAGGGCAGCGTCGCCGAGAGATATTTCGACGTCGCATCCGAGGTGCCGAGAAAAATGCTGGATAGCAGAAGCAGCGCAATGCCGCGAAGCGGCCGGTCGGCGCGTGCGGGCGCAGCGTTGGCCGGCTTCTCTTTACCTGAATTTTCTTGCGGCAACGCCAAGGGAGCGCTGTCGAGCTTTAAAGCTGCGGCGGGGCGGGTCACGGTCTGAACTCTGGGTCGAAAAGTCGAATCGGGCGAAACCACAAAAAAGCGCCAACGGGCCCCAGCGACAAGACCCGAAAACAGGCAGCGGATATGCGCGCTTTAAAGCATTGGCAAGCTTCGTGGTTTCGGCCCGCGCGGAAATGCTTTGTCGAGCGCGGCAATATCCTCCGCGCTTAATGCGAGATCGCCAGCCGCCGCGTTGTCGGCGGCGTGTTCCGCGCTCGACGCTTTCGGGATCGCAAATACATTCGGTTCGCGCGTCAGGTACGCCAGCGCGACCTGGCGCGCCGAGGCGCCATGTCGTTTGGCAATCGTCTGCAATACCGCGCCGCTTGGGCTTGAAGGTTTGGGAAAATCATTATGACCGAACGGCGAATAGGCGACGACGGCAACATCATGCTTCGCGCACCACGGAATCACCGCGTGTTCGATCGCACGTTCCTGCAAGTGGTAGAGTACCTGATTGCAGGCGATTTTGCCCTCACCCGCGACTTCGAGAAGTTCATCGAGATCGACGGCATCGAAATTGGAAACGCCCCAGGAGCGGATTTTGCCGGCACTCACCAGTTGCTCGAACGCGGCCACCGTCTCGGCCAGGGGAATGCTGCCGCGCCAGTGCAACAGATAACAGTCGAGCCGGTCGGTCTTGAGCCGCGTCAGCGATTTTTCGCAAGCGGCAACGGTGCCGCGCCGCGACGCGTTGCTGGGCAGAACTTTCGAAACCAGATACGTCTGGTCGCGGCGACCAGCGATCGCTTCGGCAATGACAAGCTCCGCATCGCCATACATTTCGGCGGTATCGATGTGGGTCATGCCGAGATCGATGCCGCGGCGCAATGCCGCAACGGCCTGCTTGCGGTCGCCGTGATCGATGTACCAGGTGCCCTGCCCGATGACGGATACGTCATGGCCGGTGGTGCCGAATTTTTTATGTTTCATGTGTTCACTCACGGTGCAGGCGGCGCACCATAGTGCACGGAATCTTCGGCGTCGATCAGCTTGCCGCGATGAGCTTCCCGCGATCGTGATCCGTGGTTCCGGTTTGCGCGATCAGACGCTTGAGCTCTGGAATGCAGGAACCGCAGTTGGTGCCCGCCTTGAGCCGAAGACCCAATTCGGCGGCCGAGCGCGCACCCGCGGCAATCGCATCGCAGATCGTATTGCGGCCGACACCGAAGCAGGCGCAGACCACCGGCCCCGCAGCCGCGAGCCCCTGCGCAGGCTTGCCGGACAACAGCATTCGCCGTTGATCGTCGGTCAAGGCACCCGCGGCGAACAGCTCCTTGACGACGCCCCAGTCGCCGGCATCGCGCGCCGGTCCGAGAAACAGGCAAGTCTCGATCGCATCCCCCGCAAACGAAGCCGCGCGATAAACGCCGCCGCCAAAATCGCTGTATTCGGCAAGTTCTTCGCCGGCGACCGCGCGCAACCACGACGACCAGCCCTTGAGGTCCGCATTGTCGGCAATGAGATAACCAAGTCCGCCGCCGACCGTGGCCCGCGCCCACCAGGCGTGATCGGGCAGCTTCAGCGGCTTGCGCGACAGCACGAAGCCGCGAAAGACGTATTCATAAGGCAGGATCGAGGCCGGCGTCGCCTTCGCTTCCGGCTGGCCGGAGAACGGATCGGTGATCGGCGCCACCAACGCGCCGACACGCGCGGCCGATGCATTAGCTTCGCTCCAATGGATCGGCGCGAACAGCATGCCGCGTTGCTGCCGGGGACTGACCACGACCTTGAGCGTGGACTGGCCATGATCGGTGGTAACGCGAGCGAAGGATCCGTCGGCGAGCCCATGTCGCGCCGCATCATCGGGATGCACCTCGACAAACGGCTCCGGCAAATGCGCACCCAACCGCGGGCTCGTGCCGGTGCGGGTCATGGTGTGCCATTGGTCGCGGATGCGGCCGGTATTCAGCCGCAGCGGACGCCCCTCATTGATCTCGGTCCGCAGCAGGGGTCGTTCCGGGGCGACAAAGCGGCCCTTGCGGTCGTTGGTGAAGAATTCGCCGCCGGCAAAGAAGCGCTGCTGCCCGGTCTCGTCCGTGCGATGCGGCCACAGCACCGGCGTCATCGCATCGAAGGCGTCGTCGTCAAGTTCGCTCAAGCCGCCGATATCGAAATCGCGGCTGCCGTTATTTTCGAAAGCCGATAGCCCCGCATGCTCGCGGAAGATCGCGGCCGCCGAGCCATAGTCGAACGCCGCACCGAAGCCGAGGCGTTTTGCCACTTCGCTGACGATCCACCAGTCGGGCCGCGCCTCTCCAGGCGCCGGCAGAAACGCGCGCTGCCGCGAAATGCGCCGTTCTGAGTTGGTGACGGTGCCGGACTTTTCGCCCCAGGCCAAGGCCGGCAGCAGCGCATGCGCGCCGGCATCGACGGTGTCGTTGGAGAGAACGTTTTCGGAAATCACGAACAGTTCGAGTTTCTTCAACGCGGCCCGCGCAGCATCGGCGTCGGGCAGCGACACCGCGGGATTGGTGCCCATCACCCACAGCGCCTTGATCTCGCCGCGGCCGATCGCCTCGAACATCTGGACCGCCTTGAGCCCTTCATGCGTTGCGATCCGCGGCGCTTTCCAGAACCGGCGCACCCGA
>Ga0210397_10000948_pt1 | contig 18875 bp, 11 predicted proteins | sample IncBWH2OmetaG_FD_160126 | JGI IMG/M metagenome (GOLD analysis project Ga0210397, IMG submission 160126) | Forest soil microbial communities from Barre Woods Harvard Forest LTER site, Petersham, Massachusetts, United States - Inc-BW-H-2-O ...
CAAGAAAGACTTTGAGGGTATGACGCTGGACAGCCAGTTCTCGTCGACCGATCACAGCGACGGCGCGACGAACGACACCAGCTTCATCCTCGGCACGAACTCGGGCGACGGCAAAGGCAACATCACGGTCTACGGCGAATTCGCCCATCGTGACGGCGTCCTCGGCAGCCAGCGCGACTTCTCCGCCCACGCCCTCGCCGCGACCAACTACACCGGCTGCGCCGCCACCCAGCCGCCGACGCATTTCGGCGGTTTCTGCTTCTCGGGTTCGGCCACCATCGCCGAAGGCCGCATCACCTCGGCCTCGCTCGGCGGCCCGACTGCAGGCACGAACACCATGTTCACCTCGGGCGGCGGCATCGCAACGTTCGACAAGCGTTCGTTCAACTTCGCGCCGTTCCAGTACCTGCAGACGCCGGGCCAGCGCTATGCCTTCGGCGGCACGGCGCATTACCAGGTCACGCCGGGCATCGACTTCTACTCGCGCCTGACGTTCTCGGACAACTCGTCGACTTCGCAGCTTGGCCCGTCACCCATGACGGCCAACTTCAACGTCAACTGCGGCAACCCGAACGAATCCTCCGCGGTTCGCCAGGCGATCTTCGGCAACACCGTCACCGCCGGCACCATCGATGCGCAGTGCGCCTCGATCCCGGCTGCGAACCTGCTGAGGTCCGACTTCACGGTCAACGCCAACCCCGACCTGACCGAGCGTCTCGTCGGCACGGCGCTGCGCCTCGTGCAGGTCGGCCCGCGTACCAGCATCAACGAGCACTCGGCCTACCAGATGGTGATCGGCGCGCGTGGTGGCCTCGGCTATGGCTGGAATTACGACATCTCCGCGCAATACGGCCATACGGCGCAGACCGCGGTCCTGGAAAACGACGCCCTCAAGCAGAACTTCCAGAACGGCCTGCTGGTCGGCACCAACGGCCTGTGCCTCTCGGGCGGCGCGTGCAGCCCGCTCAACTTCTTCACCAATGGCGGTCTGACGCCGGCGAACGTCAACTACATCCGTTCCAACCTGGTGTTCATCGGCACCGTGGACCAGTGGGATGTCCAGGCGACGGCGACGGGCGATCTCGGCTTTGCGGGCCTTCAGAGCCCGTGGGCCAAGGAGCCGGTCGGCGTGGCGTTCGGCGTCGAATACCGCCAGGAAGAAGCGCACACCTTCCCGGACAACAACCTGGCGACCGGCAATCTCGTCGGCTTCCAGTCGGTTGCCCAGGTCGGCGGCGGCTTCGACGTCGGCGAAGGCTACCTGGAGTTCCAGGCTCCGCTGGTCGAGGACGCTCCGTTCATGGAGAGCCTGGTCCTCAAGGGCGCCTATCGTTACGACCATTACAACCTGTCGGGCGACGCCAACTCCTACAACGTCAACCTCGAATGGCAGCCGATCGACGACTTCCGCTTCCGCGGCGGCTTCCAGCGTGCCGTTCGCGCGCCAAACGTGTCGGAATTGTTCACGCCGGCCGGCGGCACCTCCGCCAATCCGGGCCGCGATCCGTGTTCGGCCAATTCGGGTGTCACCACCACCGCCGCACTGTGCGTCGCGACGGGCGTGCCGGCGGCCTCGGTGTTCACCTCTTCGCTGAACTGCCCGACCAACCAGTGCCAGGCCGCGGTCGGCGGCAACCCCTTCCTGAAGCCGGAAATTTCCGACTCCTGGACGCTGGGTCTCGTCATCACGCCCACCTTCATCCCGGGCTTCACGGCGACGATCGACTACTACAACATCAAGATCGACGGCTTCATTTCCGCGACGCCGATCCAGTCGATCCTGAACGGCTGCTACAGCACGACCGCGAACCCGACGCAGAGCGCGACGAACGTCAACTGCACCTTCGTCCATCGTGACGCGCTGGGCACGATCGTCACGGCAAACCAGGGCTTCGTCGTCTCCGCCGAAGGCAATATCGGCGGCGACAAGGTCCAGGGCTTCGACGCCGAGTTGAACTACGACCTCGACCTCAACGATATCGGCTGGGAGAAGGCCGGCTCGCTGTCGATGAACGCGGTCGGTACGCTGGTCACGGTCAACAATGCGACGCTGGCCGACGGCACCGTCCTGCATTGCGCGGGGTTGTGGGGCACGCAATGCGGCGAGCCCGAGAACCGCTTCAAGTCGAACCTGCGTTTGACCTGGGCGGACAACACGGGCGACTTCTCCCTGTCGCTGCGTTGGCGCCACCTGTCGGGCGTGACGTTCGAAGGCAATACCACGGGGCCGGACTGCCTTGCCTTCGTCCAGACCGGATGCATCGCGCCGCATTTCGGCTTCAACAACAATCCGGTGCTTCAGTTCCCGGACTTCGACTATTTCGACCTGTCCGGCACCTGGACGGTCGCCGATGCCATCGACCTGCGCGCCGGCGTCCGCAACCTGTTCGACAAGGATCCGCCGGTCACCGACAACAACACTTCGAAGGCGTCGGACATCAACAACAACACGTTCCCGAACACCTACGACGCTCTGGGGCGCGTGATCTTCGTGGGCGCGACGATCAAGCTCTGATCGAAGCCTCAAGGAACAGACTGGAACGGCGGCCCCAAAGGCCGCCGTTTCCTTTTGCGGCAAGGAAGGACGAACGGGTCAGCCCCGCATGGCACGCCGGCGCGCGATGCGCCTGGTTCTTGCCGGCGCGCGTCCGCGGCCCAGCGCGGCTTCGCGCGTGTTGTCCGTCTGTGCGCCGGCCGATGGCGACATGAACCAGGTGACGCGAATGGGACGGCCGGGTTTGGGATCCGGCGTCCATATCAACTGCGCAAGCTGGTCCATCAGGGAGTTGATCCGCGCCAGCCGCGCCGGCGAAGGCGACGTCAGCAACTCGCAAAACCCGTGATTGCGCCTGGCGCCTTCGATCACCCCGCGATCCGATTGGAACGCGGCGGCATATTCCCGCGCCGCCTGTCGCGCCATGGCGCTGGCGATCTTTGCCATCGGCGTGCGGCCCGTCTTGGGGCCCGGCGCACGGGCCGGCCGCAGGCGGGATGCTGCAATGCGATAGATCATGGCCGGCCGGCCGCGTGCGCCGCGCATCATCTCGGCTTGGACCAGGCCGAACCGTTCCAGCGCCACCAGGTGGCGATAGATCGCGGTCGGCTTGCGGCCCAGAGCCGCGGCCAGGGCTTTCACCGAAAGCGGGCCGAGCGCGGTCAGGCGGTCGACGATGTCATGGCGGATCGGACTCGTCAGGGCCTTCAGGTGTTCGCGCTGCGAAATCCAGTATACCGGCTTGGCCATACGGCGTTCTGTTGCCCAAGATGTTGATGAACATCTTATAGCATCGGATTCGCGGTAGCCGAGTCGGCGAATGGCCTGTCCGGGTGGGCCCTTGATTTCCCACGTCTCGCATCCATCTCGTGGGAGCCTATGACGGTCGGCAATTTTGCAGGACAATTTTATTGCCGAAGGGACCGCTTCTCCCTGCATCTCTATCGACAGAAATTCTTGAACCTTATCAATTTCTTAGGCAGGTTTTCGGGGGAATTGAATGTCGTTTTCGCGGCCATTACCCGGCCGCAACCCGGCTCACGCATCCGTGCTGGTTTTTTCACGGCAATGTGACGCTGCGCCGCCCGCAGGCCTTTATGAATCGCAGTCTGTTGGTGGTCGCGGTGCACAATCGGACCAAGCGCAAATTCCAGGGAGGGAGCAATGCGCGCACTCACGAGCGCCGGCCTGAAGAGCCCGGCGGCGATCGCCGTCGGCGTCGCCGTGACGATCCTGTTTGGCCTGTTCGCGCTTTACAGCCTGCCCATCCAGCTCTTCCCCGACATCGACCGCCCGCAGATCGGCATCGAAACCGACTGGCGCTCCGAAACGCCGCGCGAAGTCGAGGCGCAGCTCGTCGAGCCGGAGGAAGAAGTTCTCCAGGGCCTGCCCGGGTTGCAGCAGATGGACGGCTTCGCCAATCCGGGCGGCGGCTATATCCAGCTGACCTTCGCGCTCGGTACCGACATGAAGAACACGCTGGTCGACGTCATCGGCCGGCTCAACCGCCTGCCGCCGCTGCCCGCGGATGCGCAAAAACCGTTCGTGCAGCTTGCCAGCACCCAGGACGCCAACGCGCTGCTGCTTTACGTGTTCATGCAGAAGCTGCCCGGCAACAAGCGCGACGTGAACGGCTATGTGAGCTTCCTCAAAGACACGGTGATCCCCAGGCTTGAGGCCATTCCGGGCGTCGGCTCGGCGCAGATCAACGCCAATGGGGGCACGGATGAAATCGATATCGTGTTCGATCCTCTGCGCGCAGCGGAACTCGGCGTGCAGATCCCCAAAATGGCGCAGCAGATCAGCGGCGCCGAGGACGTCTCCGGCGGTACGATCGACGTCGGTCGCCGCAGCTATGGGCTGTCGCTGCGCGGACGCTATTCCGTCGACGCCCTGAAGAATCTCGTGCTGGAGTGGCGGGCCGGCAAGCCGGTGCATCTGGGAGACATCGCCGACGTCCATATCGGGCGCAGCAAGGCGCAGGGCTTTGCCTATCAGAACGGCAATCCGGCATTGGGCCTGCAGGTGTTCCGTGCCTCGGGCGCCAACGTGCTCGCCACGGTGAACGCCGTGAAGGCCGAGCTCCAGGCCATCAACGACGGCGTCGCCAAGGAGCAGGGCGTCACGCTGCAATATTCCTTCGACCCGTCGCATTTCATCAACCAGGCGATGTCGATGGTCACCTCCGACCTGATCCTGGGCATCCTGCTTGCGGTGGGCGTGCTGTGGTTCTTCATGCGCGACTGGCGCGGCACGCTCATCATCTCGTCGGCGATTCCGATCTGTCTGTTCGCGGTCCTGGTCCTGCTGAATCTCACCGGCCGCACCTTGAACGTCGTTTCCCTCGCCGGCCTCGCCTTCGCGACGGGTATCGTCCTCGATGCCGCCATCGTCGCGTTCGAGAACATCCTGCGGCTGCGCGAGCACGGGATGGACGCCGGCAAGGCGGCGCAGACCGGGACCGAGCAGGTCTGGGGTGCGCTGCTGGCCTCCACCGCGACCAATGTCGCGATTTTCCTGCCGGTGATCTTCCTGAAGGACGTCGAGGGCCAGCTGTTCGCCGATCTGTCGCTCACCATCGCGTTCGCGGTCTTCGTCTCGCTCATCGTGGCGATCACGGTCGTGCCGGTGACCTCGATGCTGTTCCTGAAGATCAATCCCAGGATATCGGAATTCACCAATGTCTGGCGGCGCATCACCGATGTCGTGATGGCTCTGACCGATACGCCGCGCAAGCGCCAGCTGTGGATCGGAGGACTGATCGCCGGCTCGGTCCTGGGCACCTGGGCGCTGCTGCCGAGTCTGCAATACCTGCCGCAGGTCAAGCGCGCCGCCATCGACGGCTTCATCCAGCTGCCGTCCAGCGCCACCGTCGACGTCGTGGACCGCGAAGTGGCGCGGCCGATCATCGACCGGCTGATGCCCTACATGAACGGCACGAAGGAGCCCAAGCTGCTCAACTACTACGTCAAGATGAACGGCCCGGGAAACATGGACATGGCCGTGCGTGTGCCGAATGACGAGGACTTTCCGAAGCTAGAGAAGATCGTCCGCAGCGAAATCCTGCGCGACCTTCCCGATGCGCAGGGTTTCGCCCAGATGGGCAGCCTGTTCGGCGGTTTCGACCAGGGTGGCGGCATCTCGATCAACATCCAGTCGAACGATCCCGACGCGATGCGTGTCGCGGCCAAGCGCGGCTTCGATCTGCTGACCCAGCGCTTTCCAGACGCGGTGGTCAACACCAACCCGACGCTCGATTACGACCAGCCCCAGCTCCGCCTGACGCCCGACGACCGCTCCATTGCCGAAGTCGGCTGGACCCGCGCCGACATCGGCACCATCCTGCAATCGCTGGGCGAGGGCACCTATGTCGGTCAGCGCTATGACGGGGAGCGCCAGCTTTTCCTTATTCTAAAGGCGCAACCGCTTACGTCGCCCGACGCCGTCAATGCCGCGCCGCTGGCCACGCCCAATGGCGGCGTCGTTTCCTTCGGTCATCTGGTTTCTATGCAGCAGACGCTGGCGCCCAGCGGCATCTATCGCCTCGGTCGCCGGCGCACCATTGCGCTCAACCTGCAGCCGCCGCGGGGCATGGCCTTGCAGGATGCGATGGCCATCGTCCGCCATGACGTCGAGCCGCAGATCCGCAAATTGCTGCCCGCCGACGGCAGCGTCACCTACGGCGCGGCCGCGGATCATCTCGACAATGCGCTGTGGAGCATGGGCAAGAACTTCGCGCTGGCGGTGCTCATCCTGTTCCTGATCATGGCGGCGTTGTTCAAATCGGTCTGGGATGCCGCCATCGCGACGATCGCGTTGCCACTGGGGACCGTCGGGGGCATGGCGGCGCTGCGCCTCCTGGGCCTCTTCGTATTCCAGCCGCTCGATCTGCTGACGATGATCGGCTTCATCATCGTGTTGGGGCTGGTCGTCAACAACACCATCCTGCTGGTGGCGCGGACCCGCCAGGCCGAAGCCGAAGGCATGACGCGGGTCGATGCCGTGCGCTCGAGCCTGGAAACCCGGCTACGGCCGATCTTCTCGAGCACCTTGACGGCGATCTTCGGCATGCTGCCTCTTGTACTGGTGCCGGGCCCCGGCACCGAGATTTACCGTGGCCTGGGCGCGGTGATCGTCGGCGGCATATTGGTCAGCCACCTGTTCACCCTGGTCCTGATGCCTGCCATGTTGCGGCTGGGCGAACGGTCCAGCGATGTGAGCCTGGCGCCGACCACACCCATTCTGAGGAAAGCTGCGTGAACCCATTGACCAGCATGAGACGCCGCTGCTGCGCCAGCATCCTTGCCGGCGCGGTCGGGCTTCTGCCGGCGCCGGCCGCTCTGGCGCAGGGCGCGGCCGACCCACCGACCGTCGGCGTCATGCAGGCGCGCATCGTCAGGATGGCCCCGACGATACCCGTGCCAGGGACCGTTGTGTCGCGCAGCGATTCGCAGCTGGCTTCCGAGGTGGAAGGCCGCGTCGCCTGGGTTGCGGAGGTCGGCACGGTGGTGGCGGCAAACGATGTCGTCGCCCGCATCGACAGCAGCCTGGCCGGAATGCAGCTGGCTTCGGACAAGGCCAATCTGGCGCGGCTCGCCGCCCAGCTCCGCTTCGACCGCGACCAGGCGGTGCGCATGGACAACCTGTTCAAGCAAAATGCCATCGCCAAAAGCACGCGCGATCAGGCCGGCGCGACGCGGGACATGGACGCCGCCGCCCTGGCACAGGCCCAGGCCGCGCTGAAGAAGAGCCAATACCAGTTCGCCCACAGCGACATCCGCGCGCCGTTCGCCGGCCGGGTCGTGGCGCGGCTGATCAATCCCGGCGAATACGCCGTCGCCGGCAAGCCGATCGTACGGCTCGTCGATGTCGGCTCCCTGGAGGTCAGCGTCCAGGCGCCCATCGACGCCACCAGGTTCGTCCGTGAAACGATGTCGCTGACGGTCGAGATCGAAGGCAGGCCCGTTGCCGCGACGGTGCGCGCCATTGTCCCGGTCGGCGATATCGTCAGCCGCACGATCGAAATCCGCCTCGCCCTGCCGGCAGGTTCGGGGTTGGTGGGCGACGCCGCCAAGGTCCTCATTCCCTCGGCATTGCCGCGCGATGTCCTGGCGGTGTCGCGCGACGCGCTGGTGCTCCGTGAGGACAATACCTACGTCTTCAAGATCGACGCCAAGGGCCAGGCACAGCGCGTCGCAGTCGAGACCGGCGCGCAGCAGGGTGTTCTGGTCGAAATCAAGGGTCTCATCGCGCCCGGCGAACGCGTCATCGTTCGCGGCGCGGAGCGGCTCGAAACCGGACAGAAGGTGCGCCCCGTCCAGGCGTCATAGCGTCGACGCAGTTGCGGGGCCCGTTGCCTACTCCATGTCCGGATAGGGTCCCTTGCCGCCTTCGGCGATGAAGCGCCGGACACGCGCCTCCAGCACCGGCAGCGGCACCGAACCGAGTTCCAGCACCGTGTCGTGGAAGGCGCGAATGTTGAACCTGGGACCGAGCGCGGCTTCGGCTTCGTGGCGTGCCTTCCAGATCGCCATCTCGCCCAGATAATAAGACAGCGCCTGGCCCGGCCAGGCGATGTAACGGTCGACCTCGGTCTCGATCTCGTGCTGCGGCAGTGCCGTGTATTCAAGCAGGTATTGGATCGCCTGCTCGCGCGTCCAGCCCTGCGAATGGACGCCGGTATCGACCACCAGCCGCGCGGCGCGCCAGATCTGGTAGCCGAGCATGCCGAAGCGATCATAGGGCGTCTCGTACATGTCCATCTCGAGACCCAGCTTCTCGCAATACAAGGCCCAGCCTTCGCCGAACGCAGAGATATAGGTGTAGCGGCGGAAGTCAGGCTGGTCCTTGTGCTCCATCGCGATTGGCATCTGGAACGCGTGCCCGGGCGCGGACTCGTGCAGCGTCAGCGCGGTCAGATTGTAGAGCGGCCGCGACGGCAGGTTGTAGGTGTTGACGAGATAAGTGCCCGGTCCGCCGCGTCCCGAGGTGTAGAACGGCGCCAGGTCGTCCGGCACCGGCTTTATGGTGAAGCGCATGCGCGGCAGATAGCCGAAGAATTGCGCGGCCTTGCCGTCGAACGTCTTGGCGATCCAGGCGGCGCGCATCAGCAGTTCGTCGGGCGTCTTGGCGTAGAACTGCGGATCGCTGCGCAGGAATTTCAGGAAAGCCGGAAAGTCGCCCTTGAAGCCGGTCTCCTGCATCACGGCGATCATCTGCTGGTGCAGGCTCGCCACTTCGGCGACGCCGAGGTCGTGGATGGCCGCCGGCTCCAGGTCGAGCGTGGTGTATTGCCGGATCTGCGCCCGGTACCAGGCCTTGCCGTCGGGCATGGCCTCGGCTGCCAGAGTGGTGCGGGCGCCGGGCACATAGACGGTGCGCATGAAAGCAAGCATGTCGCGATAGGCCGGCTGCACGGCATCGCGAATCACTGCGATGGCCTGCGCGCGCAGGTCGGCCTGGTCGGTTGCCGAAATCCCCGGCATGGTCTTGAACGGCGTGTAGAACAGCGACTCTTCCGGCTTCGCGTCCGTCACCGCGGTCAGCGACGCATCCCGGCCCTCCAGCGTCACGCGCGGCGGCGTAAAGCCCCGCGCCAGGCCGGCCCGCATCTCGTCCGCCTGCTCGCGGAAGTAACGCGGAATATCGCGCATCTGCGCGATCCAGTTCTTGTAGTCCGCAATATCCTTGAACGGCTTGCGCGCCGTATAGCCGAGATCGGTCCAGAACGTCGTGTCGGAGTTGACCGGCATCTCGAAGTCGCGGAATTTCTGCGAGGCGACCAGCGTCTCGATCTGCGGTTTGTAGACGTCGTAGTTGACCTGCTCGTCGGGCGAGAGTTGCGCGCGCTGTATGGCGGCGAGCTGGCGCAGGATGGCTTGCCAATGCTCCAGCCGCGTCTTCTGCGACGCCGGATCCACTTTCGGCAAATGATCGACGATGGGCTTTTGGCTGTCCTCGTTGTCGGCAAGCTGCTCTTCGCGCCATTTCCACTCGGCGGTGTAGATCGCCCGCAGGTGCGTGTCGGCCACCGACGGTGCCGCGTCGGACGCCGTCATGAGCGCGAGCGCGGTAAGCGCCGCGCAAGCAAGCGAAAAGCGCATGGCAGGCTCCTTTTCACGGGACCGGAACAGCGATGGTGTCCGGCTGCGGGCGCAACGCCGCGCGCAGCAGCAACAGCGCGGCATAGAGCGCGACGACGACGACGCCCCAGCGCAGCGCCACGATCGGCAAATTGGTGATGGTGAAAGCCGCCAGCAGGACCGCCGGCGCGCCGCCCAGCGCCAGGCCGAGCACCACGCGCAGGTCGATGCGTTCGGTCTTGATGAAGCGCAGGCTAGTCACCGGCATCAGAAAGGCACAGGCGCCCATCATGATGGGAAATGCCGCCTTGGGATCCAGGCCCATCAGGCTCAGCAGCACCAGCGACGGCGCGTACAAGCCGATGCCGAAGGCCATCAGCGAGCCCAATATAAAGTGTGCGATCACGGCGATGGCGAAGAACAGCGGCACCAGTGTCAAGGCGTTGCCCTCATTCGGCATCAGGTTGAGATTCTGCAGCGCGTAAAGTCCCGCCGCGATGATCAATGCGGTGCCGACCGTGCCCTGCACGATGCGCACCGGAACGCGCACCACGGCCGCTGCTCCGAACAGCGAGCCGGCCACGGCGGCAGCGATGCAAGCTGTCAGCAAGAGCGGGCTCACCTGCACCAGCCGGATGAATACCAGCGCCTGGACGATCGTGGGAATGCAGTGTCCGGCGTTCAACGTCGCGGGCAGGAAGCTGTCGGGCACCAGCGCCCGCAGCTTGAGCCAGGCCGTGGTCGGCGCGAACGAGCCGATGCCGAGCGTGTCGAAGAAATTGGTGATGGCACCGAGCCCGATGGCTTCCAGGCCCGGCCGCAATTGTCCACGGGAAGCGGCCGCACGCGCCAGCGCGATCGTATAAAAAGTGCCCAGCAGCGCCAGCGCGGTGAGCAGGATATCGACGATCATCGTGTTCCGAAGCCAACGTCGCAACGGCGCAAGTTGAGCATGCTCGTATACGGTATACAATGTCGAAAACGGAGGTGGAGATGACCGGCAGCAACGCCCTCGCGCGGATCGGTCTCGCCGAACGTCAGGCGCGGCTGAGCGCCTTGCGAGGCCTGATGGGCGATGCGGGCCTGGCCGCAGTCGTGATCGGCGCCACGGCCAGCCTGCGCTATTTCACCGGTATGTCCTGGGGCGCGTCGGAACGCTTCACCGGTGCCGTCGTGCACGCCGCCGGCGGCGTCGAATATGTCTGCCCGGGCTTCGAGCGCGAGAAGGTCGCCGGCATCGTCGGCGTGCCGGGAGAGATTTTCACCTGGGAGGAAGAGGAAAATCCCTACGCCCTGATCGCCTCGCGCCTGAAGCCGGGGGCTCGCATGGGTCTCGACGACAAGGTGGCGCTGTTCGTCTATCTGGGGCTTTGCCGCGCCCTGTCGCGCGAACGTATCGCCGATGCCGGCCCGCTCATTCACCGCCTCAGGCGCCGCAAATCGGCCGCCGAAATCGCGCTGATGTCCCGCGCCAAGGCGATCACGCTCGAAGTGCAGCGGCGTGCGTGGCAAAGCCTTGAACCGGGCGTCCGCGCCTCCGAGGTCGTGCGGTTTATCGACAATCAGCACCGTGCCCTGGGCGCCGATTCGGGCAACACGTTCTGCATTGTATCCTTCGCCGAAGACACGTCCCTGCCGCATGGCGGCGAGCAGGATCGCGCTCTGATGCGGGGCGACGTCGTGCTGATCGACACGGGCTGTCATATCGACGGCTACAATTCCGACATCACGCGGACCTATGTCTTCGGCGAAGCGCCGAAGCGCGTGCGCGATATCTGGCAGCTGGAGAAAGCGGCGCAAGCTGCGGCATTCGCTGCCGCGCGGCTGGGCACGCCGTGCGAAAGCGTCGACGCCGCGGCGCGTGCCGTGCTCGCGCAGGCCGGGCTCGGTCCCGACTATCGCCTGCCGGGGCTGCCGCATCGCACCGGCCATGGTATCGGTCTCGACATCCACGAAGCACCCAACCTGGTGCGCGGCGATGCGACGCCGCTCGAACCCGGCATGTGTTTCTCCAACGAGCCGATGATCGTGATGCCCGGCGCCTTCGGTGTGCGGCTGGAAGACCACTTTTATATGACGGAGGCCGGCCCACGCTGGTTCACCGAACCATCGGCCAGCATCGACGATCCCTTTGCGAACGCGCCGGCATTTGACGGTTAGCCGAAGCGTTCCAGCCGGAACGGTTCTAGCGCCAGCGGCGCTCCGGTTGCGAGAGCGGCGATCAATTCGGCCGTGATCGGCGCCAGCGTCAGGCCGAGATGCTGGTGCCCGAAGGCATAAAGCAGGTTGCCCGCGCGGGTGCTGCGCCCGATGGCGGGCAGATAGTCGGGCAGGGTGGGCCGGCAGCCCATCCAAGGCTTCCCAGGCAACACGAATGGCAGACCGAGCGCTTCGACATGGCCCCGCAGCCGCGCCCATTTGCGCGGATCGGGGGGCGATTGCGTGTGCGCGAACTCGACGAAGCTCGCCGCGCGCAGGCCCGAACGAAAGCGCGTCACGATCATCGAGCGGTCCTCGAACACGATCGGCCCCAAATCGCCGGGCCATTGCGAATCCTCGGACTGGATGTGATAGCCGCGTTCGGCGATCAGCGGCGTGCGGTGGCCTGCGCCGAGCATCAGGTCCGCCGAACCGATGCCGGCGGCGACGAGCACGACGTCCGCCGCAATCGTCTCGCCGCCGTCCAGCGCGATCGTCGCCCGCTTGTTTTCGATGTGTACGCCGGACGCGCGCTCATAGCGCCGCCGTCCCCCAGACGTCTCGAACTTCCGCGACAGTGCGGTGGCCAGAAGTCCAGGATCGGCGATCTGTCCGGTGTTGATGAAGCGGATTGCGCCCGCCGGGGGGCGCCGTAGCAGCGCCCCGATGCGCGCCCGTTCGTCGGTTGTCGCGATCCGAAACCTCGCCGTACCTGTCGCGGCAGCCTGCCAGTGCGCCAGCCCCCGCGCCGCCGATGCTTCGGTTTCCCAGACGACGAAATGCCCGCCTTGCGCATAGAGTTCAGGTTCTTCCAGTTCGCTGGCGAGACGTCGCCATGCATCGCTGCTGCGTGCCAGGAGGCTCGCCAGCGCGCTCTTGCCGCGCTCGAAGCGCTGCGGCGACGAGGCTAGCAGCAGGCGCCAAGCGAAGGGCAGCCAGCGATCCCAATCGCCGGCGCGGAAATCCAGGGCTCCGCCCCGCGCGAACAGCCTTCGCGGCACCGAGCGCAACATGGCGCGCGACGCCCATGGCTCGATCTGCTCGATCGCAATATGGCCGGCATTGCCCCAGGACGCGCCCGATGCCTCGCGCATCGGGTCGATCAGCGTTACGGCATAGCCGGCGCGCTGCAGCGCCAGCGCGCAAGCGCTGCCCACCACGCCGCTGCCGATGATCGCCGCCGTGCCCGGCATGGATTTTTGTCCCCGAAATCGTATACTTTATACAACAAACCCGGCCCCGGAGGACAAGATGGCGGATGGCAAGAGCGTCTGGAGCGGCGTGTTCCCCGCAGCCACGACGCAATTCGCGGCCGATCTGTCGCTGGATCTCGGCGCCACCCAACGCGTCCAGGACGCGCTGGTGTGCGATGGCGTCGATGGGCTGATCGTGCTCGGCACGGTCGGCGAGAACAATTCTCTGGAGCCGGACGAGAAACGCCAGGTCCTGAAGGCGGCGCGCGAAAGCATCGGCGGCCGCGTGCCGATCGTCAGCGGCGTCTCCGAGCTCACCACCGCGCGCGCCGTCGCTTATGCGCGCGACGCGGAGAAGATCGGCATCGACGGGCTTATGGTGCTGCCGGCGATGGTCTATGTCCCGACGCCGGACGAACTCTACGCGCATTTCAAGGCGGTGGCGGAGTCGACGGCGCTTCCCATCATGCTCTACAACAACCCGCCGGCCTACCGCGTTTCTATCGGCCTGGACGTGCTGGAGCGGCTTGCCGAGATTCCCAACATCGTGGCGCTGAAAGAAAGCGCGCCGGACCCCCGCCGCTTCACCGATCTGATCAACCGCTTCGGCACGCGCTTTCGGCTCATGGCGGGCCCCGACGCTGTGGCGCTGGAAGCGCTGCTGCTGGGTGCCAAGGGCTGGGTCTCCGGCCTGACGAACGCCTTCCCGCTGGAGTCCGTCGCCCTGGTGCGTGCCGCGGCAGCGCGCGATCTCGACACGGCGCTTGCGATCTATCGCTGGTTCATGCCGCTGCTGCATCTCGATGCCGAGCACGATCTGGTGCAGTCGATCAAGCTGGCGGAGCAGGTCATGGGTCGCGGCTCGGAACGGGTGCGGATGCCGCGCCTTCCCCTGTCCGGCACCCGCCGCGCCGAGGTGATCGCGATGGTCGAGAAGGCCGCAGCGACCCGGCCGGCGCTCGCCAAGCGCCAGGCTGCATAATGAACCGGCGCCACACGTTTTTCTGCATCGACGGCCATACGGCGGGCAATCCGGTGCGGCTGGTCGCCGGCGGCGCGCCGCTGCTGCGGGGGATCACGATGGCCGAGAAGCGCCAGGATTTCCTCGCCCGCTTCGACTGGATCCGCACCGGTCTGTGTTTCGAGCCGCGCGGCCACGACATGATGTCCGGTGGATTTTTTTACCCACCGCACCGCGACGACGCCGATCTCGGCATCCTCTTCATCGAGACCAGCGGTTGCCTGCCGATGTGCGGCCACGGCACCATCGGCATGGTCACTTTCGGTATCGAGAATGGCCTCATCGCACCGCGCGAGGAAGGCAGACTGCGTGTCGAGGTGCCGGCCGGCGTGATCGACATCACCTACAAGACCGAAGGCGCCAAGGTCACCGCGGTGCAGATTCGCAACGTGCCTTCCTATGTCGCCGCCACGGGCATCGCCATCGAGGTGCCCGGCTTCGGCCCGCTCAGCGTCGATGTCGCCTATGGCGGCAATTATTACGCCATCATCGAGCCGCAAGGCGCCTATCGCGGCCTCGACGCGCTGGGCGCCGGCCGGTTGCTGGAACTCAGCCCGCTGGTGCGCGCCGCCGTGCGCGCCAAGTTCGAACCGGTGCATCCGCTGGAGCCCACCATTCGCGGCGTCAGCCACGTCTTGTGGGCGGACGCGCCGAAGAGCGACGGCGCCGACGGCCGCAATGCGGTATTCTACGGCGACCGCGCCATCGACCGCAGCCCATGCGGCACCGGTACTTCCGCTCGGCTCGCCCATTTGGCGGCGCAGGGCCGGCTGAAGCTCGGCGAGCGATTCGTGCACGAAAGCTATATCGGCAGCCGCTTCGTTGGGTGGGTCGAGGCGGATGCCAGGGTGGGCGCGTACCAGGCGATCGTGCCGTCGATCGAGGGTTCGGCGGTCGTCACGGGGTACAACACGATCTTCATCGATCCGGCCGACGCCTTCTGGCGCGGCTTTCAGGTTGTCTGACGGCATGCCCCTGGTGGTGCGCAGCCTTTCCGACCAATTGCTGGACGTCATCCGTGGCCGCATCCTTTCGGGTGCCATCGCGCCCGACGCACCCTTGCGCCAGGACGCGCTCGCCGCTGAACTGGGCGTCAGCAAGATCCCGCTGCGCGAGGCGCTGCGCCGGCTGGAGCAGGACGGGCTTCTACGCGCCTCGGCCAACAAGGGCTTTTTTGCCGCTTCCATGACGATTGAGGACGCCGAGGAAGTGTTCGCACTGCGGCTGCGGCTGGAACCCGAGGCCGCCGCCGCGGCGTCGCTGAAGGCCACGGACACCGAACGGTGCGCCGCGCGCGATGCTTTGGCCGTGCTCAATCGGGAGATGGCGGCGCAGGGCGCGAGCAGCAGCGTCGCCAATCTGGTTTTTCACATGGCGCTGGTACGGCCGGCGCGGAAGCCCGTCACGGCCGGCATCGTCGAGCGCCTGCATCTGCTTGCCGACCGCTATGTCCGCAAGCATCTGGAGCCGGAGGGCCGCCGCGCCCGTGCCCGCCGCGAGCATGAGGCGATATTGAATGCATGGCTGGCGCGCGATGCCGGCCGCGCCGCCGAGCTCATTCGATCGCACGTCAGTGGAACGCTGAAAGACCTGAAAATCGAACTCGCAAGGCAAAGTCCAAAACCGGCGCGGCGACGCAGAAATACGCCATCGGCCAGGTCGTGAGAGCTTGGTTGAGCGTCTTATTGACAAAACGGCATCTGGCGCATCGCATTGACGAAATGTCGTCGATGTTGGGCGTTCGCGCGGCGCAACCATAGTTGGCTATAGTGGCGCCGCCGAACACATGACCGAGTCCAAAGGATGCCGACCAACCGTTTGACGAGCCTGGCCGAACTGGAACGCAAGGTGCTCTGGCTCGCCAGCTGGACCGTGCACAATGCCAACCATCTGCGCGACAGCGCCGACGGCATGAAAGTCGGCGGTCACCAGGCCTCGTGCGCGTCGCTGGCGACCATCATGACGGCGCTCTATTTCGCGGTGCTGAAGCCGGAAGATCGCGTCGCGGTCAAGCCGCATGCCAGCCCGGTCTTTCACGCCATTCAATACCTGCTCGGCAAGCAGAGCCGCGAGAAGCTGGAGAATTTTCGCGGCTATGGCGGCGCGCAATCCTACCCGTCGCGCACCAAGGACGTCGACGACGTCGATTTCTCGACCGGTTCGGTCGGTCTGGGCGTCGCCATCACCGCCTTCGCCAGCATGGTGCAGGACTATATCCACGCCCATGGCTGGGACGGTGGGCGGCCGAAGGGGCGGATGATCGCGCTCGTGGGCGACGCCGAACTCGACGAGGGCAATATCTACGAGGCGCTCCTCGAAGGCTGGAAGTTCGGCCTGAAGAACACCTGGTGGGTCATCGATTACAACCGCCAGAGTCTCGACGCCGTGGTGCGCGAAGACCTCCATACCCGATTTGAGAAGCTGTTCCAGGCCATGGGCTGGGAACTGGTGGTTCTGAAATACGGCAAGCTGCAACAGGCGGCCTTTGCCGAGCCCGGCGGCGACCGGCTGAAGCAATGGATCGACGGCGCGCCGAACCAGCTTTATTCCGCGTTGACCTTTCAGGGCGGCGCGGCCTGGCGCAAACGGCTGCTCGACGATCTCGGCGACCAGGGCGACGTCTCGACGCTGATCGAGCGGCGCAACGACGAAGAACTGGCCGCCTTGATGTCCAATCTCGGCGGTCACGATCTGCCCAGCATTCTCGAAGCGTTCGAGAGCATCGATCACGACCGGCCCGTGTGCTTCCTCTGCTATACGGTAAAGGGATTCGGCCTGCCGCTCGCGGGTCACAAGGACAATCACGCCGGGCTGATGAATGAAGCCCAGATGGCGAAGCTGCGCGACGCCATGCGCGTCCGCGACGGCCACGAATGGGATCGGTTCGAAGGCCTCGCGGTGCCGGCCGAACAACTCGAGACGTTCCTGCGCGCGGTTCCATTCGCGCAAGCCGGAGAGCGCCGCCTCTCGGCGCCGCGTGTCGCCGTGCCGAGCGAACTTGCCATCCCGCCGCAGAAACTGATTTCGACGCAGGCGGCGTTCGGCAATCTGCTCAATGAGATCGGCCGGGCGCAGTCGGATCTCGCCGCGCGCATTGTCACGACCTCTCCGGACGTGACGGTCTCGACGAATCTGGGCGCCTGGGTCAATCGCCGTGGGCTGTTCGCGCGCGATTCCATCGGCGATCTTTTTCGCGAGCATAAGATCCCCTCCGCGCAGCGCTGGGAGATGAGTGCCGGCGGGCAGCATATGGAATTGGGCATCGCGGAGATGAACCTCTTCCTGCTGCTCGGCGCGATGGGCCTGTCGCACAGCCTGTTCGGCGCGCGGCTCCTGCCGATCGGCACGCTCTACGATCCGTTCATCGCGCGCGGTCTCGATGCCCTCAACTACGCCTGTTACCAGGACGCGCGCTTTATCCTGGTGGCGACGCCCAGCGGCGTCGCGCTGGCGCCCGAAGGCGGCGCCCACCAGTCGATCGGCACGCCCTTGATCGGCATGGCGCAGCCCGGATTGACGTCTTACGAGCCTGCCTATGCCGACGAATTGGCAGTTCTGTTGCGCTGGTCCTTCGAGCACATCCAGCGTGACGGCAGCGTCGAGAACGAAGGGCCGGGCGGCTCGGTCTATCTGCGGCTTTCTACGCGCAATGTCGAACAGCCCAGCCGGACACTCTCGGCGGAACTGACGCGCGATATCGTCGCCGGCGGCTACTGGTTGTCGGAACCGACGAACAGCCCTCGGGTGGTGCTGGCCTATCAGGGCACGGTGTCGTCCGAGGCGATTGCGGCAGCCGGATTGATGGCCGAAGACCGGCGCGGCGTCGGCGTCCTCGCGCTGACGTCCGCCGACAGACTCTTCACGGAGTGGCGCCGCGGCCAAAAGCACAGACGCCTTGGCCGCCTGACCCAGCCCTCGCATATCGAACGGTTGCTGGCGCCGGTTCCCCACGACGCCGTGATCGTGACGGTCATCGACGGACATCCCGCCAGCCTCTCCTGGCTCGGCGGCGTGGCCGGTCACCGGGTCGAGAGCCTCGGTGTCGATGATTTCGGCCAGACCGGGACGGTGGCCGATCTCTACCGTCACTTCGGCATCGATGCGGAAAGCATCATGCGGGCCGTCGAGTCCTCGGCGCCGGGCCGGCCAATTCGGTTTCGTGCCGGCTGACGCTGCAACCGGAGGCAGCGGCGAGCGCAGATGATGTGCGTCCCACCGCCGATGAGCCGACGTCATCGCCGCGTTAACCGCATCTCGTTCAATCTGGGCTATGACGACTTTAGGCGTTCCATCTGCGGCCGGTCGCAATATAGTTACCTGAGCGTGGCGTTCACGACTTGCCGCCGGGGTGTGCGTCAGGGGTGAGAAGTTCCAATGTCGAGTAAGCTGGTTCGCCTGGCGGACAGCCTTGTTTTGCTCGCCGCGCGCATGCGCGCGGACACTGGCGCCTGCGGCGGCGCGTTGAGCGCGGAGACGACCGCTGCGATCGGCGAAATCCTCGCGATGCGCGCTGGCATCGCCGCGCGCCTGCGCGGCGGCGATCGTAAGGCGGACGAACTGCTCCATCTCGACAACGCCCTCGCCGAACTGGCGCAGGCCTTCGATGCGATTGCCAAGGCGCCGTCCGCTGCGCCGCTGCCGCGTGCCGTGCGGCGTCGCCGGCGCAGCGACGCGCTGCGTCTCGACGCCTCGGCGCGTCGCCTGCTGCGGCGCGGCGCGATTATGCTTGGTCTGTCCGGAGTCGGCGCGATCGGGGCGATGGCGCTTCCGGCGGGTTGCACGGGGGTCAGCACCGTCGTTTGCAGCGGATCGTTCGTCGGCGGACTTCAGTTCACCGAGCCCACGCCGGTCGACCATCTGACGGTGCAGCTTCTGACGGCGCATAT
>Ga0210397_10000952_pt1 | contig 18844 bp, 16 predicted proteins | sample IncBWH2OmetaG_FD_160126 | JGI IMG/M metagenome (GOLD analysis project Ga0210397, IMG submission 160126) | Forest soil microbial communities from Barre Woods Harvard Forest LTER site, Petersham, Massachusetts, United States - Inc-BW-H-2-O ...
AAGAATACTTTATTAGCAATTTACCTGATTATAAGGAAGAAGAACTTTCTCACGGAGAAAAAATCACCTTATACCTTTTATACATCGGCTACTACTATTTTTTGCAGGATTTTTCTAACGGATACCTGTATGCCAATAGGTTAGTACATTTATATGAGGAGAATCCGGATAGAGTTAAATTTTCTCCGGAAAATTATGTTAAAGCACTGAACAACTTAATGATAGCACAATTTAAGTTGAATTATTTTAACGAGTTCGTTTTGACCAAACACAAGCTGATTAACTTTACAAATGATAGTACCGTTTATTTTAATGAACGATTGAAAACCAGTTTATTAAAGTATTATTTTATCCATGAATTGAATCTTTTCTTCCTTACAGGAGAGTTTAATGCGGGTGTAAAGAAGCTATTTGTGGATCGAAAAGAGGATATCGATGATTTATTAAAAAAGCTCGATCCGCACTCAGCACTTATCTTAATGTACAAGATTGCCTGTTTGTATTTTGGAGCGGGTTTATACAACCATTGTTTAAGGTGGCTAAATCGAATCATCAATATTCCGAATGTAGATATCCGGGAAGATATTCATTGCTTTGCCCGGATCATAAATCTGATCTGTCACTATGAGCTGGGAAATTTTGATGTGATTAAATACTATATTATTTCGACCTATCGCTTTTTGTGGAAGCGGGACGATTTAAGAATGTTTCAGAAGTACATTCTTAAATTCTTAAAAGACTTAAATAATGAAGTTGATGTAAATGAGTTGGTGGCCAGATTCAGCACCTTAAAAAATCAGTTGGTCCCGATTGAAAATAGCGCGTACGAAAAAAGGGCCTTTATTTATTTTGATATTATTTCCTGGCTCGAAAGTAAAATTGAAAGCAAGACAGTGCAGGAGGTGATTATGAACAAAGCCAAAGCCAAAGGGTTTTACTTAAATGCCGAAGAGTTATAAATTAGAAGAGTTATAAATTATAATTGATCGAAAAAAGACTCTTCGTCTTCACTTAAGTTTAAATGAGCAGGTTTCGCTAGTAAACCTTTGTCCTGAATAGCACCTGTGATAATTGAACGGCCGTAAAGTTCCAGCGCAGTTAAAGCAGGAATTATACCCAGAGCTTTTTCAGCTAGTTTGTAGTCTATTTTCGGAGGGTTACCTTCTGTAACAATCCGTTCAATAAAATTTTCTTCTTCTAATTCTTTTAACTGAAGACTCAACATTCTATCTGTAATGGAAGGGATATTTTTTCTTAAGTCAGAAAACCGAAGAGGTTTATCAATCAGGTTCCAAATGATAATAAACTTCCATTTGCCATAGAGTACTTCATTCAAAAGCTCTAATCCCGATTTAAACCATTTATTATTATATTTTATATCACCCATATAAAGAGTTTATTAAAGTAATTCATATAAATATAAAAAGAATAGCTATTGGATAAAATATATTGAAGCTAAAAATAAAAAAACCTGTACATAAAATGCACAGGTTTTGGGGAAGGAAATTAATTTGATTTAAAATTTAATAGCTGTTTGGAGATACAACAATGTATTGACCGGCCAAAATCATAAAAGCAGATACAACGATTACCGCAGTAAACATTACTTCTTTTGATTTGATAATTGCTCCGTTTGAATCTCTCATTGTATTACGGTTTGAAAGCATGTAGCCACTGAAATTACCTGCAATGAAACCAACAACGATTAGTATTGTACCAAGTGCGCCCATAATTAAATATATGTTTATGATATATAATCTGTTATAAAGTATTGATTGGCCTGCAACAACCTATCTATACCAATGTGAGCAAAAATAACAGATACAAATCAATTACACCACTTTTTTTTGAAATATAAATTTTAAAAATACCTAAAGCGTATAAAATTTTAGCAATTAACTATTCTATAACTGCTATTTTATCTGTGCAATCACACATTAATTAAGTAAATTTGGCTAGTTAACTTAAAAATTATTTCTTGTGAGGAAGCTTGTTACAGTACTTTCATTATTCTTTATAACTCTTTTAGTATCATTCGGTCAGTTTAAAAGACAGCGCGAATATTCAGGTTTTTTTGATACTTACTACTACCGAGGTCCTATTACATTTACTGTTGGAGGCGGCATGACTACCTACCGGGGAGATTTAACCAACGGCTTCGGCTTAAAGGGTTTAAGTTATGGATTTTCTGTAGGCGCAAATTATAAACTATGGCCACATACAGTTTTTGGCGCTGAATTTTCTTATGTAAATCTAAAATCTACAGATTTTAACCAAACCCGTGACATATCTTTCGCTGCAACAGGATATGAACTTCAGGCTTATGGAAGATTATATTTCATAGATGAAATTATTCGTGTTGCTCCGGACAGAAGAAAAGAATCCCACTATGCATTTTGCAAGCCTTATCTGCATTTGGGTGTAGGTGCCATGATGTTTCAATCAACGGCCCAATACAATAATATTTCTTCAGTAAATTTCGGACAGCCGGTTTCAAGCAGTGGTAACTTTGCGGTAGTTCTGCCGGTTGGGTTGGGCCTGCAATTCACCGTTACACAGAGAAGTTCAATTTGCGCGGAATACATTTACAGATTCACAACAACAGATAATCTGGACAATGTAACGTATTCCGGATCTAAGAAGGATGGATATGGAATTCTTCAATTGAAATTCCAGTTTGCACCAACGGCGCCAAAAAAGAAAAAGAAACTTTCTTTGCCACCACCTGCAAAGTATGATGGTGCTAAGGGTACAGAAACGTGGAAGACGAAGAAACAACAGGAGCAGCAAAACAAACCACGTCCGCAGGAATATGAAATTCCTGAAAGCAATACACAAGAAGGTGGAGAGGGAACACAGGACGGAACGCAGCAGGAACAGGTAACAGATGAAAATCAGGTTACACCGGAAGAGACAACTCCGACAGAAGAACAAAATACAGGAACCACAGGACAATAGTCTTAATATATATTTCGAATTAAAAATACTATTTAATTAATTATCTAAATGAAAGAAGTAATTGAGATCATTGCTTTAATACCATGGTGGGCATACGCCATATTATTACTTGTCTTCATAGCAATCAAAGATGTTTTTTTTAACAAGCGCCATACCATAAAACACAACTTTCCTGTTGTTGGGCACTTTAGATATTTATTAGAAAAAATTGGTCCGGAGCTTCGCCAATATATTGTTGCGAATAACCGCGAAGAGCTGCCATTTAACAGAAGACAGCGCGGCTGGATTTATGCATCTGCCAAGCAGGAAAATAACTATCAGGGCTTTGGAACAGATCAGGATCAAAACAGTCCGGGTTTTATTTTTATAAAACCATCTATGTTTTCTTATGCTGTAAAAGAAGGCCATCCCAATAAAACCAAACCCGATTTTGTACCCTGCGCAAAAGTAATGGGTGCATATAACAAAAGAAGAAGACCCTACAGACCGTATTCTATCGTTAATATCTCGGGGATGAGTTATGGTTCATTATCTGCCAAAGCAGTAGAGTCCTTAAACAAGGGCGCATTGAAAGCGGGTTGTTATCAAAATACGGGTGAAGGATCTTTGGCACCGCATCACAAACATGGTGCAGATATCATGTTCCATTTCGGAACAGGTTATTTTGGTGTACGCGACGAACATGGTAATTTCTCCATGTCTAAGTTGAAACAATTAGTTGAGGCTAATCCATGCATCCGTGCAATTGATGTAAAGTTGTCACAGGGCGCAAAGCCTGGTAAAGGTGGTGTATTGCCTGCGTCTAAAATCACACAGGAGATTGCCGATATACGAGGCTTGCCGATGGGTAAAGATGTTATATCACCGGCCTACCATAGCGCATTCTCTAATGTACCGGAGATGATGGATTTCATTGAAAAGATTGCTCAGGAAACAGGCTTACCTGTTGGTTTTAAATCAGCCGTTGGTAAGATGGAGATGTGGATCGAGCTTGCCGATAGAATGTTAGAGAAAGGCTACGGCCCGGATTTTATAACGATTGATGGCGGTGAAGGCGGTACCGGTGCCGCACCTCCTGCTTTTGCTGATCACGTTTCTCTGCCTTTCGTTTATGCATTCAGCAACGTATACAAAATATTTTCTGAAAGAGGTTTAACAGACCGTATTGTTTTTGCGGCTTCAGGTAAATTAGGGTTTCCTGAAAGTTCGCTGATGGCATTTGCACTTGGTGCAGATGTTGTTCACGTTGCACGCGAAGCAATGATGTCTATTGGGTGTATTCAGGCACAGGTTTGCCATAATAATACATGCCCTTCGGGTGTAGCAACACAGAATAAGTGGCTGCAATCAGGTATCGATGTTCCTTTGAAAGCAGATCGTTTATATAACTACATTAAAAACCTGCGTAAGGAAGTTCTTGAGATTACACATGCCTGTGGATACGAGCATCCATCCCAAATGACCATGAACGATATCGATATCAGCATGGGAGATAATAACTTAACCATGCCTCTTGTAGATGCGTATAAGTATCACAAAGTACCGGTAAAGTTTGAATCCATGCAGCAATTATTAGATTGCCAGTATTTAGGAAAAGCAAATCCAACCATAAAATTCGAATAAATATTTCGGGTAGACAGTTAGTTTCTTACTCGGAAAGAAATTAAACACATTGTCTGCCCGACCGTACATGAAAAAAATAGGATTAGTATTTTTATTATTTGCTGTAAACACATTGTTGTATGCAGTAAATAAGCCACTAATTTTAGAGGATACTTCAAGTCAGTTTGCGTGGAGAGAAGGAAATTATTCCATTTATATTGATAGCCTTCACTGCAGGCCCCTTCCTGATATTCAAAAAATATGCACTGCCGGATTTTTTAGAAAGGCAACCCATGATTCTCCGCGTCTTAAGTCAAGCCGAAATGATATGTGGGCGTATTTTGAGGTGGTGAACGAAAGCAATGTTTCCCAAACCTGGCTGCTTGAACTATACGATTTACATATCGATTCCTACGATATTTATGTATTGAAAAATGATTCCTTGCAAAATCATTTTGTCGGAGGAGACATGTTTCCTTTTGCAACAAAAAAAATTAATCATAAAAATTTTATTCATCAGATTCAGTTTCAGAAAGGAATTGTCTATAAAGTCTATATCCGGATACAAAGCAAACAAGCCGTAGCATTAAACGGAGTAATCCGTACGTATCAGAATTTATTATCGTATTCAAATACCGAATACATGTTATTGTCTATTTTTTACGGCATAATAGGTTTAATGGGCATATATAGCATTTGCATTTATATAGGAACGTTTGAAAAAATGTACCTGTACTTTACCATGTATATTTTAAGTATAGCCTGGTATAGCTTGTCGAATGATGGTTTAGGATATCAATATATCTGGAGCAACAGAATATTTAATGATTATAGCCAGAGTGCTGCTGTAACGTCCATTTCGATTTTTTCATTGTTGTATTCAGCAACATTTTTACAGCTGAAAAGAATTTCAAAAAAGTATTGCAATGCAATTAAGATTATAGTAGCTGCGCGGTTTCTGGTGTTTGTAGTTGGAGTAATTTTTTATGAGCCCATCATATATTTATACCAGGTTGATATTGGAATTCTAATCCTCGTTTTTGCATTGGGTATATATTCCTACAGCAATGGTTTTAAGGCTGCTCGTTTTTTTATACTTGCCTATACTGCTCTGTTTATAGGGTTTACAACAAATCTGTTGATGGTTTTGGGGTTGATCGGCAATAATTACATAACCGTATATGGACTCAATTTTGGAGCAATCGCACAATTGTTTTTATTCTCCATTGCTGTTGCCGACAGGCTTAGAATAATAATGAGAGAAACAAAAAATACGCAGACGGGCATCATTATGCAATTGAAAGAAAATCATGACTTAAAAGACAAACTTACCAGAGAACTTGAAGATAAAGTTAAAGAACGGACAAAAGAATTGGAATTTAAGAATCAACAGCTGGACGCCTTTGTTTATAAGGCCTCACACGATATTAAGGGGCCTTTAAAATCGATTATCGGGTTAGCAAAACTGGGTTTGATAGATATTAAAGATGAACATGCCCGGGAATATTTTCTACATATTGAAAAGAGTTCGCAGCGGCTTGATCATCTGGTAGAAGATCTGTTAGAAGTTGCTAAAATTAAGAATACCATTACAGAAGAAAAGGTAATTGATTTCGAAAAAATTATTGAAGACGTAAAAGAAAGCTTTATAAACATTCCGAAATTTGCAGAGTTCTATATTGATGTATCGATCAAACAGGACCGGGATTTTTATTCAGATGAAAAAATGATTTATTCCATTTTCCAGAACCTGGTAGAGAATGCTTTTAATTACAGGGATACAAATAAGAAGAAATCAATTTTAATGATCCGGATCGAAGTAGATAAACAGAAATCGGTGATTGAGTTTGCGGATAATGGCATAGGTATTAATAAAGATTTGAAAGACAAAGTATTTGATATGTTTTTCAGAGCAAGCGATATTTCCGGAGGTACAGGTTTGGGCTTGTATTTAGTGAAAATGGCCGTAAATAAGATTGGCGGAAGGATTCAGGTTCAAACCGAAGTGAATAAAGGAACTTCATTTAGTATAGTTATCTGATTTTTTATTTTTTTCTTTATTAAATAATCACGAATATTGGCGGTAACATTAAAAAATTACCACGGTGAATCAACGTATTTCTCTTATTTTAAATGGTGTTCTTGCAGTTGCAGTTATTGGTTTATATGTGCTGCATTTTAAAGGCCAGAAATCTGCTGCAGATCAGCTTCAATCAGATACAACAGCGGAGGAAGTTGTTATTGAATTTGACAGCTTACCAAATCTGGGTTCGAATAACGGTGCTATAGCATTTATTGATTTTGAACAATTAACCAACAAATATCAATTCTACAAAGACGGTGTTGTAAATCTTGAAAACGACTTCAAAAGAAAAGAGTCAGAGTTAATGAAAAGACAGCAAACATTGGAAGAAAATGTTAGCCGCTATCAGCAGCTTGCTCCAAGCCTGACTCCGGAAGTAAGAGAGAAAAAAGAAAATGATCTGAGAGAAGAAGAACAACGTTTACTGGAACTAAGAGATCGTTTGGGAAAAGACCTGACAGATAAAGAAGCGAATTTTACAAAAGAGTTTTTGAAAAAAGTTGATGAATACCTGAAGCAATTGGGTAAAGAAAAAAATTACTCATATGTGTTCACGTATGTGAAGGGTGGCGCAGCAACTATTGTGTATGCCAAAGACAGTTTGAATATCTCTGACCAGGTGATTCATGCGTTGAATGAGCAATACAAAAAGAAAAAATAAACCACATTCAACAAGAAGCTATAAAAAAAGCGTCCCGCCAATTAGCGGGACGCTTTTTTTATTTAATAAGTAACGTCAATTACTTATTCGGTTGTGGTGTCATTCTTAAATAAGGTTTAACACGCGTATAACCTTTCGGGAATTTCGCAGCAATTTCTTCGTCTTTAACTGCCGGTGTAATCACAACATCCTCGCCATCTTTCCAGTTAGCAGGTGTTGCAACGCTATAATTAGCCGTTAATTGAAGAGAATCAATAACACGTAAAATCTCTGTGAAATTTCTGCCGGTAGAAGCGGGATACGTAATGATCAATTTTATTTTTTTATCATTACCAATAATAAATAATGAACGAACGGTAAATTTCTCACTTGCATTCGGGTGAATCATATCGTACAAAACAGCAACCTTTTTATCTTCGTCAGCAATGATCGGAAAATTAACAGTTGTATTTTGCGTTTCATTGATATCTTTGATCCAGCCTTTGTGAGATTCCAATCCGTCTACACTTAAAGCAGCAACTTTAACATTGCGCTTATCAAACTCAGCCTTTAGCTTTGCTGTTGCTCCAAGTTCTGTTGTACAAACCGGAGTATAATCTGACGGGTGAGAAAATAAAACGCCCCATTTGTCTCCTAACCATGCGTGGAAAGAAATAGGTCCTTCGGTACTTTCTGCTGTAAAATCGGGTGCAATATCGCCTAATCGTAAACTCATTGTTGTAGATGTTTAGTGGTTAATTTTTTATAAATATAAAATAAAATTCTGAAATATGATATTTTTAACTGTCATTCAGAATTATATTCTGAATGACTTAACTCTCAAGTCGCTTATTTAGTTCCGGGCGGTTAACGTACAAATAAACTATTTTGAGCCTTTTTTTGCAATAAAGTGATTGTAAAGTAAATAGCCGATATATATAAGACTGATGAAAATAATAACATTGATTAAAAAAGAAAAACTCCGCTGAAAAGATGCATAAGCAGCATTATTAATCATCTGCATTTTTATAAAGAACAGCGTAGATACCAGTAACGTTATCAGACCGATATTATTGACGAACTCTTTTTTCATAACAGGTTAATTAATGCTTTCTTTTAAGAATGCTGGTATTGATTTCTTCCGATTGTTTTTTGGTGAATCCGTTCACAACAATCGAAGTACTGGTTGTAAAAAATGTAAGTGTACTAAAGCCAACCAATGGGTTATCAATGCTCACAGAAACAATATCTCCATAACTGATAAAGGTAGATTTGCTATTGAAGATACCCGGCTCTTTAATTTTAATGCCTGTTTCTTCAATATGTATTTCTGTAGGAAATAATTTATTGCCCGATGAAAGTCTGGATGATGTGTATTTCATTTACGGTATTATCTTAAATAAACAATATCGCTTATACATCCATCTTCATCACAGGATTTGCACATCAGCATGCCTTTAAAGAATTCAGGTTTTAGAACAGATTTACCTAATAACATACGGATACATTCCTGTATACCCTCAATAATAGAAGGGTGCGGATGCACCATGTCGGCAAGTTCTTCAACACCTTTATCCATAGATATCAACAAGGCAACCGCCTGAATAGCACTGGAAGCGTGTACACCAACGGCGCGCATGCCCAATATTTTCATCTCATTATCATTCGTTACAAGAATTTTAAAGAACCCATCGTTGTTGCGCATGGCAATAGCCCGCGGAATCATATCGTAACGGATCTTTACAACTTTGTATGAAATTTTATTTTGAAGCGCACGCTTTTCATTCATGCCGACACCTGCAACTTCAGGCTGTACAAACATAATGGTGGAAACGTTATTATAAGTAATGATTTCGTCGCTCAGTCCGTACATTTTTTCAATAACATGACGGCCTTCCAGCTCCGCAACATTTACTAATGCTACATCAGAAGAAATATCTCCTGCAACATAAATATTCGGAACATTGGTTTGTCCGTCGTAGTTTTCAATATGTCCGTTTGGTAAAATATTTATTCCTACCCTTTCAAGTCCTAGATTTTGTGTGTGTGGCACGCGACCCACAGAAACCAAAACTTTTTCAACGCGGTGCATTTCTTTTCTGCCGTCAGTATATTCTAAAATATACTCAACCTCACCGTCCACAATACGCATGCTTAACAAGTTCGATTTTTTATGAACCGTAATGCCTTGCTTCTTCATGTTGGCTTCAACAACATCTGTTACATCATCGTCTTCAAAAGGAAGAATACGTTCGGCCTTATCAATAATATTTACAGAAGTATAACCGAAGTTTGAAAATATGGTTGCCCATTCGCAACCAATCACACCGGCACCCAGAATCACCAGGCTTTTAGGAAAGTTTTCGAAATTTTCAACCCCATCGCTGGTTACAATAATTTTTTCATCGATCGGAATGTTAGCAAGCTTACGTGGCTTGCTGCCTGTAGCAATAACAAAATTTTCTGCTTCAATGATTTCATCTTCGCTTCCGGTAAGAACTTCTACCGAATGCTGGCTCACCAATTTTGCAGTGCCTCTGATATATCTGAAGCGGCTTGTTTGCTGTGTGGCAAGCGATTCAATCTGGCCTTCTAAATGAAAGCGTCTGTTTGCTATACCGGCACGAACCTGTGCTAAAACTTGTGTGTATGTAACAGCAAAATGCTGATCGGGACTGTATTGTGCTAAACGTTTGCGAGCCGTTTGTATATCCTTCGAGAGTTCCCAGAATGTTTTAGATGAAATGGCACCGTTGTATAAACCTGCCCCTCCGATTTTATCTTTTTCAATTAATACAACTGATTTATTTAAATCCAGCGCCCTCATTGCTGCCGCATAACCTGCAGGTCCAGCACCAATTATACATACATCGTACTTCATGCCTCTTGAAATGTCGTTTATTCCCCAAATTGCAAAAAAAATGCTCAGTTGCCAACCTTTCTTTTAAACAGCTAGAGAATTGTACTTTTTTTATAGCCTTACTTTTTCATTAACAAAAGATAAAAAATAAGATGTTTAAACAATCCAGTATCAAAAATTATCTATAAAAACAAATAAATTATATAAATACTATAAAACTGCTTAGAAAATGAAGCGTAATATCAAAAAAGTAATAATAAATGACCCAAATATGAATAAAAATCACTTTTATTACGAATTATATTAGATTATTTATATTAATTATAATATTTGGAGCAACATTCATTAAGGTATTTTTAGTATAAAAAAGCTCAAAATTCCTTTAGAATAAATATTTATTCTAAATATTTTGCGAATACAGAATATACATATATATTGAACGATATAAATTAAGTTATATAAATTATAACGGTAATCTTATGGAAATTCAAACGGGAATATTTAATTCTTACAAGATAGATCCGGCTCATTTTGATGAGGCCTGGACGCCTAACGGCGATATTCGGATGCATTATAAGCATTTAATGGAAACATTTAAATCGTTGGATTTCGAAGAATACAACAAGATCAATGAAATTGCGAAGACAAACCTGTTTTATCAGGGTGTAACATTTAATGTTTATTCTGAAAAAGCAGAAGGCGTTGAACGTCTTTTTCCTTTTGATCTTTTCCCCCGCATGATACCGAGCGATGAATGGAAAACCATTGAAACCGGTATTAAGCAGCGCAACAAAGCAATCAATTTATTTCTTTGGGATATATACCACGATCAGAAAATATTAAAAGATAAAATTGTACCAAGTGAATTATTATTCAGCTCACAGTTTTATAAAAAAGAAATGATTGGTGTAAACCCTCCGGGAGGTATTTATATTCATATTACCGGTACCGATATTATTAAGCACAACGATGGTAAGTACTATGTGCTGGAAGACAACCTGCGTTGCCCGTCGGGCGTTAGCTATGTATTGTCGAACAGGGAGACCATGAAAAAAATATTTTTCAATCTCTTTAGCAGATATCATGTAAAACCGGTGATGCAATACACAGAGAAACTATTATCAACCATACGTTCTGTTGCACCCGATCGAATTGATAATCCTACCTGCGTGGTCCTTACACCGGGTACATACAACTCAGCGTATTTTGAGCATTCCTTCCTGGCACATCAGATGGGTATTCAGCTGGTAGAAGGCAGAGACTTATTTGTTGAGAAGAATTTTGTCTACATGAAAACAATCAACGGACCTAAACGTGTAGATGTTATTTATAGAAGAGTGGATGATGATTTTATTGATCCCTTGGTTTTCAATCCGAAATCAGTTTTAGGCGTACCAGGCTTAATGGCGGCATATCAGGCAGGCAATGTAAATATCATCAATGCACCGGGCACCGGTGTAGCAGATGATAAGGCAGTATATACCTACGTTCCGGATATTATAAAATATTATTTAGGGGAAGAACCGATTCTGAATAACGTACCAACATACCGCTGCGAAAGACCCGACGAAATGAAATATGTGCTGGAGAACATGCACAACCTGGTTGTTAAACCGGTGGATGAATCGGGTGGATACGGCGTATTTATTGGCAACAGAAAGACCAAAGAAGAAATAGAAGAATATAAAAAACTGATTCACGAAAATCCAAGAAAGTATATTGCACAGCCAATCATGTCGTTATCGGTACTCTCAACATACATAGAAGATGCAAAAGAATCCGAACAGCGCCACATTGATTTAAGAGCATTTGCGTTAATGGGCAAAGATGAAACGTATGTTTTGGACGGGGGCTTAACGCGTGTTGCTTTATCAAAAGGAAATCTTATTGTCAACTCGTCACAAGGAGGTGGCTCTAAAGACACATGGGTGATTGAAAATTATTAAATGCGTTGAAGTATGTTATCTAGAATTGCAGGAAATTTGTTTTGGATGGGTCGTTACCTTGAAAGAACAGAACACATTAGTCGTTTTGCGCAAGCGCATTACTTCTTTAGTATTGATGCCCCAAGGTCTATAAAGAAAGAACATATATTAGAATCAGTGCTTAATATGGCCGGTTCGTATGTGGAATATATCGGTTCGCAGAATAAGATGGAAACCATGGAAGTGGCCCGTTTTATTGGCTTAGACGAATTCAATACCTCATCTATTAAACACTCGGTGGTGAAAGCCAGAGAGAATGCCCGTGGCGCAAAAGATTCTATTTCAAGCGAATTATGGGAATCCATTAATACGTATTACCATTACATAAACTCAATGGATGCGGCTAAATTTGAAGAGATCGGTATCTATGATTTTTCAAAAAAAGTATTGGAGTTCAATTCCGTTATCAATGGCAATATAGATAATTCGTTGCTGCACGATGAGGCCTGGCTGATTATACATTTGGGTCAGCACATCGAACGCACCACGCAGGTGATACGCATGATCGTAACAAAGATCAACGATATTAACCGCATTCCTAAAAAGGAATATTATAACATGCTTGAACTATTTGAGAATGTTAACTTATTGAAAAGCACAGAAGCGTATGATATGAGCAAAATATTCTACAGAGAAGTGCCGAATGTGAGCCATAGTTTAGAATTTTTAACACTCAACAGAAACTTTCCCAAGTCGGTTGTATATAACCTGAGACATATTGAAAATTGCTTGCTGCGGATTACCAATCTGTCTAAACACGAGACAAATTCCCTGGAGTTTTACGCAAGTAAACTTTTATGCTCTGTTCAATATGCTATGATTCAGGAAATTGAAAAAGAACCACTTGCCTTCTACCACGATTTGCTTAATAAAGTTGCAAAGTTGGCAGATATGCTTGAAACCAAATATTTGCAGTATTAAGGAGTTTTACGAATGTTTTGGGAGCTATAAAATCCGTATATTTCGGCCCCGAAAGAATTAAATTTACTATGACATATTGTTTAGGTGTTAAATTAAAAGAAGGTTTGGTTGCTATCGCTGATACCCGGATTACTTCAGGAACAGATACAACTACTGCAAAAAAATTATTTGTGCACGAAAGCGGACACGGTAGTTTATTTTTAATGACCAGCGGCCTGCGTTCTGTACGTGATAAAGCAATCACCTATTTTAAAGAAGTTTTAAAAGACGAGACTGTTATATACACACAGCTGTATGAAGCGGTTAACGCTTTCGGTAATCAGTTGCGCAGAGTTGCATTAGAAGACAGAATAGCGCTCAATGCCGCAGGCTTTGCGTTTAACTTGCACACCATAGTTGGCGGCCAGTTGAAAAATGACGAAGAGCCGAAAATGTTTTTATTGTATCCGGAAGGAAACTGGATCGAGCTGACTCAGACCACGCCTTTTATGATCATTGGTAACAGCGGGTACGGAAAACCGATTCTGAACCGTACGGTAAAATACGAATCCTCACTGGAAGAAGTATTAAAAGCAGGTTTCTTATCCTTCGATTCAACGCGTGTTTCCGCAAATGATGTTGATTTTCCATTAGATGTTGTGGTTTATTATAACAATACCTTTAAAATGATCGAGCATCGTTTTGAGAAAAAAGACATGGAAATTATCTCCAGCACCTGGGATAATGAGCTGAAAAAAGCGCTGGACAGCATACCCGAAGATTGGATGAACGTCGTTTTTGACCGTAAAAAAGCCTTTTAATAATATAATTACGCTTTATAAATTGATTATAATTCATATATTAGTATAATTATAAACTAAAAATTAACCACAGACTTTTAATCATTGATCCATTATGGCACAAGAAGAAAACAAAAAGAATAATAATTTGATTTTTATCTTAATCATTCTAGCATTGTTAGGTGTAATTGGATATTTGTTGTTTAATAACAATAAAAAATCAGAAACAATTGAAGAGCAGGAAAAAACAATTGTTTTAAAGAACGACTCGTTGGCATCGAAAGTTGCTGAATTAGAAGGCTTACAATTGCAATACCATAGCTTACAGGCACAGGCGGCACAATTAGGTCAGTCAAATGATTCATTAAGTGCTAAAATAGCTGAATTAGATAACGCAATTGCCAGCTTGAAAAAAGGAAATGCAGTTAATATCAATAAGCTGAATGCGCAGATCGAATCGTATAAAAAAGATTTGTTAGCGAAAGAAGCTGAAATTATGCAGCTGCGTGAAGAGAACAAAAACTTGTCTGCAACAAACGATACGTTAAAGCAGGATAAAGTAGTAATGAACGACTCAATCAACAATCTTCGTTCAGTACGTTCTGATCTTCAGCAGAAATATGAGTTAGCATCTATCTTAAAGGCTGAGAACTTAAAAGTTACTGTTATCAATCCAAAGGCAAAAGAATTGTCTGAAGATGAATACAAAATCAAAAACGTAGATAAAGTAAAAGTAGCCTTTACATTAGGTGATAATAAAGTAGCTCCTAAAAACACAAAAGTATTATACTTACAAGTAATTGAGCCAAGCGGTGCACCATTGTTTGATAGTTCTTTAGGTGGTGGTTTCTTCAAAACATCAGATGGTAAAGAAATACCGTTTACAGAAAAACAATCAATCGACTTTACAAATACAAACCAGGCTGTTTCGTTTGTATACGATAAAGGTTCAGAGTATAAAGTAGGAACATATACGATTAAAGTATGGCAAGATGGCAACTTGATCGGTACAAGTGCATTTACTGTTAAGTAATTAAATCGAACGAGCATAAAATAAAAAAGCCTTGGTGTTTACATCAAGGCTTTTTTGTTTTAAATTCTAAATTCCAAAAAACAAATTCCAAACGGATAGAAATATTCAGTCCCGAGCACCAATCAAGTCGAGACCCAAAGAAAGAAGCCCTGCTGAAATATTTTTAGCAGGGCTTCTTTCTTCTCTGGCGCGGGTCTTTAGCGAAGCGTGACCCGTGTCAATCATTCTGCAGTCTTTGACTGCACAAAGCAAACCATATCAAGAATAAAAGAAGAAAGGCCTGATGAGATATATTCATCAGGCCTTTCTTCTTTTAAACTACTTTCTTCTGGAAACTAGCAGCTAGTAATGAGCAACTAATAAACCGCTTCTTTCTGAAGTTTCACCTTATCATCGGCTAAGTACTCTTCATACGTCATTGTTTTATCTACAAAACCGTTTGGTCCTATTTCAACAATGCGGTTAGCTATCGTATTAATAAATTGGTAATCGTGTGAATAGAATAAAATAGTTCCTTTAAACTCCATCAGCGAGTTGTTCAGGGCTGTGATAGATTCCAGATCCAGGTGATTGGTAGGATCGTCCATTACAAGAACGTTAGAAGCTTCCATCATCATTTTAGAAAGCATGCATCGTACCTTTTCTCCTCCTGAAAGCACCGTACATTTTTTCAGCGACTCTTCACCTGTAAACAACATACGACCTAAGAAACCACGGATGAAGCTTTCGTCTTTGTCTTTAGAATACTGGCGCAACCAATCTACCAGGTTTAATTCGCCGTCAGAGAAGAACTCCGAATTGTCTCTCGGGAAATACGATTGAGATGTTGTAACACCCCATTTGAATGTACCTGCATCCGGCTGTTCAGCGCCCATCAGTACATCAAACAAAGCAGAGATCGATAAAGGTTCTTTGCTTAAGATAGAAACCTTATCGGATTTGTTGATGGTAAAAGTCAGATCTTTGAACAGATAATTTCCATCCGGACCTTTCTTGCTCAAACCTTCTACAGTTAAGAGCTGGTCGCCGGCTTCACGCTCAGACCGGAATTGAATACCCGGATATTTTCTGCTCGATGCCTGAATTTCATCGATCACCAGTTTCTCTAATAATTTTTTACGGGACGTTGCCTGCTTGGATTTAGAAGCATTGGCAGAGAAACGTTCCACGAAATCCTGAAGTTCTTTACGCTTATCTTCAACCTTTCTGTTCTGATCTGCTTTTTGTTTCGCGGCCAGTTGAGAAGATTCATACCAGAATGTATAGTTACCCGTATAGAGTTTAATCTTAGCGAAATCAATATCTGCCACGTGTGTACATACAGTGTCCAGGAAGTGACGATCGTGGGAAATTACAATTACCGTATTTTTAAAATCAGCAAGGAAGTTTTCCAGCCACAATACCGAATCTACATCCAGGTCGTTGGTAGGTTCATCCAGCAGCAATACATCGGGGTTGCCAAAGATGGCTTGCGCCAGCAACACACGTACTTTGATTTTTCCATCTACATCCTTCATCTGGGTGTAGTGAAGATCTTCTTTTACACCCAGGCCGCTTAGTAATTCCGCCGCTTCTGCTTCTGCGTTCCACCCATTGATATCTGCAAATTCAGATTCCAGTTCAGAAGCTTTGATACCATCTGCTTCAGAGAAATCCGGATTGGCGTAAATCTCTTCACGCTCTTTCATGATCTGGTACAAACGCTTGTGGCCCATGATCACCGTTTCCAGAATCGGAAATTCATCAAACTCATAGTGGTTCTGTTTTAATATCGCCATACGCTCTCCCGGCGACATTTCTACCTTACCGGTAGTAGGGTCAATTTCTCCGGAAAGAATTTTCAGGAACGTAGATTTTCCGGCACCATTCGCGCCAATTAATCCATAACAATTGCCTGAAGCAAAGCGGATGGAAACTTCTTCGAAAAGGGTTCTCTTGCCGTATTTAAGAGAGATATTAGAACAACTAAGCATGGATATTGATTTATTGAAACACAAAGGTACAAAAAAGCACACAATCAAGTATGTCTGCCACTGTGAAAAATGAGAAAGATTCCCGCGGTTAATTTATGCTGCTATACAGCTGTTTACGGGTTATTTATTGATTATGGACATAAGCCGTAATAATAACTCCGTATAGTTTGTAGCGTAATTTTTCAGGTAAAAAAATGCGGCATATATTAAAAGAATCCAGCATGGTTAACCAAAAAGGATATCGGAAGATAGCATATACCAGGCGTTGAGTCACCGATTTCTTATGCGACAAAATAGGGTCGTTGGCATACAACTCAGGCTTTAAAGAGGCTGCCAGCAAACGGTTCTTCAAATAGGCTTTTGATCGTTGGGCATATTTCCTGAACGTGAACGAATCATTGTGAATGGCAACCGCATTGTCTAAATAATAAACCAGGATATCTTTTGTTTTTATACGCAAAGCAAAATCATAATCTTCTATATCTTTCAATGCTTCATCAAAGCCGCCCATAGAAGCATAGAGTTGTTTTGAAATTGAAAAATTAGCGGCCGATAACGCAGTTTTATTTTTAGGTAGCGCCTGCTGATTATATGGCTTTAAGCTACTGCTCCATAAGGTATTCAGATAGTCTTTGTATTTTTTTATTTCCGGATCAGTTGCGGTAGCGGGTTCATTGATCCTGCCCATGGCAACAGCTGTTGCGTGTTCTTTATAAAAAGCAACATGATGGCCGATACAGTCAGCATCAGGCAACATATCATCGTCAAAAAAAAGTAATTGCTGGGAAGCAGCAGCAGCGGCACCCGTATTTCTGGCACCGGCGCGTCCTTTATTCTCCTGCTCAATCAGTTTTAACGCATGCAGGTTCCAACTTTGCGATTCAATTTCCTGCAGGGTATTATCGCTTGAACCGTCTATAACCACAAGCACTTCAAACATTGAAACGTGTTGTTTTTCAAGAGCGTGTAATAGAGTTATTACTTTTTCTTTCCCGTTATACGTGGGTACAATTACAGAAACAAGCGGCGCAGTCATTAAATCAAATCTAGCAACTATCAGGTTCATTGCAAATTTTGTAAACAAGAATTCATAAAAAGAGAATTTCTGGCATAGTTCTTTCTATTGTGATTCATCAACTTTGCATGTACCTTGCAGACAATAATCGTTTCGGATGAAAATAGTAAAGAAGTTTATTAAATGGTTGCTCATTTTGTTGGCAGTGGTATTACTTGCAGTGCTCTGTCTGTTTACTACAGTCGACCGTACCCCGTACAAACAAATGCCTTACTATACTTCTATGATGAAACAGATCAATACGTTTCACATAGATTCCATCACCAAACAAGGAGACACATTAAAAGCAGGCTGGTATAAAGTAGCACTTACCCCGCAAGCTTTCCCATATCCGCTGGCAGGGTATGGCTTCCGCAATAAAGCAGCATCCGTTAAAGACACTACCTACGTGCGCACGTTTGTTTTTGATAATGGCAAAACAAGAGTCGCGTATATTTGTCTCGATCTGTTAATATTTCCGCCGGCACTGAAAGACCGTGTCAGAGCTGAATTAGAGAAAAAATATTCGTTAAATGTTTACTTAACGGCTACACACACACACAGCGCCCCCGGCGGCTGGGAGCCTAAGATAGCGGGCCGCGTACTGGCCGGAGATTATTCAGATGCGTATGTAGACTTGCTTTTTACATCTATAGAAAAATCCATTGCAGCTGCTGTAGAAAAGTTACAGATAGTGGAACAGGCATACATCCGTGCAAGCGCGCCGAATGCGGTGCACAACAGATTAAAGGGTCCCGGTGCACCGAAAGATACGTTTATCCGTGGTATAAAATTCCGTAACAAATCCGGTGAAGAAGCTTGCCTGTTTACATACGCGGCACATGCCAATTGTCTTGAATCAAATGTAGATTTTGTTTCGGCAGATTATCCCGGTAAAGTATCGGAATTGTTAGAGAAAAAAGGCTGGGCGTCGTTTGTCAGTTATGCTGCCGGTG
>Ga0210397_10000957_pt1 | contig 18801 bp, 17 predicted proteins | sample IncBWH2OmetaG_FD_160126 | JGI IMG/M metagenome (GOLD analysis project Ga0210397, IMG submission 160126) | Forest soil microbial communities from Barre Woods Harvard Forest LTER site, Petersham, Massachusetts, United States - Inc-BW-H-2-O ...
CCACGCCTCGCCAACTCACTCCTTAAAACCTCCTGTGCCATCTCCGTCAAATCACTGCTATTGCGGCTAAGCGCGATCAATTCCTCATCACCATAGCCGCGATACAAAGCAACCAGCTCCTGATACCCTGCCGCATCGCCAATCATTGCTCTCTCCGGTTTACCAAGGCCTACTGCTGGATCGACCTCTCGGATTGATTCAACTTCTTCGAAACATCCGCTGGCGTCGGCAGTTGTGATCGGTCCCAACCTCCGCCCAAAGCTTCAATCAACTGAACCGAAGCAGTCATCTCCTGCACATGCAGGTTTGCCAGCGTCTGCTGATTTCCCAGAAGCGTCGTCTGCGCTGTCACAACGTCAAGATAGGGATCAAGCCCAGTCTGGTAGCGATATTGCTCCAGTTGCAGAACCTCCTCCGAGGACTTCACCGCCTGCTCCTGTTTCAGGATCTGCTGCGAAAGGATGCGGACCGACGACAGCGAATCCTCAACCTGCTGAAAACCGGTCAGTACCGTTTGCCTGTAACTGGCTACATCCGCGTTATAGGTAGTGATGAACTGGTTCACTGTCGCACGCCGTAGTCCACCATCGTAGATGGTCTCGCTCATCGTCGGGCCTACCGACCAGAATCGACTCGGCGAATCGAAGAAGTGGCTGAAGTTCGTACTCTCATAACCATAACTCGCGCTCAAACTCAGCGACGGATAGTACGCTGCATACGCAATGCCGATTTGCGCATTCGCTGCAGCCATTCTTCGCTCCGCCGCGGCAATGTCCGGTCGCCGTTCCAGCAACGCCGAAGGCAGCCCCACCGGAATCGCTGGCGGGTTCGTCAACAGCGGTTTCACCGGAATCGAAAACTGCGATGCATTCACTCCCACCAACACCGCAATTGCATGTTCGAACTGGGCCCTCGCCACTCCGAGATTAGTCGCCTGTGACTGAACATTCGCCAGCGTTGCTTCAGCCTCAGCAACCGAGATCCTCATATCCACGCCGGTCTCGTACCTTGCCCGAGCTAACTCAAGCGCCTTCTTGTCGGCTTCCACTGTCTCATTCAGCAGTTTCTGCAGCGCATCCTGCCCACGTATCTCGAAGAAAAACTCCGCCAGGCTTGCCTGTTCGGTCAGTTTCTCGTTCTCAAGATCCGCCGCGCTCAGCTGCGCGTTGTACTGCTGTTCGTGAATCGTGTTTCGAATCTTCCCCCAAAGATCAGGCTCCCACGATAGGTCAAAAGGCAACGACCCGATCGAGGATACTCGGCCGGGGTTCGCCGAAGGAGAGTTCGACAGGTTGGTCGACGTACGCGCAGCCGAATACGATAGGCTAACCCCCACCGTTGGATAAAGCTGTGACCTCGCTTGCGCCACCAGCGTCCGCGCCTCCAGAAAATTCTCAAAGAACTGCCTGATGTTTTGGTTGTCGATATTCAATTTCTCTTCGAGTGCGTTCAACTCGGGATCGTTATAAATCTCCCACCACTTGCCATGGAGCATCGCATCCTGCGGCTGCGCCACCTTCCAGCCGTCCGCGTCTTGAAACTGGGTCGTCGATTCTTTATAGGCCGCAGGCGGGGCTGTGGCCGTTGCGGGCGGAACGTGATATTTCGGTCCAACCATGCATCCCGAGAGCAGAAGCATCGTCACCGCGGAGCCAGAAATCAGTCTCAATCGAGAGTTCTTCATAAAATTAGACATCCGAAATTTAGTCTCCACCAGCAGCCACAGAATCGAGCGGTTGGAACGTATCGCGTTCCTTTCTCATCACACGCAACCGCAGACGGTCGAGCGCAAGATAAACAACCGGAGTTGTATAAAGTGTAAGCATTTGGCTTACGATCAAGCCACCGACGATCGTGATACCAAGCGGCCGGCGCAACTCGGAACCGGTACCGTGCCCAAAGGCGAGTGGCAATGCGCCAAACAATGCTGCCATTGTCGTCATCAAGATTGGCCGAAAACGCAGCATACACGCCCGAAAAATCGCGTCTTCCGTCTCCATGCCCTCTTCGCGCTCTGACTGCAACGCGAAGTCAATCATCATAATCGCGTTCTTCTTCACGATACCGATCAGCAGTACAATCCCGATAATCGAAATAACATTCAAGTCTTCCTTGAATAGCATCAGCGCCATCATCGCGCCTACGCTCGCCGAAGGCAGCGTCGAAAGAATCGTGATCGGGTGCACCAGGCTCTCGTATAAGACGCCAAGAACGATAAAAACCGCCAGAATCGCAGTCACTACCAACAGCGGCTCTGTTCCCAACGACTGCTGATACGCCAGCAGCGTTCCAGCGAAGAATCCATGCACCGTCGAAGGCGTCCCCAATTTCTGCTGCATCTGTGCAATTTCCAGGGTCGCATCGCTTAGCGATACTCCTGGAGCAAGGTTGAACGACACGGTCACCGAGGGAAATAGCCCGGTATGGTTCAGTGCAAGCGGTGTCGTGTTGGTTCGGTTACTCGCCATTGTAGCCAGCGGCACATTTCCACTTGGGGTCACACTGCTCGTGCCAGCCGGATGGAAATAGATACTCTTCAATCCATCGGGGGTCTGCCAGTACTCAGGCGCCACCTCAAGCACCACGTAGTACTGATTCAATTGAGTGTAAATAATCGAGACCTCAGATTGACCAAACGCGCTGTAGAGTGACTGATCGAGCGACTGCGCGGTCTGTCCCAACCTTGCTGCCGCCACGCGATCATAATGCAGCAACTCGTCCAGGCCACCATTTTGTTGATCCGAACTCACATCCTGAAATCCTGGCAGATGCGTCATCGCCTCCAGCAGCTTTGGCCCCCACGCTGCCAGGTCCGCAAGAGTATCCGCCTGAATTGTGTACTGATATAGCGCATTGCTTCCGCGCCCGCCAATCCGAAGATCCTGCGATGCCTGCAGGAAAGAAGACGCCCCTGTAATCCTGCTCAACTTTGGCCGCAGCCGGTTGATCACGTCCGAAGCACTAACGTTACCTCGTTCGGCTAGTGGCTTGAGCGCCACAAACATGTTCGCCGTATTCGACGCGCCACCGCCGCCGGTAAACGTGGACGAATTCTGCACTGCAGGATCGCTCTTGATAATTCGCAAGATATCCTGAATGGCTTTATTCATCGAGTAAAAGGATGCATCCTGAGGCCCACGCACCGCACCGCCCAGAGAGCCTGTATCCTGCAGCGGGAAAAATCCCTTGGGTATCTTGACGACGATGGCAACATTCAATGCAATTGTTAGCGCCAAAACTACCAAAATTAGTACAGGATTATCCAAAGCCCAGTGCAGACTCCGTCGGTAAATCGAAAGTATCCAATCGAAGCCTCGGTCAAAGGCTTTGTATAAAGCCCCATGTTTTTCTTTGTGGGGGTTTTTCAGGATGTACGCGCACATCATCGGCGTCGTCGACAGAGAAATCACCATCGACACCAAGATCGCCGTCGAAAGCGTCACCGCAAACTCACGGAACAGCCGCCCTACAATTCCACCCATCAGCAGCAGAGGAATAAAGACCGCAATCAGCGACATGCTTATCGTAAACACCGTAAACCCGATCTCTTTGGCTCCCTTCAGCGCCGCAGAAAAAGGTTCCATGCCATCTTCGATATGACGGGTGACGTTCTCCATCACCACAATCGCATCATCCACAACAAATCCGGTAGAAATCGTCAGCGCCATCAGCGACAGGTTGTCCAGGCTGTATCCACATAGATACATCACAGCAAACGTGCCAATCAGCGATACCGGAACCGCAACCGCGGGTATCAGCGTTGCACGTGGACTGCGCAAAAAGATGAAGACGACAATGATCACCAATAGAATGGAAAGTGAAAGTGTGCTCTCAACGTTTTTGACAGAAGCCCGAATCGTAGTTGTCCGATCCAGAACAATGGTTATGTCGATTCCTTTGGGGATCGATGCCTCCACCGAAGGCATCGCCGCGCGAATCCGGTCTACCGTATCGATAATGTTCGCGCCCGGCTGGCGAAATACAATCAGCTGGATTGCGCGCACACCATTCAAATACCCGGCCGCGCGTATGTTCTGGGTTGAATCCACTACATCTGCGACATCCGACAATCGGACTGCCGAACCTTTGTTGTATCCAACAATGATCGGCTTGTAATCCTCCGCGTGCGAAATCTGATCATTCGCAGTAATGTCCGCAGAGATATCCCCGTTCGTGATCTGCCCTTTGGCTAAATTCGAGTTCTGCAGGCTTAGCGTCGACTGAAGATTCTGCATCGTCAGGCCAAGCGCGGCAAGCTTCGTCGGATTCACCTCCACTCGCACTGAAGGTAGCGCGCCACCACCTGCATTTACCTGCCCTACGCCCTGAATCTGCGAGATTCGCTGCTGAATAATCGTTGACGCGAAATCGTACAACTTGTCGGGCCCGTACTTATCTGAAGTGAGCCCGATAATCATGATCGGCGCATCTGCCGGATTGACCTTCCGATAGGTCGGATTGCCCGGCAGATTTGCAGGAAGATAAGTCCTCGCTGCATTGATCGCCGCTTGCACGTCGCGCGCCGCACCATCGATATTCCTGCTCAGATCAAACTGAATCGTGATCGAAGTCGTACCCAGGCTGCTCGAAGAGGTCATTTCCGAAACACCTGCAATATGCCCCAACTGCCGCTCAAGTGGAGTAGCTACCGACGACGCCATAATCTCGGCGCTTCCGCCAGGCAAGCCTGCATTCACTGAGATCGTCGGAAAATCCACCTGCGGCAACGGCGATACCGGGAGCACCGTAAACGCAATGGCCCCGGCAATCGCAATCGCCACCGTCAGCAGCGTAGTTGCTACCGGCCGGCGGATAAATGGCGCAGAGAGGTTCATGATGCTGTCGCGGCCTCGGTTTCCCGTTCATGCTTCTTCTTCGAGAAGCGCGTCGCTATATTGTCGAAGAAGATATAAATCACAGGCGTCGTATACAGCGTAAGGATCTGACTCAGCAACAATCCGCCAACCATTGAAATACCCAGTGGCCTGCGCAGTTCCGATCCAATGCCATGCCCGAAAGCCAACGGAATTCCTCCTAGCAGCGCCGCCATGGTCGTCATCATGATCGGACGGAACCGCAGCAGACAAGCCTGATAGATCGCCTCAGTCGCATCCAGCCTTTGGTGACGCTCCGCATCCAAAGCGAAGTCGACCATCATAATGCCATTCTTCTTCACGATGCCAATCAGCAAAACCAACCCGATGATCGCCACGACGCTCAGATCCTGATGAAACAGAATCAGTGAGAGAAATGCGCCCACACCTGCCGAGGGGAGCGTCGAAAGGATCGTAATTGGATGAATGAAGCTCTCATACAAAACGCCAAGAACGATATACACCGTCACGAGTGCCGCAAGAATCAACAACGGCATATTTGAAAGCGAATTCCGGAACGAAGCCGCCGTTCCTTGAAAATCCGCCTGCAGACTCGCCGGCATATGCATATCTTGCTGAATCTTCGTAATGTCTGAGATCGCTCCGCCAAGTGCGGCATTCGGCGCAAGATTGAAGGACACCGTAATCGCCGGGAACTGTCCTTGATGCGTGATCGACAGCGGCTGTGTAGTCGTCTCGAAGTGCGACAACGCACTCAACGGCACCGCACCGTTCGTCATAGAACTTGGAGTTCCCGCAGACCCCGCCCCTCCAGCAGTGTTGGCAGTACTCGACCGCAATGCATTCACAGGCGGAACAAAAGTATTCGCCGAAGGCGTGAACAGCGCCGACCCGGTAAGTGCATTCGTACCAGCCGAACTCGACCCATTACTTGATGAGGTCGCGGGCGCGCCGCTCGTTCCCGCTGCCGAACCTGCTCGTATATAAAGATGATCGAGTTTGTTCGGGTCGAGTTGGAACTGCGGTTCCGCCTCCAGAATCACGTGATATTGATTCAGCTGCGTGTACATCGTATTGATCTGCCGCTGCCCAAAGGCATCGTAGAGCGTCTGGTCGATTGTCGTAGGCGCCACTCCGAGCCGCGAAGCTGTAGAACGATCGATGATCAGCGAGACCGCCAGACCGCCCATTTGCTGGTCCGTTGCAACATCTTCCAATCCTGGCAAGCTCTTCAGTTTGTCTACGAAACGATTGGTCCACTCATTCAGCTCATTCGGGTCTGGATCCTCCAGCGTGTACTGATACTGCGTTCGACTTACACGGTCGTCCACGGTAATGTTCTGTACCGGCTGCATGAAGACCTGGATGTCCTGTATATCCTTTAACTTCGATTGCAGCCTGCGGACAACATCGGACGCACTTAGATCGCGCTCATCGAGCGGCTTCAGATTGATCGACATTCGTCCGCTGTTCAGCGTGGTGTTCGTGCCATCCGCACCAATAAAGGAGGACAGATTCAAGACGGCAGGATCCTGAAGAATAATCTTCGCAACTTCTTTCTGCTTATCCGCCATTGCCTTCGATCCGATCGTCTGCGTCGCCTGCGTAATGCCCTGGATCACGCCTGTATCCTGAACCGGAAAGAAGCCCTTCGGAATAATTATGTAAAGGTAAACGGTGAGCAGAAGCGTCGCGACTGCGACCAGAAGTGTCAGCGTCTGATAGCGAAGCACTACCTTCAGTGTTCTTCCGTAAAACGCAATCATGCCATCGAAGACGCGCTCGGAAGCCCGATAGAAACGGCCCTGCTGTTCGTGGGGATTGTGCTTCAGGATTCGCGCCGCCATCATCGGCGTCAGCGTCAGCGAAACAACCGCAGAAACGACAATCGTCACTGCCAGCGTAACCGCGAACTCGCGGAACAGCCTTCCCACCACATCGCCCATGAACAACAGCGGAATCAGCACGGCAATCAGAGACACAGTCAACGACAGGATAGTAAAACCGATCTGTTCCGCGCCCTTCAAAGCTGCCTGTAGTGGTGGTTCACCCTCCTCGAGATACCGCGAGATATTCTCCACCATCACGATTGCGTCATCGACGACAAACCCTGTTGAAATCGTCAACGCCATCAGCGATAAATTGTCCAGACTGTAGCCAAGCAGATACATCGCGGCGAACGTTCCGACCAGTGATAGTGGAACCGCCACACTCGGAATAATCGTTGCGTAGAGATTACGCAGGAACAGAAAGATGACCATCACAACCAGGCCAACCGTCAACATGAGTTCGAACTCGACGTCATCCACCGAAGCCTGAATTGGAGTAGTCAAGTCGGTAAGTGTCGTGACTTCGATTCCGCGAGGCAAGTTTGCCTCAAGCTGAGGCAGCAACTGCTTGATGCTCTTCACTACACTGATCGTGTTGCCGCCCGGCTGGCGCTGCACATTCAAAATGACCGCCGGCGTCTGATCCATCCACGCAGCCTGCGTCGAGTTTTCGACTCCATCCACAATCTTTGCAACATCGGTCAGCATCACCGGTGAACCGTTCCTGTAGGCCACCACGACCTGCCGATAGTCTTGGCTCGTTACAAGCTGATCGTTCGCATCAATCTGATAATCCTGTCGCGGCCCGTCAAAATTTCCCTTCGCCGCGTTGACACTGCTCTGTGTCACCGCGGTTCGCAGATCTTCAAGATTGATCCCATACGACGAGAGTGCCGTAGGATTCGCCTGAATCCGCACCGCTGGTTTTTGTCCGCCACTGATGCTCACGAGTCCCACACCGCTCAACTGCGAAATCTTCGGTGCCAGCCGCGTGTCCACCAGGTCTTCCACCTGAGACAGTGGTATCTGATTCGAAGTAATCGCCAGCGTAAGCACAGGGGCATCCGCCGGATTCGTCTTGCTATAAATCGGTGGGGCAGGCAAGTTGGCTGGAAGAAAACTTGATGCAGCATTAATCGCGGACTGCACCTCTTCTTCCGCCACATCAATGTTCAAGCTCAGATTAAACTGCAGCACCACGACAGACGTACCACCGGAACTCGATGAGGTCATCTGGCTCAGTCCCTGCAGCTGACCAAATTGGCGCTCGAGCGGAGCTGTTACCGTGGTTGCTACCACCTGTGGACTCGCCCCAGGGTAGAACGTCAATACCTGAATCGTCGGATAGTCAACCTCGGGCAATGCAGAAACCGGCAGCTGCGTATAGCTCACAATTCCGACCAGCAGGATGGCCGCCATCAACAACGATGTCGCCACAGGACGCAGAATAAACGGACGTGAAGGACTCAAGGAGCATTACTCCCCGTTGCGCTGCTTGCAGGTATAGGCGTCTTCGAAACTACGATCTTCGCTTTGTCCTGCAATCTGTCGAAGCTGCTATTGGCAAGCACGTCTCCGGGATTAATTCCCGTCACCGACGTATTGAGACCTTCAGTAACGCCTGCCTTAACGGTCTTCATGTGGGCCGTGTCGTCCGTGATCACATAAACGAAAGCCACGTTGCCGTTATGTTGAATTGCCGACGAAGGAACGATCGTCGCTCCCTGTAAGGTATTGACCAGCAGACGCGTGTTAATGAACTCATTGGGAAACAGCATTCCATCTTTGTTGTCGAACAACGCACGCGCCTTCACCGTCCCTGTCGTTGTATCGATCTGGTTGTCCAGCGTCAGCAGTGTTCCGCTCGCAACCTTCTTCAATGCAGCCCGATCGTAGGCTTCAACAGGAAGTTTGGCTCTCTGCCGAATTCTCGGCTGTACCTGTCCCAGATTGTCTTCAGGAATGGTAAAGATAGCCGTAATCGGCTGCATCTGTGTGATAACTGCAAGGGCCGTCGAACCCGAAGCGAGTACAACATTACCCGGATCCACCAGCCGTAAACCCACTTTGCCTGAGATCGGAGCTGTAATGTGGCAGTAACCAAGCTGAACCTGCGCCGCCTGCACCGTGCCCTGATCGTTCTTCACCGTGCCCTGGTCCTGCAATACAAGCTTCTCCTGATCATCCAGCGTCTGCTTCGGAATCGCGTTCCTTGCCCACGCCTCACGGAACCTGTCGCGGTCCATAATCGCCTGCGCCAGCATCGCCTGATCCCGGTCCAACACACCCTCAGCCTGCAGCAGCGTCGCCTGGAATGGCCGTGGATCGATATCGATCAGAGAGGCCCCTTTGCTAACCATTTGCCCTTCAGTAAAGTGCACCGCGATGACCGGTCCGGTGACCTGGCTTGTAATCGATGCCGTATATACCGGAGTCACCGTTCCAATCGCCTCCAGATACACGCCGATGTTGCCCTTTGTCGCCGTAGCAGTCGTCAGCGTTACCGGACCACCGGTAGCGCCGCGTCGGCCACCACCGCCTCCACCTGCGTTTTTCGTCGTTGTATCGTGATGCTGCAAGACAAGCCAGAAGCCAACTGCAAAGATCAGCAGCAGGGCAATCCACACAATCACCCGAACGATCTTACTGCCGGATGATTTTGATGGAGGACCCGGAAGTTGATGATCCGGCCCAATTGAGGGGTGTTCCTTAGAATCAGCTGGCAAACACATCTCCCTTTGCCACAACAAAAATTTGGACTTTGAATTTTGCAACTCGTCCGCTGCTTTTTATGACGATTGAACAGGTACTAAAAGACGCACTCCCTTGCTCTAAGCCGTCAAAATTCAGTAACGTGAATCTCCTACCAATCATGGCGTGGCGCATGACGGATGGAAGACTCTGGCTCTGCTGAGTTGTATCCTCAACAATATCTCAACTCACCGGTTCCAACGAAATCCCGACTGAAATCCCCCGCCGATTGAGCCCGCAACCCCTTGCATGGTATGATTAACCCATCAGCAGGCTACCCTCACCCGGTAGAGGTTGCGAGCGTCGAACTTCCCTCGCACCTGATTTCTTTCCCTTGGCATCGTCTCAGCGTTTCCATCGCCCTCGACCTCTGGGATTTCTCTGCGACTCAGGATTGGAGCAGGATATGGCACACAAATGTGATCTCTGCGGCAAAGGCCCGCAATTCGGAAACAACATCTCGCACGCGCACAACACTACCCGTCGTCGCTGGAACGTCAACCTTCAGTCGGTCAAGGCGAAGCTCGACGGTGGTAGCAAGCGTATCCGCGTCTGCACCAGCTGCATCAAGACCGGAAAAATCGTTAAGGGTTAACCCCAGCCTCAAAATACTCTTAAATGAATTGCCCCAGCCGCATTTCTTTGCCGGCTGGGGCCTTTTCCTGCTTGTCTCTATCCTGCTTACCTGCAATTCGAAGCGATCCGCATTTGCCTTATTTCTTTTCAGTTCCCTGTTTCTCAAATCCGAGCGAAGCGCTGTTGATGCAGTACCGTAGTCCTGTCGGCGTGGGTCCATCCGGGAATACGTGCCCCAAGTGAGCACCACAGGTAGCGCACTTCACTTCAATCCGCTTCATCCCATATGAATTATCTTCGACTGCCTCAATCGCATCAGCAGAGACCGGATTCCAGAAGCTGGGCCATCCACTCCCTGAATCAAACTTCTTATCTGAGGTAAACAGCGGCGCATTGCAAGCCCCGCAGTGGTAAATCCCATCTTCATGGTTGTTGACCAAAGCTCCGGTAAACGCCCTCTCAGTTCCACCTTCACGCATCACATTGAACTGCTCCGGAGTCAGCAGCTCTCGCCATTCAGCCTCCGTTTTATGAACTTTTCTTGTCTGTGTCGTCTCAGCCATAGCCGAATCTCCTCTCCAATGTCCTTTTGTCTATTAGATGTAAGATCGCCGATTATGCTTCATGGCCAATTGACACCAAGTCACGACGGATCTTTCGCAATGACCTCAATCTCCACCAATGCATCCTTCGGCAAACCGGCAACTGCCACAGTCGACCGAGCTGGCGGCACCACCCCCTCCGGAGCAAGGTACTTCGCGTAAACCTCATTCATCGCTGCAAAGTCACCCATTGACTTCAGAAACACGGTCGTCTTTACTACATGGCTCAGATCCAAACCTGCCTTTGCCAGCACAGCCTTCACGTTCTCTAAAGCCCGCGTCGTCTGCTCCTTAACACCACCTTCAACAAGCTGTCCCGTCGCCGGGTCCAGAGCCACCTGTCCTGAAGCAAACAACATATCCCCAATCCTCACCGCCTGGCTATACGGCCCAATCGCTGCCGGAGCCTCTTTTGTAGAAATTGCAGTCTTTCCCTGATCGCTCATAGTTCCCAAGTCTATCGCAACCAAAGCTGCCAGAACTCCCAGTTATCGCGTCTGCCCTCCTCCGATACCATCCCACCATGCGTAGGAACCTGACAGCGGTCGCGAGCCTCCTCCTGTCGGCGACGACTCTCACCCCTCCAGCGCAAGCCGCCGACAAGCTCAAAGGCTTTTACTCCGGCAGCGGAGGAATCTCCGCCGATGTGCATCGCGTCTTACTTGTCGAATTCGCTGCCGACGGCACCGCCATCCTCCAACAAAAATGGCACGACAAAGATCCGCAGACCTGGCACGCCCGCTGGAAACAGGACGGAAAAACCATCACTCTCACCTACGAAGATGCCAAAAACGCCCCATCGCCCGCTCCTCCCCTTCCCGCGCCGTTGATTTTCACCTTCAAACACGGGACACTTTCCCCCACGTCTTGGGACACGCCCACCTTAGGTGTTCTCGGCCCACCAAAACTCACCGCTTTCGACGGCAAAAATCCCCAGAACACCAGCGTCGCAGGTTGCAAGGGATTCAACACCCTCGACCCCCGTCGCGACTGTGTCACCTGGAGTTCTAATCAATGAAATTCATACGATCAAAAATCCAGCTATAACAAATGGCCGAATTTTTACCTATTAACGCCCCAATCGCCAAGCGAACGGGCCTACCATGTCATCGAGGTGAATCCCATGGGAATTATGGATATGATTCAATCGCTCGCCGGCCAAACCGGAGCCGCTGCCGGGACCGATCAGGCTAAGGTCGCCGGAGGTTTCATCGAAGCCCTCACCCAGCACCCCGAAGGCATCCAGGGTGTTCTCGACGCCTTCAAAAACAACGGCATGGCCTCCCACGTCGGCGCATGGGGTACAGGTCAAGCCGCGGAAGCAACGCCAGAGCAGGTAGCACAAGGTCTCAACGGTACCGGACTCATCGAAAAGACGGCAGAAAAGACAGGCGTCTCTCCCCAGATTGTTCAGATGGCCCTCGCAACTGTTCTTCCGATGGTCGTTCAGCACTTCGCTCCCAACGGACAGGCCACTCCGACCAATAGCATGGGCGCTATGGCTCAGCAATTACTCAGTAAACTCGGCTGACGAAGGCGCTCGTTCGAATTCCGGATGGGCGCCAGGGCTATAGCGCTTGTCAAAATCCTCAGAACGCCCAACCCGTCAGTCAACTGACAAAGTAGAGGTGTGTCATGGCAGATCTCAACGTATTGAAGCAGAAGTATGCACCCGTAATCGATGCCCTGCAGCGTTTCGCCCCCTACGGTGCAACCCTCGATGCGGTCGATCTCGCAGGCGAGCAGCTCCACATCCGCGGAACAGTCCCATCCAAAGTTGTCCTCGAGCGAGTGTGGGATTACATCAAGAAAGTTGACCCAACCTACTCTGACCTAAAGCACGAGATCGGGACCACCGGCGGCGAAACCCAGCCCGTTACTATCAAATCGGGCGACACTCTTTCGGCCATCAGCCTTCTCTTCTATGGCAACGCCAACAAATACCCTCAAATCGCCAAAGCCAACGGCCTTGCCGACCCAAACAACGTCCCGATCGGCACGACCCTCCAACTCCCACTCCTCAGCTGACGGTCGCGGGGTCTGACATGGTTCTCGTTCTGGTTGACTCTACGTTTTCCCCACGTCCATCTTTGCAGTAAAGATTCCGCGAAAGGCCGGCCAATACGCCCAGATCAAGAAAATTTCCAGCAACGCGCAGATCAGGCCAGGAGTATATCCCGTAGGGGCCAGCGTAAAGTGGAACAGCAGGATATTCACGATAATTGGCCCGAGGATTACAAGCGCGACCGGCACATAGCGGCCCACAAGCAGCAGCACGCCGGCAATCACATACAGGATTCCGTGGAACGTGATCCAGCCATGAATAAACAGGATCGTGGTGAGAGTTCCTGCATCTCCTGGCATCGTCTGCATGGGCATAAAGGGATGAAGGTTATTAAGCCCAAAAATGAGAAACACAAGTCCAAGCAAAATCCGTGCGATAAGAACGGCGATCTTCATAGCTAGTTAACTCCTCAGGAAAAAATTGGAAACCGGCGAAGCTTGCGTCTGGAAGAGCGTTTCGATAGCGTCGAGTATATGCCGAATAGCAACAATGCAGGCGTGGCGTTGTCCCTCGACGACAAAGTGGCCCTCATAACAGGAGGCTCCCGCGGAATCGGACGAGCCACAGTCCGCCTCTTTCGCAAGGCTGGAGCAAAGGTTACCTTTAGCTACCGAACGGCCGTCGAACAAGCTGAATCCCTCGTAACAGAATGTGGCGATCCCGAACTGTGTCGTGCGATCCAGCAGACTCTCTTCACTCCTGAAGATGGCCAGGCCCTCGTTAATGCAGCTGTCACCGCGTTTGGGCGCCTCGATTGTGTCGTTGTCAATCACGGCATCTGGCCCGCTCACGACCAGCCCATCGCCACCATGACCAACAATCAGTGGCGAGACACCCTTGCCACCAACCTCGACAGCGTCTTCGGGGTTGTCCGCGCCGCGGTAGCGCAAATGCAATCCCAACCGGCAGCGGCCAAGACTAAGGGCCATATCGTCCTCGTAAGCTCCACTGCAGGCCAGCGTGGCGAGGCATTCCATGCTGACTATTCCGCCTCCAAAGGCGCTCTCATCAGCCTTACGAAAAGCCTATCCTCGGAACTCATCTCACAGGGAATCCACATCAACTGCGTCGCCCCCGGGTGGGTCGCCACCGAGATGTCGGTCGATGTCCTTGGCAACCCTGAAACGTCCAAGAAACTGCTGTCCCAGATCCCGCTCGGCCGTCCCGCTCACGTCGACGAGATCGCCGCACCGATACTCTTTCTCTGCACACCCCTCGCCGGCTTCATCTCCGGTGAGATCTTCAACATCAACGGCGGAGCCGTGCTCGTCGGATAAACGGAGTCGCAATGAAGCAACTCGCCCTCGCGATCGCTCTCACAATCACCGCTACCTCACAACTGCGCGCTCAGGCTCGCGACATTCCCAGTGCGGCGCCCAAACGGGCCGACGGGGAAACCTCGGACCAGCGCGGCCGCAAGCTACTCAACCAAATGCTCGATGCTCTCGGCGGCGATACGTGGCTCGATCGCCATAACGTTCGCGAATACGGTCATATCGCTCGCTTCTTCCAGGGGGCGCCCACAGGCATCGTTACTGACTTCACCACGATCCGCCAATTCGCCGGGGCTAACGGAGACAAGCCCGACGCGCAGCGCATCGGTTTCATCACTGACAAGAGCATGATCCTTCCGGGAAAAAAGATCGACGTCGTTCAAATCTGGGTCAACAACGCGGGTCATGAAGTGACCTACAAAGGTAATTCTCCTCTTCCCAAAGAACAGGTCGAAGACTACTACCGCCGTCAGGCTCACTCCATTGAATCCATCTTCCGGGTCTGGCTCAAAGCTCCCGGTGTCATGGTCGTCGACGAAGGCAGCAGAATGGTCGAGCGCCGTATCACCGAACGAGTCTCCATCCTCAGCGCAGACAACGATGCCGTCGTCATCGACATCGACGCCGACTCCCACCTTCCCCGTCGCCGCACCTTTGAAACGCGCAACCCACAATTCAAAGACATCGACGAGGATGCCGAGGAGTACGATGACTATCACACCATCCAGGGCCTCCCGACTGCACTCACCATCACTCGATATCACAATGGAGACATGGCCACTCAGACCTTCTTCTCTAAAGTCGAGTACAACGTAGATCTCTCGCCCGACACCTTCAATCCTGACGTGCTGCTCAAGAAGAAGGAAGAAAAAATAGTCAAATAACAGATCAAATTCAGCAAGGAGCTTTTCCCGATGAAACGCAAGTTCGATAATATTCTGGGTACCGTCGGCAACACTCCCATCGTTCGCATCAATCACCTCGCCCCTGAAGGCATCAATCTTTACGTCAAAATCGAAGCTTTCAACCCCTTAGGCTCTGTCAAAGACCGCCTCGCACTCGGAGTAATCGAGGATGCCGAACAACGCGGAACACTCAAACCCGGCCAGACCGTTGTCGAAGCCACCAGCGGCAATACGGGCATCGGCCTCGCCATGGTTTGTGCAGCCAAAGGCTACCCGCTGGTGGTCACCATGGCAGAAACCTTCTCCATTGAACGACGCAAACTTATGCGTTTCCTTGGCGCCAAGGTTGTCATCACGCCCGGCCCCGCACGCGGCACAGGCATGGTCAAAAAAGCAGAAGAACTCGCAGCCAAAAACGGCTGGTTCCTCACTCGCCAGTTCACCAATGAGGCCAATGCCGACTTCCATTCCCGCACCACTGCGCAGGAGATCCTACGCGATTTCGAAGACGACCGCCTCGACTACTGGGTTACCGGTTTCGGTACTGGAGGCACTCTCAAAGGCGTCTCTCGCGTTCTCGCCGACAAGCGCCCCGAGACCAAAATAATTCTCTGTGAACCCGACGCCGCCCCCATGGTCTCCAGCGGCCTTCCGCAACCCAACAACCCCGATCACACTCCCTCAGCGAGCCATCCCTCCTGGACCCCTCACCCTCAGCAGGGCTGGAGCCCTGATTTCATTCCCAAACTCGCCCAAGACGCCATCGACACTCACCGCATCCACCAGGTTCTCCGGATCACCAACCCCGAAGCTATGAGCACTAGCCAGGCCCTCGCCAAAAAGGAAGGCATTTTCGTTGGCATCAGCTCCGGAGCCACCTTCGCCGGAGCCCTCAAGATTGCCGCTGAAGCCCCCAAGGGCTCCACCATCCTCGCCATGCTCCCCGATACCGGCGAGCGCTACCTCAGCACCCCACTCTTCGCCGACGTACCCGTAGACATGACGCCTGAAGAACTCGAACTGTCCAAGTCCACCCCGAGCGCACAGCTTCCACCTCCGGCGTAGCAACCGGACCGTGCCGCTACCGAAGTACGCTTTTAAGGATCTCGAATCGCTTCGAGACGTCGCTGAGGGCAAGGGGCTCTGCAAGGTCAGGACACCATTGCGCGACAGCGTCCTGTGCATACTTCGTATAGAACAGGGTCCCGCTCTCATTAACGCGCTCAATCCCTTCGAGTGCTGCCGACTCGGTGTTGAACTTCACCGCCCGGGCGAGCGAAACGCCACTTGGCAGATCGATCCTTATCTCGCCGTCCTCGAAGACGACAGGATAACCACCTGGCAAGCCATCCACTCCTGGGGCGTGTGCCTTCACCATAACTTCACGGCGTAGAAGTCCTGTAAGAATCGGGAGAATCGTTGCCGCAGCAAGATAGTTCAGCGTTGAGCCGCTTTGCAATCCCGTCTTCAGTAGCAATTGGCCTTCCGGAAGCTGTCTGTCTCCAAGGAAAACAAGTGGTGACGGTCCATCACCAAGCAGCGAGCGGATGAGATGAGCATGATGGCTGATCACTCGAAGTCTCGCTGAATCTGCACCTGGCACTAGGCGTTGAAAGCGCATCGCCAGAATCGCGACATTGCCAACGCCACAAGTCGGACTAAGCCCCTCTGCCGCGAGCATAGGATGTGTCAGATCCGGATAAGAGCAATTCACCACCGGACACGTAAGGCCCAAGGACCTGCGCGCCAGCATTACATTCCGAATTGCGGGAAGCTGCGCAGAAACCTGCAGCGCAAATCCACCTTGAAGTACCGACTTCGCCGCAGGCGAGTCACTCTTCGCCAGCGCGAAAGGGGAAAGCAGTGACGCGCACTGAATGATGAGATCCGGTTCGTAGTCCCCAAGAAGCCTCTTTACTTCTTCAACATCGAGCGCATCCACCTGGCGCCCCTCGACGTCGCTCGCTGTGACAATCCGCAGTAGCTGCGCCCATTGCTTCGCCGCGGAACTGTTTCCTGCCAGAAGACAGTTCGACGCAAAACCATTTTCAGTAACAATCCTGGCAATCTGGGCGCCAAGATCGCCCAACCCCAGAATAAGAAGACGTTTGTTCATTCAAGACATCTTAGATCAGACCATTAAACAGCTGGCAGCGAAGTACCCCTTGTCATCACCGGCATTTATACTCATCCATGCCATGTCCACCCAAACAGAACCACGTGCCGAGACCTCACCTGCACCCCTCCCCACGACCATGGACATCCTTGAGATCATGTCCCTCCTTCCCCACCGTTACCCCTTCCTCCTCATCGATCGCGTCATCGAGATGGAACCCCGCCATCGCATTGTCGCTATTAAAAACGTCACGATTAACGAACCGCACTTCACCGGTCACTTCCCCGACTACCCCATCATGCCCGGCGTCCTAATGGTTGAAGCTATTGCCCAGGCCGGCGGCACCCTCCTCCTCAACGAAATCCCCGACCGCGAATCCAAGCTCATGGTCTTCACCAGTATTGAGAACGCCCGCTTCCGGCGCCCCGTCACCCCAGGCGACCAGCTCCGCATCGAAGTCACCGTCCTCAACTGGCGCACTCGCGTCGTCAAGATGGGTGGAGTCATCACAGTCGATGGGAAAGCGGTCTGCGACGCCACCGTCATGTGCCAGATGGTCCCTCGGGTCGCAAAAAAAGCCGAAGAAAAGGTCGAAACTGCAGAGTGAGCATCCACCCCACAGCCATCGTAGCCAAGGGCGCCAGGATTCCCCCAAGCTGCAAAGTCGGTCCCTGGTGCTTCATCGGCCCCAATGTCGCTCTCGGCGAAGGCTGTGAACTCGTCTCCAACGTCGTGCTTGGTGGAGATGACGTCGGTCAAGTAATTATTGGCCGCAACAACCGTATCTTCTCCTTCGCCTGCCTCGGCATCGCCCCGCAAGACCTCAAATACGCCGGCGAACCCACCGCGCTCGTCATCGGAGACGACAACTCCATTCGCGAATATGTCACCATCTCCCGCGGCACCACTGGCGGAGGAGGCACTACGCGCATCGGGTCCGGCTGTCTCATCATGGCTTACACCCACATCGGTCACGACTCAGTGATAGGTAACGGCTGCATTCTCGCCAATGCTGCTACACTCGCCGGGCACGTCATCGTCGAAGATTATGCCACCGTCGGAGCCCTTTGCCCCGTCCACCAGTTCTGCACCATCGGCAAGTACAGCTACATCGGCGGAGGCACCACCATCACACAAAACGTCCTCCCCTACTCCCTCACCAGCATCGAACGCAACAATCACGCCTACGGCCTTAACAAAGTAGGACTCGAGCGCAAGGGCTTCACATCTGATCAGCTCAAACAACTCCGCGCAGCCTACCGCCTTCTGCAAGCCTCAAAACTCAACACAACCGAAGCTCTCGCCGCCATCCGCGAAAAAATCGCCGCCGGCGAATTCGGCGAACACGTTACCTACCTCGCTGACTTCATTGCGAAGAGTGAACGCGGCATCATCAAATAAGCTTTAGTGCTCCAGCCAACTTGGTATCCCAGCTGTCGAGGCATCTCGATGACCTTCTCAAAACGCATTCAGATAACTTTCCTTCTCGCAGCCTGTTTTGTCCCCAACAATGCAATCGCTCAGGCAACAACGCCCATCCGCGTAGCTATCGTCGGCCTGGTCCACGGACACGTACAGGGCTTCCTCCATAACCTCCCCGCGCACCCCGAGATCACACTCGTCGGCATTTCCGAACCCGACCCAGCTCTACGCCAGCGCTACATCGACCGCACTCATCTCCCCGCCAATCTCTTCTTCCCCACGGAAGCGGCCATGCTCCAGGCCACCCACCCGCAGGCTATCCTCGTCTACACCTCCACTGTCGGACACCGCGCAGCCATCGAACAGGCAGCTCCACTCCACATCGCCGCCATGGTCGAAAAGCCTCTCGCTACCACTATCGAAGAC
>Ga0210397_10000960_pt1 | contig 18770 bp, 16 predicted proteins | sample IncBWH2OmetaG_FD_160126 | JGI IMG/M metagenome (GOLD analysis project Ga0210397, IMG submission 160126) | Forest soil microbial communities from Barre Woods Harvard Forest LTER site, Petersham, Massachusetts, United States - Inc-BW-H-2-O ...
AAAGCTCATCTCCGCCAGATCGAGCGCATCGACAAACACGTCGATCACCCGAACGGGGTTACTCTCGTCAATGAAATCATCGAGGCATTCCGGCAATAGCATCCATTGCCCACGATCCATTCGCTTGACGATGTTAGCCAGGGCTATGACGTAACCGGGCCAAGGTGTCGCTCGGCCGGCCTAACAATGACTTCATGACGTCGTTCTACCTGCAAACGCCATCGAACTTCCTCATCGAGTACGGCTGGGGTGGGCGCTAGGTCGATGTCGCAAGATCGCGGCCGATCGAAATGAGCACGTTGGCCAGTATCTGGGGCCATGAGGGGCTAAGGAAATCCATCCTCCGCGATACGTCGAGCCCGGCGGATGTGCCACCCGAGGGACGACGCGCCCCATTCCAGGTGATGGAAGGCAATTACCAAAAGCTTAGCGGGTTTGCCCGTGGTCGGATGCCGTGACCACTGGGCGATGACCTGGAAACTTCAAGCTCGGGGAAACAATGCCGCCGCACGTTATGCCGCGCGGACGGTACTCATGAACTTTCCGACTTCACGCTTCATCCGATCGCTTTCCTTGGACAGCGATTTTGCAGCCGAGAGTACCTGCGACGATGCAGCGCCCGTTTCGGATATGCCGCGCTGGACATCGGAAATGTTGGCGGCTCCTTGAGACGTGCCCTCCGCCGCGCGCTGCACATTGCGGGAGATTTCCTGGGTGGCTGCGCCCTGCTCCTCGACCGCCGATGCGATCGTGGAGGCAATCTCCGATATCCGGCCGATGGTCGCGCCGATCTCCTTGATTGCCACGACGGAGTCTTCGGTCGCCGATTGGATGTCGGCAATTTGCTGGCTGATCTCGCCGGTCGCTTTCGCGGTCTGCTCGGCCAGCGACTTCACTTCGGCCGCGACGACGGCAAATCCCCGACCGGCCTCGCCGGCACGGGCCGCCTCAATGGTCGCATTCAACGCCAGTAGGTTGGTCTGCTCGGCGATGTTCTTGATCAGATCGACGACGTCGCCGATACGGGCCGCGGCCTGCGACAATTCGCTGATGCGTCCGTCGGTCTTTTGCGCCTGGTCCACGGCCTCGCCGGCAATCCGTGCCGATGCGTCGACCTGACGGCTGATTTCAGCGACCGACGAAGCGAGCTCTTCGCTCGCCGCCGCGACGGAATGGACGCTCGCGGATGCATCGTTCGACGCCGTTGCCGCCCGATGGCCGACCTTCTGCACGGTGTCCGCAGTCGTGCTCAGGGTGGAGGCCGAGGCTTCCAACTGACCGGCCGATGTCGAAACCAGGTTGATGATCTCGCCGACCTCGCTCTCGAACTGATCGGCAAGTCGGTTCATGTCGGCCTTGCGCTGTTCCTTTTGCCGGCTTTCCACTGCGGCCTGGCCCTCGCGCATCCGGTTGGTTTCGATCATCGCCTCTCTGAAAACTCCCACCGTGCGGGCCATCTGGCCTATTTCGTCGGAGCGATCGGCATTCGCGACGGGAGCCTCAAAATCCCCGGTGCTGAGCGAATCCATTCGCTCCCTGAGCCTGGTCAACGGCTTAACCACGCTGCGAGTGATCACCCAGGCTATCGCGATCGACAGCAACATCAGGACGGCGATGACGGCAAAAGCGGTTCGCACCATCGACCAGAACGAATCGTCCACTTCCGACATGTATTCCGCGGTGCCGATCATCATATGCCAGGGCGAGAAACCGCGGGCGAAGGCCACCTTGTCGAGCGGGGTGGGATCGACGTTGCTTCGCGGGAACACGTAGCGAAGGCTACCCTCACCACGCCTGGCGATGTCCATCAGCATGGAGGCGAAGGGCAGCCCGTTGGCGTCCTTTACCGGACGCATGTCCTTGCCGATCAGCGCGGTGATGCCGGAGGCCAGAGCGATCCCGGTCTCGGTATCATAGATATAAAGGTAGTTGGTGGTCGCCTCATATCGGATCGCGCTCGCGGCGGCGAGGAAGCGCGCCTTCGCTTCGGCTTCCGTCGTCTTTCCTGCCGCAGCTTCCTTATAGAAGGTGTCGGCGATCTGCCAGGCAGCGTCCACGATCGCATGCGCTTTCTCGGTACGTTCGACGACCAGCTGACTGCGCGCGATCCAAAGCACGGTGGCGGCGACCAGCGCCATGCAGACGGCGCCGACAACGGTCATCGTCATTAGCTTTGCCGCAATCGAGCGGTTCGAAAACAGGCTGAACTTTGACATTGCCATTCATCCATTGAGCGCTGCGCACACGAGCGGCGCATGCAGATTGCAATTTCGGCACCAGGCTAGGACACAATGGTTAAAATTGATTCACTTTCTCGTCCTCACTTTGGGATTGGCTGCCGCTATTCTCCCTGCGATGCCTGCCGCGTTCGTCGGCGGTCGTTCATACACCGAACTACCGCCTCTAGCCGACCAGTCGTCTCGGATACACTGCGAGATGGAAGTCGCTAGGATTCGGATTCAGAAAATTGACCTTGCAGAATCTCTTGCGTCACAAGTCATGGGGTTGGAAATTTACAACGTTGCTGCGGTAATGTTCCGGGATATCCAAGTGGGTGGCCGAACTTTCAGCAGCACTTAGCCGGCAGCTGTGCCGAACGGCCCACCGGTTCGTTCAGCACCGGCGTTCGATTTGCCTCAGGTTTATAAAGGTTGCTCCAAGGCATCTGCTTTTTAAGATCGCTAACATCCAGCAACTGGCGAACTTCACGGCATGGTTCGCAAATGAAGCAACGTCGCCCAAACGTTGCGACCTTCATTTCTCTTGAGCACCTTAGACAGCAAGGAATCATAGAAATTGAGGGTTACAGCTTGGGCGGCTGCCACGCGCCTAAATTTTTCTAAAGAATTTGAAGGCGCGAATGTATCGACCGTGATGATCATGCGCCATTTTAAGTTTCCTCGTTTTGTTGCGGCCAGCAATGAAGCCGGACACGGACACGACCGAGGGCCCAAAAAGATTATTCTCGCTTGCGTAGTCTTGAGCGCGGGACCTGATGAGCCTTCGATTCTCATCGAATTGCATGCTGCATCGCAATCAATCAGCTCGACCGCTGCGACGCATCGAGCGAGCAACGGAGACGATAACATCTCCGCATCATTGATTTTGCTGGCGTTGCGCCGACACCAATAGGAAAACGCAGCGGGACAATGCGCGGCGCGGCTCTGACTTGTCGCCGCAAACTTCCGCCGGCCGTTGAAATCAGCCACTCTTAGTGCTGATGACGAGTAGTCACAAATCATCAACACAACGTGCGCGGCGAAGACGCCGGATATGACTGGCCTTATCGACGTTGTCGAGTTCAGCAAAGACCCCTTCTTGCCGTCGTGCTTGGCTTCCGGCTCGGCACCTTCGGCCACGACACCTTCCAGCTCGGCACCTTCGGCCACGACACCTTCCAGCTCGATATTGAGCTAGTCGATAACCGTCTGCCCCTCAGCACAATTGCGAGCGACGGCTCTTGTCTGTTGCGATCAGGTGGGTGGCGTGTGGAACCAGACACAGCCGGCAAAGCAATCGGTTGTGTTCTCACAATTATGTCAAGGAACATTCATCGAATGTCGCCGAAGACAAAATGCGCTGGGGGAATTTCAGGGCGTTTGGCCAGGTCTAACGAGCGTGAACCTAATCGGCTTCGTGCGCATCGAAGCTCACACGACAGAACGGAGAAAGCCAAATGACCCAGATGAAAATGCTAAGTGCCTTGATAATTCTTTCCGCCGCCGTTGCCACGCCAGTGTTGGCTCAGCAAGCCGGCAAGCGGGGGCCGGGAGGCCTAGACGGTTTGGATTCACAGTCGGGCCCGCGCGGAGCGTATAATCAGTTGAACGGGCCGCCCTATGCTGCCACCCCAACACAGGGCCACTGGAATCCGGAGAACTCCGGCAACAACGAAAGGGACCCCTCGATAACGGGCGGCTATGATACGGCGCGCCGCCCCTCCAGCAGCTAATTCAAACCTCGGGACATCGGGACACATGTAAGAATGTGTTCCCGTGTCCCACTAAAATTGCGTGGGGATTTTTCAGTCGAGTCTCCCTCGTGCGGCGCAATCCTGTGCCGTCTTACCGCGAGCGTGCGGTCCGCTTGCACAAGTGAAGTACAGGATAGGTATTCGTGGCACATCGCTATCGTTGTTGAATCCATATTGAGACAAGCAATTCGGAAAGTGAACGTCATCCCACCTGCGGACTCGACCTCTTCCCCACCGTAGTACGTTTCGGAGGCCGATTCTTTCGCGGCTTCGACCTGCGCGAGGGAGAAGACAGCCGCCTGCTCGTGCGATGGACAGTGACGCGTCTACCGCCGAGCCCCGATAGCCTGCTCAAGTTCCGCAGCCGTTATAATGATGGCCTGCCACGGAAAGACCTTCTCCAGCAACACCCGATGCGTTTCCTCGTCGCGATCAGAGCAGCAATCGCCGACGACCAGCAGTCTGTAGTCCGCGTCGGCGGCATGGCGCAGCGTCGAGAGTACGACGCCGCTGGTGATGATCCCCGTCAGCATCAGCGTCTCGATGCCTTTGGCGCGCAGTATCAGGTCAAGATCGGTCCCGGCGAAGGCGCTCACCCGATGCTTGGTGACGACGATTTCCTCGGCCAGCGGCGCGACAGCGGGATGGATCTTCGCGCTTTCGGCACCCGCCGCTAATGCGCCCGAGGCCTTGAGTCCTTTGAAAGTCGCATTTCGGTCGCTGACCTCCGGGTAGCCTGGGCGGAAGCCGACGACCACATAGATCACCGGTATCCCGGCTATACGCGCTGCGGCGATCAGTTTCGCCGTCCGATTGAGCAGCGCCTTCGCGTCCGCGGCATAATTATCGACGATCAGCGTCTGGAAATCCATGACGAGCAGTGCGCTCGTCCGGCGATCGATCGAAAGATTGTCTGCCATTGCTGGTCCTGCTCCTATACCGCTCGCTGTGCGATGGGGTGCGTGCCGATAACGAACATCTGCCAGAGCGAGACTCTTCCGATTTGGGATCGGAGCTTGACCAATTCTCTTTGTCGACCGTTCGCTATTGCCCGTGACTGACCAACACGTCTCGGCACGCGTGCGATAGCTTTGCACGATTTTCCTTGAGGCAGCCCAGAATGGTAAAATCGCCTTGATCCATCAGCTTGCGGCAGAACCGGTGCACGTCCGGCGTGCAAGCCTTCTCCTCCTGGTCCGTCCCACTGTGCGCAAGGACGACTGTCGAAGCCAGAACAGAAAGGACGAGCGCCAAGTAGAATCGATGCATGTGTTGCCTCCTACAGGCTTCAGATAACCCAGCGACCTTTGTGCCCGGTCCCGCTTGTCAACAGCAGAAGGTCCATCCCATATAAACCATACCGTATCGTTTTATACCTGGCAATAGTAGGGAGGCTTTCCTTAAAGGGTATAATTCGAGAATCAGCGTTGGACAGCGGTCGACGTCGGACGTGGCTACGGATCATTGCGGGCCGGATTACCAGCGCCTTCCGCGGATGCAAGCTTTTGGTCCCACCACCCTCCCCCCATGGCCACCAGAAGCTGAACCGTGTCCTGATAGCGCTGCGCCTCTGCGCGAACATAACCGAGCTGCGCCTGTTGATACTGCCGCTGCGCATCGAGCAGACCGATGATGCCTGAGCCGCCGCTGCCATAGTTGATGCGTTGCAGACGTACCGCCTCCGAGGCCATCGACAGCGCGCGGCTTTGGGCAACCAGGAGATCCGTATCATGCTTGAGTGCCTGCAGGATGTCAGCGACTTGCCCAAAAGCTTGCAGTACCGTCTGTTGGTAGTCAGCCGCGGATTCCTTAAAGGCAGCAAGCGCAGCGCGGCGTTCGGCCTCTCGCATTCCACCGTCGAAGATCGGTTGAGTAAGTCCCGCGGCAACGCTCCATATGAGACCGGACGGACTGAACAGATTCGACCCGTTCAATGACGAAGCGGTGATACCGGCTGAAAGCGTTATCGAAGGATAGAGTTGCGCCGTGGCGATTCCGATCTGTGCACTCGCTGCATGGAGTTGTGCTTCAGCCGCCTGAATATCAGGCCGCTGATGGACAAGCTGCGAGGGGATGCTGACAGGCAGGCGATGCGGTAGTGTGAAGGCCGCCAAATCAAATTCCGGCGGGGACCAGTTGCCGGGCGCACGACCGATGAGAACGGCAAGCGCGTGCTTGGCCACGCTCAACTGCTGTTCAAGTCCCGGCTTCAATGTCTCATCCGACGCGAGCTGGCTTTCAGCAACAATTACATCGCTGTCGGGTACAGTTCCCGTTTGACGCTGCTTGCGCACGAGCTCCACATTTTGACGATCGATGGCAAGAATATCATCTACGGCTTTCAGTTGAGAGTGGACCGCAGCAACCTGAAGCGCCCGGGAAGCCGTGTTGCCGGTGAGAGTCAAATATGCCGCGTCGAGTTGATCGCTCTGATATTCGGCGAGCGCGACCTGCTGCTCGATCCGGCGGTGCGTCTGACCAAATAGATCGGGCGTGTAGCTGGCAGTTGGACCAACTTGAAACAAATTGAAGCTCGGTGGTAGCGGAGCAACCTCGGGCGTCAATCCGAACGTGGCGGCGCTTTGTTTCTGTTCTGATTCGCCGGCGCTAAGCCCTATTTGGGGGTAGAGCGCGCTTGCGGCGACAGTGACCGACTCCCGCGCCTGTTCCAATTTCGCTCTTACGCTTTCAAGCGTGTAGTTACCTGCGATGGCCCGCTTTATCAAAAGGTTGAGCTGCGACGATCGAAAGAGCGTCCACCAATTGGCCGCTACCCTCTCACCAAGCGCGATCGCCTGCGTCGGCACCGACTTTGTGGCATCAGGACCAGGCACTATCGTCTCGCCAGGTGAGGTATAGCGCGTGACCGATGGAGGCTTCGGCACCTCAAAATCCGGGCCGAGAGTACAACCGGCGACTGCTATGCCAAGCACGGCCGCGGTGATCCGCACAGCCGAACGCGATCCATTGCGAAGTAATACTGGGAGCAACGTGGACAACATCTTCATTCCATAACGTGCATCGTTTCGCCGGCAGCGCTGGGCGGCGGCTTCTTGAAGATGACGAGAAGCGGGATCACAGCGAGCGTTGCGATCATCAATAGCTTGTAGTCATCCATGTAGGCGATGATCTGGGCCTGTTGGGTAACCATGGCATCGAGGGCGGCGCGGCCAACCGAGCTAACCGGATCCCAGAATTGCGTGATCGAGAGGTCCTCGAACGCCCGATTGACCGACGTGACACTCCGCGCAATTTCGGCGTGATTCACCTGCGTATTTCTCGTCAGCAGGCTGTTCACCACGGAAATACCGATGCTGGAGCCGATATTGCGCGACAGACTGTAAAGGCCCGCGCCCTCCGCCCGGAGCTCCGGCGCCAACGTCGATAACGTCGCCACGCTCAGCGGCACGAAGATAAAGCCGAGGCCAATACCCTGGATTATCCCGACGACGACAATGGTCTTCTGCGACACATCCGGCGTCCAGCCGGTCATCACATAGAATGCCCAGGCTGTGAGCCCGAGCCCCAAGGCCAAAAGAAATCGTGTATCGACGCGCCCAATCAGCCTTCCAACAATCATCATGGCGCCCATGGTGCCGACACCCCGAGGTCCCAGCACGAGGCCCGCGCTGACGATCGGGTAGTTCATGAGATTCTGGAGATAGGGAGGCTGCAGCGCCAGCGAGGCATAGTACGTGAGACCGACAATCGCGATGAACAGAATTCCAGCAGTGAAGTTGGCATCACGAAACAAAGAGAGCCTTACAAAGGGCTCACGCGCGGTGAAGGTATGGACGAGGAACAGGTAGAACGCCGAGGCGGCTATGATGGCCTCGACAACTATCTCACCGGAACCGAACCAATCGAGCTCTTCGCCGCGGTCCAGAACAAGCTGCATGGCGGCAATCGTCAGGCTCAAGGTACCGAACCCGAACCAATCCAGCTTCGCTGCCGCGTTCCGTGTCGTGTCAGACAGGAAAGTCATCATTCCGAAAAAGGCAAGAATGCCGACGGGCACGTTGATATAGAAGACATAACGCCAGCTAAAGGCCTGGGTCAGCCAACCGCCGAGCACCGGCCCGAGCACCGGGCCGGCCATCACCGCAACCCCCCATAACGCAATCGCGGATCCTTGCCGCTCTTTCGGATTGATGTTCATCAGCACAGTCTGCGAGAGCGGGACGAGCGCCGCGCCGAACAAGCCTTGCAGAACCCGGAACAGCACAATCTGCACCAGAGACTGCGCCATGCCGCACAGTACCGAGGAAACGGTGAAGCCAGCGATCGAAACCAGGAAAAGACGCTTCAGTCCGAAGCGACTTGTGAGGTAACCGGTCGGCGGCGTCATGATCGCGGCCGCAACGATGTATGAGGTCAACACCCAGGCGATCTCATCCTGACTCGCCGAAACACTGCCCTGCATATAGGGAAGCGCGACATTGGCGATGGTCGTGTCGAGCGCTTGCATGAGAGTGGCAAGAATAACGCAGATGGTGATCGCCACCCTTGTATGCTTGGGCAGCTCAGTCGGCTCTGACATTAGCGTCCCTGCCGATCATGACCAAACATTGCAGTCAGGAAGCGTGGCAAGCCACGGCTATGCTCGGTATCGACGTCGACCTCGACGCTCATTCCAGGGCGCAACGGCGGCAAGCTCTTGTCATTTGTGTCGATCCGCACGCGCAACGGGACACGCTGTACGACTTTTACCCAGTTGCCGCTGGTGTTCTGTGCGGGCAGCAGCGAGAATTCTTGCGCGGCCGCCGGGCTGATGCTCTCCACGCTCCCGTTCCATTGTAAGTCGGGATAGGTATCCACTGTCACCACGGCCGGTTGTCCTGTCCGAACATAGGTCAACTCGGTCTCTTTGGGATTGGCGACAACCCACACATGATCCGCGGCGACGAGATAGAAGGCCGTGACTGATGCCTGGAGATATTTGCCGGGTGCAATCGCAGGAGTGTTGGTGACGATGCCGGCGAAAGGCGCCTTGACAACGGTGTGCGCGAGTTGCCGCGCGGCTTCATCGCGCTGCGCCACGGCGTCGAGGTAGCGAGGCTTCTCCTCCACTGCGCCGGTGGGATCGTCGTCGAGATTGGCGGCAATGGCGCCAAGTTGGTGAGTCAGAGAGACAAGCTTCTGCTGCGCATTGAGCAGGCTTCGGCGAGCAGTATCGAAGGTCGATTGCGACGCGACGTGCGAGGCCAGAAGATCCTGCTGACGGCGGAATTCGGTGTCGTAATATTCGATGTCGTTTTGGGCCTGCTGAATTTGAGACTGCATGTCCCGGTAATTTGCCTTGAGTGCATTCAAGGCATCACGGACCGTACCGATCTGTGCCTCAGCGCGCGCCAACGCGAACCGCAACTGAAGATCATCCAGTCGATACAGAATTTGCCCGGCCTCGACATGCTGATTCTCTGTGACACCGACTTCCGCGACGATTCCGGGAACGTCGGTTGAGACGCCGACCTTATCGGCCTCGACATACGCGTCGTCCATCGAAACTACCTGGCCGCCCGTAATGTACCAGTACGCGCCGATGATGAGCGCGAGCGGCAATAGCGCAAACATCAACGGCCGGCGCAGCGACTTTTTCGGTGCGTCCACGGTGTCCGACCCCGGCTTGGGAGCTGGCCCCACGTCCCTCACCTCCATTTCACGGCTGCCCGGCTTCAAGACCCTGACGTCCGGTGGCGCAGCTTGGCCCAAAGGCGATGCATCTTTCGCGGTGTCCGCAAGGCGAGCGAGCCGACGCATCCTGTCATCGTGTACGCCGGCCCCATCCTGCGGAGAACTCGTCGCTTCATTCAACTTGTTTTCTCGATTAGCCATGGCTTGCTCGTTTTTGTCCTGCAGTCGGCGCGTCGCATGCTTTGGTCAGATTTTCCTTCATTGCTTCGAGCGTCTTCAAAACGCACTGCCCGTCGTCTTCGGAAACGCCAGCCAATGCCTCCCTGTGGGTGATATCGCCGAACTCACGAATCTGGATCAGTTTGAAGCGTGCTGCCTCCACGAGATGGAGAAGCCACGTGCGGCGGTCAGCCGGATGCGCTCGCCGTTCGATCAATCCCAGTGTCTCGAGCTTGTCGAGGATGCGACCAAGGGTGATCGGTTCGATTTCGAGAAGCTCCGCGAGTCCCTTCTGATTGATGCCCTCGTTCTGCGCGAGGTAGGTTAGAACCTGCCATTGCGATCGGGTCAGCCCGGAAACGCGTGCATTTTGCTCAAATCTCTTTCTGAGCAACCGAGCGACCTCGTGCAGCAAAAATCCGAGTGCGGGCGAATCAACTTCTTCCAATGGCCTGAAACTCCTGGGCACGCTTGATTGAGCGCCCCTGTAAAAAGCCAAGTCGGCTTTGGCATGATTCCGTGACGGCGCGCGAAGCCCGCGCTCTTAAGACTAACTTTACAAACTATGGTCATACCGTTTATCGATAGAAAACCACACTGTATCGTTTACATAAGCCAGATCCAGGGAGCTGGCAAGGAGGTTTTTGATGGCGAAAGATGGAAACGACGCCAAAGAACCCGGCGACGGGGAAATCGCGCCGCACAACTTTCGAAGCAAGCACTCTGCTGGAAACGTCGCAGTCGCTCGTATCCGCGGCAGACCCTGCGTCGCAAAATTGCTGTTAACCTGAACCGAGAAAGCGTCATGTGTTCGCGTCGACAGCTGCTGGTCCGGCTATGCGCACTTTTATCTGCGACGTTCATTCTTGCCGGCTGCAGCTCGCTTCCACGAACAACGTACACCGCGTCCGATGCAGCATCCTCGACGGTATTGCATCTCGGCGAACTACGAAGATATGCCGACGAGCCTGCAGCGGCGTTCAAGCCAGATGTGAATTCGCGAACAGGCCCGCTCAGCTATCTTGCATTGTCAGGAGGCGGCGCCGATGGCGCCTACGGTGCAGGCGTGCTGAATGGCTGGACCGCGGCGGGGACGCGCCCCCGGTTCTCCGTCGTTTCCGGGGTGAGCACGGGTGCCTTGATTGCACCATTTGCGTTTCTCGGCCCGGCCTATGACGCGACGTTGCGAGAAGTTTACACCAGCGGCATTGCCGAGAGCCTGCTCGACAGGCCAAGCATCGTCCATGCTCTGTTCGGATCAGGCCTGTTCGGAAATACGCAATTGCGCGAACTCGTCGCGCGCTATGTCGGACAGGACATGCTCGCGGCAATCGCCGCCGAACATGCCAAGGGCAGAGACCTTCTCGTCGTAACGACCAATCTCGATACGCAACGCACGGTGATCTGGGATATGGGTCGCATCGCTGCGATCGGGTCCCCCCAGGCGCTGGACCTGTTCAGGGATGTCCTGGCCGCGTCGGCGAGTATCCCGGTGGTTTTCCCGCCGATGTTGATCGATGCGGAGGCGAACGGACATCGTTTCCAGGAGATGCATGCGGATGGCGGCGTGACGGCGCCGGTCCTGACCTTGCCGGAAGCGTTCCTGTTGCGCAACGGCGCGATTGCCCGAGGTCTGCGCATGAACATCTATATCCTGGTCAATGACAAAGTGGAGCGGGATTTCCGGCTGGTGCCGAACAGCACGATCGATATCGCCGCACGCACTTCCGCTTCCGTCACGAAGACGCAAATTCGCTCGGTCCTTTTTGAGACCTATGACGCCGCACGCCGTAACAATTTCGGTTTCAACCTGACCTATATCGCCAGGGACTTTCCGTCACCCGCCTCGTCCGGTTTTGAAACGGGCTATATGCGGTCCCTTTACCAGTACGGGTTCGACAGGGCCAAGGCTGGGGATTTCTGGGCCAAGGCACCACCAACGGATGATTCCCTGCTGAACGACTTTCGCTACCGGAAACCAGCCGCGCCGCAAGAAGAGGCGAAGTAGGTGCGATAACGATGCTCAGCGGTCTTAAGTCACGCCGCCTCCCACGCGTTGACAGGACTCCGTCGACCCCCGAAGTTACCGGGCGTCTGGAGGATCAAGTGCGATGGACGAAAGCTTATTCAGACGGGACTACGTTCTAACCGCACGGCGACCTTGCGTAGTGAACCTGCATCGCGGAGGAGCAACCGACAGCAATCGCCCCTTTTAGGATCCAGCCCGCTTCATTTGCTGCGAATCCCATTCAGGAAGAAGTCAACGGCAGCCTTCCGATGTCGCTCCGCGGTTTCTGGATCCGTTGCGATGCCGTAGAGTGCGAGGCGTTTGCAGTGCCCGAGCACAAGATTGAGGAACATGTCAGCCGCAAGTTCCGGGTCATCTACCTTGATCTGACCGCGGGCGGCGGACTGACTCAATATACTTGAAACTCCTCGCACCGCACGCAGCCATCCTTCCTCATTTGCAAGTTTTGCCAGCTCAGGAAACTGGACGGCTTGCGCCGAAAGGATCCGCTGACACGCGCCGGCCTCCGGCGCCAACGTGTAAGCAATCATATGGCGGCTAAGCTCATGCAGAGTCGTCTTGATGCTTTTGGGCTTGGCTTCGGTAGCCTGGGCTTCAGCTGCCGCAGATAAGGGAGCCAACCAGTCTCGAATCCTTTTGCGCAGCACAGCCGCAAAAAGATCCCGCTTGTCGTGGTAACGCGCATAGACGGTCGGCTTGCTGATGCCTGCCGCTTCCGCAACCGCATCTATCGATGTGCCGTCAAAACCCCGCTCCATAAATAGGTGGGTTGCGACTTCAAGCAATCGCACGTCGCGCGCCTCAGCCTCCTCCCGAGTGGGACGGCCGCCGACCCGTCGGATCGTCCGCTCGAGAGCTTTAATTCCCGTCCTGGCCAACCAAAATCCTCCTTGTCAGGTCATTGAAGATAAATTATATAAACGATACAGTTTGGTTTGGTAAGTCAGCATCGCGTTCTTTCGTAATCTGAGGCGAAGCGGTCATCGAAAGGTAACTGCAGTATCGCGACAGAGAGATTGGATCGCCGCATGAACTCTTTGATTGAAGCTTATCAGGGCATTTTTGCGGGGACAAGAATCGCAGCCCTAGGGTTCGCGATGGGAACGGCCGGCCTAGGTTGCCCCAGCTTGCTAGGCTTGGACGTCGTGGAGCGGCCTGCCCGCGGGATGGCCCCGATTCCCGGGCAGGCCGCTCGCGGCCTGCGACCGTGGGACACAGAGCGATCGAGGGAACGTTCACGGACGAGATCTTGACCATGCCCGATCGGTCAATTTCCGACCGCCCCCCACTCTACGCGGTGGTCATTCTTACTGTGGGCCTCGGCATTGTGGTTTCGGCCCTGGCCCTCCTCGTCCTCATCTTCTTTTTTTGATGGACAACGCACGGACTAAAATCGAATCGATCCGGTCGAGGATTTCAGGATATGGCCAGCGTCCAGCAATCCTCGAGTCTAATCGAACTGACGACACCCAACATCTTTTGCGTAACAGGCGAAAGCCAGCACCAACAAATATCCAGATCGCGACAAGAAATCGGCGAAGGGCTCTCGCCGCTACTTCAAGGTTGAGTCGTTCGCCGTTGTGCGGCTTTTCCATCGGGGTCATAAAGTCACGTCTATAGCAGCGCTCGGGGACGGACGGCGCGCGGTCAGCAAGCATCTTGTGAGAATGGAGAAACTGTGCGCGAGTACTCCTCTCACGGACTGACGGGGCAAGCGTGACCGTGCTCCAGAGGTGCTGGCGATAAGTCCGTTTTGGGACTCGCCGTGTAAACACGCCCTTTCTCAGACAGGTCGGTGGGAAGCCCAGACCGGCTTGGTCTCAGGCCGCGATCGCATAGATCAGCGGCTTGATCCCGAAGATGTTGATGACCCCTGTCAGGTTATATAGGCCAGAGCCGGGAGTGCGCCATCTCGGCAGCCACTTTTGGGAGCGTTTTAATGAGGAAGTGTGTCGCTCCCATGCGGGCCTTCATCGTGCCGAACGGATGCTCGATTGTCTCGCGACGTCGGCGCATAGCGAGCGCGTTCGCATCAGCGACGTGAAAGCAATGTTTCTAGATATGAAGCGGCTTTCTCGCGTGAAATAGATCACACTTTGTTTTGAGCACCCTAGTAGTCTCCGATAGGAATAAACACGAGCAGCGTGTTGTTTCAAATCGGTGAACACCAAATTGAAGCTGCCCAAACCAACACCCTCCACCAACGCACGGAGACGCGCGCCATTTTGGCCGGCGGTGTGGTTCGCTGTGACTGGCGTCGCCGTGGTCGGATGGTTGGTCGCGCTAGCGTGGGCCGCTACCGCCCTCTCTCAATGGCTTTTGGACTAGAAGACCTGTTCGACCGCATCATCGCTAACGGCAAGCGAATTGAGATTCAAATATGGACACACCTGCGTCTTGGTCACCATCGATCGATTGGAATCGCTTTGCTCAGGGCACGGTGTCTGATCCTATGTGGCACGCCTTCTTGGATCTGGTGAGCCTCTGTCACTGCGCAGAGCATTGGCGCGAAGCTGCCCGCTCCCTTCGAATGACGCGGCCGGCCAAGCCGATTTTTTACCAGGAAAGCAGCTACAAGAAGCTTATCAATGAATGGAGACAGGGAATTACAGATTGCGAAAACAAACGGCACCGCGCCGCCCACCTAGCTGACGATAAGGTTAGGGAGATATCTCGCATAGCTCCGACCGACGAAGACGGTCCGGACTGGCACTTGTGTGCTGCTACCGCCCTTTCGATGGGTATATCGCTTGGACGCGCACAGACCCGCTACAAGAGCCTAGCTCTCGACGCTTTCGATGCTGCTCAACTAACCGGTTCTGACCCGATCGCCATAGCAAGCCTTTGGCTCGAAAACGCCGGCTACGCTGGCCAGCTTCCGCACCTCTAGCGCCGAGGGGAAGTGACAGCTTCTCCTCGGCTTGCATTGCTTTCATGAGTCCGGGGAGTTGTAAAATTTGAACGTCCTGCGGGGGCGCTCGTTTCTGCCGGTCTGCTTGGCTGGGAGATTCCGTCGCTGCTGTATGCGGGACTCTTCGGCATCATGCTGACCGCCATGCAGCTGGTTGGGGCCTGACGTTATGCCGTGTGGACCTTCTGTCTCACTGTCATCGCCCTCGATCTCGGCCAACGAACCCACGAAGTCGGCTGGCAAGTCGCGGAATATCGGCTGCTATTGACGATCGGTGGCCCGGCTCTCGCAAGAGTCTTCAGTTTCCGCTTGCCATGAATGCCGACGGCGATGGTCGGGGCGACCCCGGTGTCCTGCGATCGAACCGCGGAAGCGCTCCTCTCGAGGGCAGGCAGGCGATCTGTACGCCGCGCTGTTCGTCCGGTCTTCTTGATTGGGAATTTAATTGAAGCGGCAAATGGGTCTATCTACTTCTATGAATGAGAAGACGCAGTCGCGCGATGAGTTCAGGAGTAGCGGTCGGCGCTTCGCGATCTATCGCCCTCGGGCCTGGCTCGCGGCATCGGATACGCGCGGACCTATTGGCCTTAGGCATATCGGCAATCGGCGGTTACGTTGGCCGAGGGTGGCTCGGCGTTGGCGAAGCGGACGGCTTCCTCGGAGACCAGACGCGTTCGCTCCTGCGGTCAATAATTATTCGTTTAGAAAAGAAACAAGTCAAAAAGCAAAGGCTCGGCGAATACAGGTCGAATCGCTAAACATAAAATCTAGCGGGAGAATAGGGAGTGGTCGGAAATGCCGGCGTTTCACCGGCAATGAGCTGTGCAGTTAGAAGGCCGCTCGCAGGTGCCCCCGTCAAACCGGCATGACCGTGTCCAAAGCACGCGTAGAGCCCCGCATGACGCGAGAATTGTCCGATAACCGGTACGCTGTCGGGCGTTGATGGACGATGCCCCATCCAAAAAACCGGCTCATCGTGCTGCAATGAAGGAAACAGCTGCTTCGCCTGGCCAACCAACATTTCCGCCCGCGCCATGTTCGGTGGAGCGTCGAGGCCCGCAAATTCGACGGTGCCCGCGAGCCGCAAGCCCATTTCCATGGAATTGACGCCGAAATATCCGCTCTTATGCAAGATCGGCAGCTGCAGCTTAACGGATGGGTTTGGCAGCACCGCATGATATCCGCGCTCCGTCTCAAGCGGAATGCGGATGCCGAGAGGTGCGAGTAGACGCGCCGACCACGCGCCGGCCGCAACAACGACGTGACGCGCGAAACGATTTGACAGGTTTGTCATCAAGCTCCAGCCGCCATCACCCTTCGGCCAGATGCGCTGCACCCTCTCCTGCACGATCGTGCCGCCGGCTTCGCAAAGCCGATCGGCCAACACCTTGACGAGCCGACCAGGATTGATGGTGTGGCCATTACCGGGGATCAACAGCCCACGGTCGACACTTGGCGCAATGCCGGGAAACAGGGATTGCAACTGCTCCCTCCCCAACACTTGAGACTTGATGCCAAGACGGGCGCGCAAGCTATCTTCAATATTGACCGTCGGCACGGCGCTTTGTGACTGATCCCAGACATAAACTTGTCCATCCTGGCGCACGAGTTCCTGCATCGTCGCAGTGCCAACCATAGCTTCCCACAGGCTGAAGGTTCTGCGGTGCAATTCACGCAGTGCATCCGAGCTCTGGTGCACGCGGTCTAGTTTGCCCGCGGCGAGATAGCGAAATAGCCACGGGACAGCGGTAGGCAGATAAGAAAGTGAAATCGAAACTGGTCCGGCCGGGTCCATCAACCAACCCGGTACTTTCTTCAATGTGCCCGGTAGTGAGGTCGGCATCGCCGTGTCGGCGACGAGGAAGCCGGAGTTTCCGTACGAAGATCCGTCACCCGGCGGCAATTCGTCGACAACGACGACATCAAACTGACGCCGCTGCAGTTGCAATGCGACGGACAAACCGACGACTCCCGCCCCGATCACGAGCACGCATCGCGGCCGACCGTCCTTGTCTCTCTGCACGAAAAAATCCTCTTAGCGCTTTGTGCGGTCCATCAACTTTTCAAATGAACAGCCGCTGCCCACTTGCGCGCGAGCGGTCAACCGAGAACCCAAGCGTTAAACCGTTCCATCTGTTTGTCCTTATTGGCGGCCCAGAAGGCGTCATCGACCTGGATACGCCTCCTCATGTTGTCCGGATAGGTCGACAATACCTTGGCGCGATCAGGCGGAATATTTTTGTAAGCATCCGCTTGCACGGGTCCGTAAGAGAGATGTTTGGTGAAAATGGCTTGTTGTTCGGGCGAAGCCGTGAATTTAATAAACTCTCGGCAGAGGTCCGCCTTGGGCGTTCCGCGCAAAATCGAGAACCCTTCTGGCACCCAGAGGTTTTGGTCCCAGATGATTTTTACTGGTGCGCCATCATCGATCGCCGCCTGCGCCCGGGCATTCCACGCCGGCGTCATATCGATCTCACCACTCTTGAGTAGTTGAGAGGACTGAGCGCCGCCGTCCCACCACGCTGCAATCGACGGCTTGATGCCATCGAGCTTGCGGTAGGCGCGATCGAAATCCAAAGGATAGAGCTTTTCGAGCGGCACACCGTCAGCAAGCAGCGCGATTTCGACGTTATCGAAGGGATGCTTTCGCATACCGCGCCGGACAGGCAACTTCTTGACGTCAAAATAATCGGCCCAGCCGGTCGGCTCCGGCAATCCTTTTTTTGCGAACGCGTCGGCGCGGTAGGCCAGGACGACCGCAAAGACGTCGACCCCGGCAAAGTATGGCGTTTTGTACTCGGCGGGTATTTTGTTGAAGTCTGGTGTGTCGATTTTGAGCGGGTCGAGGAAGTTAGCAGCGGTGAGCTGCGTGGCGGCCGAGAGGGTCAGATGGGCCATATCCCACGTGTAGGTGCCATTCTCGACCATCGCACGGATTTGGCTGGTCGGTTCCGACGCTGACGGCACCGCCACGATTTGAATTCCGCTCGCCGCCTGGAACGGTTTATAAAAGGCTTCGGCGAAGCCCACCGCGAACGGGCCGCCCGCGTCGCGTACGACGATGCGGCGATCTTCCGCTGACGCTGGCCGCCAGATGAAAGGCGCGGCCACCAGGCCGAGTCCGCCGGTCAGGACTTGGCGACGTGTCGTGTTATTTAGTTTGTACCGAGCCATATCAACCTCCATCTCACGAGCCATATTTGACAGCTTCTCCGAGCCAGCCGGCGGTGCGCCGCGACCAATAGGATTTGTGAACGAGAACCGTTTTCGGACCGGCCTGCCCGTCGCCAACCGGTTGCCCGCCTATCGAAGTAACAGGAATGATTCCGCCGGCTGTTGTGGTGAGGAAAATCTCACTGGCCTGGCGCAAGTGTTGCTCGGTGATGTTGCCGCCGCCAGCTGCAAGTCCCAGCTCTTCACACAACTCCAATGTCGTCCGACGGGTCATACCATCGAGAACGCCGGTGGCCGGCGTCACGAGCTTGCCACCGACGTCGGCAAAAATGTTGAAACCCGGGCCTTCTGTAATGTTGCCGTTCGCATCAACCAAAACGACGGTGTCGGCTCCTGCATCGAAGCCGTCAAGCAAGCTCATCTCGAAATCAAGCCAATGATAGTGCTTCACCAAGGGATCGACGGAGACCGAGGGTACACGAACGCGTTTGCTGACATAGAGCGAGAGGCCCTTCTGCTGGGCCTCCGGCTGAGCCAGCCACATGTAGGGCATGCAGAAGGCTTGAAAACGATTTTTGCAAAGCCGAATGTCGCGACTGCCGATCGGCGGCCGGCCGCGTGTCATGATGATTTGCACATACGCGTCAGCATAACCGCAATGGGCGACCAAGCTGTGAACGATCTCGCGAATGCGGTCGACTGGTTCCGGCGATTCCATACGCAACCGCTTAAGCGAGCGCTCAAAACGGTCTAGATGGTCCTGCAAACGAAAGAACTGCCCGTTCCAGGCCGAGATTGTCTCTTGGCAAGCATCGGACCGGAGGAAGCCC
>Ga0210397_10000961_pt1 | contig 18769 bp, 12 predicted proteins | sample IncBWH2OmetaG_FD_160126 | JGI IMG/M metagenome (GOLD analysis project Ga0210397, IMG submission 160126) | Forest soil microbial communities from Barre Woods Harvard Forest LTER site, Petersham, Massachusetts, United States - Inc-BW-H-2-O ...
CAAGGCGCCCATGGGTCACAAGTACTAGACCAATCATCGAGAACTCCTCGCGGGTGCCTTTGGTGCACCGCACGAACGCGCCACTTTGACCATCCAGAGCCCCTACGCAAGAGGGGATCGCCGCATTCTCCGGGAAACTGGTGAAGAGAAAGGGGCAGGCGCCGGTTTATTCAGTGGCGATTGTGGGGGTGATATGGTTACCAAATTCCTTCGGGCAATCCGCTGAAGATGAATTCGCGGTCATTGTAAGGGCGGCAATCACGAGCGGAAGTCCGAAAAATCCCCGTTGGACGGGAATTCTTGGTATCAAAATACCCTCAATTTGGACTTGAAGGGCTTCCGGCGGCGGCAGGCGCTCGGCATCCGGTGCGTCGAGATCCACGACCAAGCCGACCGGAGCCTCGGGCGCGAAATCACAGCGGCGGATTCCCAGGCCCCTGATTTCAATGAGGCCCGCCACAGCGGGGGCTGGGCGAACCATCAGCGCCTTCTCATGAGGCCAGACATGGACGCGGTCGTCTCCGACCAGCCTGGCAGGGGCAATATGGCCTGCGCGGCCGGCAAGCAGGAGATCGAAGGCCAAGCGCGACTTACCGGAACCGGATGGTCCGCGAATCAGGACGGCATGGTCGCCGACCCGCACCGCGGATGCGTGGATGCTGGTGTTGGCCGCTTCGATCATACCAAGGCGGGGAGGCGGACCACAAAGCGGGCACCGGCCACCGTTGCTTCGCCACCGTCCCTGGGCGGGACGACGCGATTCTCGGCCCAGATCGTTCCGCCATGGGCCTCGACGATCTGCTTGGAGATCGACAGGCCCAGTCCCGAATTCTGGCCAAAGCCCTGATGCGGCCGGTCGGTATAGAAGCGCTCGAAAATCCGGGAGAGCGCGTCTTCGCGAATGCCTGGGCCGTCATCGTCGACCACGATTTCAATGTTCGAGCGAATGCGCCGGCATGTGATTCGCACCTTGCTGCCGGCCTCCGAGAATGACTGGGCATTCGACAGCAAATTGGAGATCACCTGTCCGAGCCGCGAATCGTGGCCCGGCACCGAGAAGGTGTCGACGGTGCCCCGGCCTTCGAAGCGCAGCTCAACCCCGATATTGTTGCCGCGCCGGGTCTCGTTGGCGACGGACGCCAGTGCGTTGAGGAGACGGCGAACATCGACCGGCGCCATGTCCTGACGCTGCAACTCGGCATCGAGACGGCTCGCGTCGGAAATGTCTGATATCAGCCGGTCGAGGCGCTTGACGTCATGCTCGATCACGGCGAGTAGCCGCGAACGGCTGTTGTCGGTGCGGGCGAGAGGGAGGGTTTCAACCGCCGAGCGCAGCGAAGTCAGCGGATTCTTCAATTCGTGCGCGACGTCGGCGGCGAACATCTCGATTGCTTCGATGCGGTTATAAAGCGCACCGGTCATGTCGCGCAGCGCGCCGGAGAGATGGCCGATTTCGTCGCGGCGGCCGGTAAAGTCGGGAATCTCGACGCGGGTGCGGATACGGCGGCGGACCCGTTCGGCGCTGTCGGCGAGCCGCCGCACCGGTCCCGCGATCGTGCTGGCCAGCGCCAGCGACAGGACGATCATGACCGCGGAGGCGACGCCGCCAACCTTCAGAATGGCGAGTCGTTCGGCGGTGACCATCTGGTCGATATCGTCGCCCTGGGTCGACAGCATCAGGGAGCCGTGGATCGCGCGGAAGCGTTGCACGGGGACGGCAACCGAAACGATGACCTCGCCGCGATCATTGACACGCACCATGCTGCTCTTCTGGCCGGTCAGCGATTGTGCGACCTCCGGATAGCCATTGCCGTTTTCTGGGCCGAGCTCGGTATAGAGCGGCAGGTCGCCGCGATTGAGCCAGGTCCGGACCGCGATCGCCGTGCGTTCGGCAATGCCGGGCTTTTCCACCGCGGGCGGCGGCAACTCGAAGCGAAGCACGTCGCCGCGGCCGTAAAGGCTGCGGCTGTCCAGAATAAGCGAGCCGTCGCGGTCGTAAATCCGGGCGCGGGTTTTAGTCGGCGAGATCAGCCGGCGCAGCACCGGCGCCACCCGCTCCGGATTGATCGGGAAGTCGAGCCCGGAAAATTCATCCGGCGCGCCGTAGGTTTCGCCGGGCTTCAAATCCTGCAACCGGTCCGGATCGATGGTGATGGTGTTGGTTTCGACGGTCGCGGAAGCGGCGATCGCACCCGCAATGATTTCGGCCTGCACCAGCAGGCTTTGCGCGCGGGCGTCGATCAGGCCGGCGCGAAACTGCGAGAGATAGAGGATGCTCGCCACCAGTGCGAGCAGGCCGGCGATGTTGAGCGAAACGATGCGCCGGGTGAGACTCGAGAAGCTGAGTGCGAAGAAAAATTGCCCGGCCCGCCGGAGCCATCCGAGCGGCTCCCAGCCGATAGCCGGGGGATTTTCGGCGGCAAGGGTATCCATGACGACAGGCGCGGTGTCGTCGGCGCTCAGACTGGCATCAGGCTGCGTTCGATCAAGCAATGGCCAAAACCGGCGGTTGTTTCAAATGAGCTGTCCGCGATGCCCTATCGCGTTCGCATTCCATATTAGCCCAGGTCATGGGCCGCGTCAGTCGGCAAACCGCGTATGACGCGCCCGTCCCTCAGGCTTCCTTGAAGCGGTATCCGACCCCGTACAGGGTTTCGATCATCTCGAATTCGTCGTCCACGACCTTGAATTTCTTGCGCAGCCGCTTGATGTGGCTGTCGATGGTGCGATCGTCGACATAGACCTGATCGTCATAGGCGGCATCCATCAGCGCGTTGCGGCTCTTGACGACGCCGGGGCGCGTGGCGAGCGCCTGCAGGATGAGAAATTCGGTCACCGTCAGGGTGACAGGTTCGTTCTTCCAGGTGCAGGTATGGCGCTCCGGATCCATGCGCAGCAGGCCGCGGTCCAGCGCCTTGGCGTCGGTTTCCTTCGGCACGGCGGTCGGGTCTTTCGGCGAGGCACGGCGCAGCACCGCTTTCACCCGCTCGACCAGAAGCCGCTGCGAGAACGGCTTGCGAATGAAATCGTCGGCGCCCATTTTGAGGCCGAACAATTCGTCGATTTCCTCGTCCTTGGACGTCAGGAAAATCACCGGCAGGTCGGATTTTTGCCGCAGCCGCCGCAGCGTCTCCATGCCGTCCATGCGCGGCATCTTGATGTCGAGGATGGCAAGGTCCGGCGGGCTGGTCCTGAAACCATCCAACGCGGACGCCCCGTCCGTGTAGGTCATGATGCGATAGCCTTCGGCTTCGAGCGCAATCGAAACGGAGGTAAGAATGTTGCGGTCGTCATCGACCAGGGCAATTGTGGGCATGAGCCTGCTTTCGCACTATCGTTGCTGAAACGGCGGCTAATCGGTGGTGCGCCGCATAATCGGGCTTCGAACGAGGTCAACGAGCAATGCAAGCTGGGCTGAAGTGTGACCGAGTTCCATGAAAGCGCCACTTAAGTCTAAGGCGCTTCGTCCCTTACGAACGCCGGTTTACCCGAAAAAAGGCTCCAATTGCAATAGGATGCAAGGAGATAATCGATGCAATTGACCCCGGATTTCGACCCCGCCAGGGCGGTCAAGTCGCTTTTACGTCGCAGCCGCCAGGGGGCGCTGGCGACCTTGATGCCCGGCAGTGGCGATCCCTATTGCTCGCTGGTGAATGTGGCGAGCCATCCCGATGGTTCGCCGGTCCTGCTGATTTCCCGCCTCGCCCTTCACACCAAGAACCTGCTCGCGGACGCCCGTGTCTCGTTGATGCTGGACGAGCGGGTCGAAGGCGATCCGCTCGAGGGATCGCGGGTCATGCTGGCCGGCCACGCCGAAGAAATCACGGTCGATCGCGACATCGTGCGCCAGCGCTATCTCAACGCCCACCCAACGGCGGAAGTTTTCGTGGACTTCAAGGATTTTTCCTTCTTCCGAATCGGTCCCACCGGAACCCATCTGGTGGCCGGCTTCGGACGAATTTTGGATCTCAAACCGGCGCAGTTTTTGACGGATATTTCCGACGCCAGCGCGCTTCTGGAAGCCGAACAAAGTGCCGTTGAGCATATGAATACCGACCACCAGGAAGCGGTGGGCCTCTATGCCACGCGGCTTCTGGGGGCCGGTACCGGTGACTGGCGTTGCAGCGGGATCGATCCCGAAGGAATCGACCTGCAAGCCGGAAGTAAGACCCTGCGGCTCGACTTTCCGGAGCGGATCACCGGGCCCGGCGACTTAAGGAAAATGCTGGTCCGCCTGGCGGAACAGGCGAGGGCCCAAGAAGGCAGTCAAGAGGGCGTTCAAGAGGGGCCCAAGGCTGGCTAAGGGCAGCGACGTTGCGTCGCAGCATGCGGCTGGAACGGGTTGGAGCCCCTTTTCGAATAAACCAAATCGGTGGGATCGGCTTGGCAAGTCCGGCGTTCATCAATAATGATCGCCGGAAATTTTCGTTCGCCGGGCCTCGGCCGGGCGGCTATATTCAACAGCCTAAAACCGTGACAGACGCGCGGCTCAAGGCATTCGCGCGATCGAGATACGCGGGTTCGAGGAGGAGTTTTTCGTGCAAGAGACGGGTAAGCGCAACGGCGCCTTTGGGGCCGACAAGTTCGGCTTGAAAAATCTTAAAGGGGTGCACTGGAATCTCGGCGCTTCGCAGCTTTATCAGCACGCGCTATCGGCGGGCGAGGCCATGCTCTCGGCCGATGGAGCGTTGTGCGCGGACACCGGCGACTTCACCGGCCGCAGCCCGAAGGACAAGTTCACGGTTCGCGATGCCACCACCGACAAGAACATGTGGTGGGCCGGCAACCAGTCGATCACGGCCGAGCAGTTCGAGACGCTCTATGCTGACTTTCTCAAGCATGCCGAAGGCATGACGCTGTTCGCGCAGGACCTCTATGGCGGCGCCGATCCGACCTTCCGGATCAAGACCCGCGTCTTCACCGAACTCGCCTGGCATTCGCTGTTCATCCGCACGCTGCTGATCCGCCCTGAGCAGTCGGAGTTGGCCGGCTTCGCGCCCGAACTCACCATCATTGACCTGCCGAGCTTCCGTGCCGATCCGAAACGTCACGGCGTGCGCTCGGAGAACGTCGTCGCGATCGATTTCGCCCGCAAGATCGTCCTGATCGGCGGGTCTTATTATGCCGGTGAGATGAAGAAGAGCGTGTTCACGACGCTCAACTACTATCTGCCCGCGCGCGGCGTGATGCCGATGCACTGCTCGGCCAATGTCGGCCCCGCCGGCGACAGCGCGATTTTCTTCGGCCTGTCCGGCACCGGAAAGACCACGCTGTCGGCCGATCCCAAGCGTACGCTGATCGGTGACGACGAGCATGGCTGGGGCACTGAGGGCATCTTCAATTTCGAAGGCGGCTGCTATGCCAAGTGCATCAAGCTGTCGGAAGAGGCCGAGCCCGAGATTTATGCCGCCAGCAAGCGCTTCGGCGCCGTGCTGGAGAATGTCGTTCTCGATGAATTCACCCGGGTGCCCGATTTCGACGACGGCTCGAAGACGGAAAACACGCGATCTGCGTATCCTCTGGATTTCATCCCCAATGCTTCACGTACCGGCCGCGCCGGTCACCCGAAGAACGTGGTGATGCTGGCGGCCGATGCGTTCGGCGTGCTGCCGCCGATTGCAAAACTCTCGCCGGCGCAGGCGATGTATCACTTCCTGTCCGGCTATACCGCCAAGGTCGCGGGCACGGAGCGTGGTCTCGGCAACGAGCCGCAGCCGGAATTCTCGACCTGCTTCGGCTCACCGTTCCTGCCGCTCGATCCGTCAGTCTACGGCAATATGCTGCGAGAGCTGATCGCCAAGCACAATGTCGATTGCTGGCTGGTCAACACGGGTTGGACCGGCGGAAAATTCGGCACCGGTTCGCGGATGCCGATCAAGGTGACGCGCGCGCTGCTCACCGCCGCGCTCGACGGCTCCTTGCGCAATGTCGAATTCCGCACCGACAAGTATTTCGGCTTTGCGGTGCCGACGGCGCTGCCGGGCGTGCCGAGCGACATCCTCGACCCCGTCAACACCTGGAAGGACAAGGCCGAGTTCGACAAGACCGCACGCGCGCTGGTCGGCATGTTCCAGAAGAACTTTGCCAAGTTCGAAGCCAAGGTCGATGCCGACGTCCGCGCCGCCGCGCCCGAGGTCAAGCTCGCGGCCGAGTAAACGACGAAACAGACAAGACAAGTTCAGAAGCGCGGTGGGTGACCATCGCGCTTCTTTTCTTTGGTTAGCCTTTAATGTGCCTCGTCCCAGTTGTTGGCGGCGCGGGCATCGACATGCAGCGGCAATGAGAGCACGACCGCCGGGAATGGCGCGTCCTGCATGACGTGCTGAACCACCGGCAGCGTCGCCGCCACCTCGTCGTCCGGCACCTCGAAGATCAGTTCGTCATGCACCTGCAGCAGCATTTGCGCCGAGAGCTTCTTCTCGGCCAGCGCCTCTTCCATCCGGATCATGGCGCGGCGGATGATGTCGGCCGCGGTGCCCTGTAGCCGCGCATTGATCGCGGCGCGTTCATTGAAGGCGCGGACCGAGGCATTGGAGGCCTTGATGTCGGGGTAGTGGCATTTACGGCCGAACAGCGTCTCGACATAGCCGTGGGCGCGGCAGAAATCGCGCGTCGCATCCATGTAGGCGCGGATGCCCGGAAAGCGCTCGAAATATTTCTTGATATAGGCGGAAGCCTCTTCGCGGGCGATGCCGAGCTGGTTGGCCAACCCGAACGCAGAGATGCCGTAGATGATGCCGAAGTTGATGGCTTTGGCGCGACGGCGCACCTCGGCGGGCATGTCCTTGACCGGTACGCCGAACATTTCCGACGCCGTCATGGCGTGAATGTCGAGTCCGTCGCGGAATGCCTGCTTGAGCACGGGAATGTCGGCGATCTCCGCCAGCAGTCGCAGCTCGATCTGCGAATAGTCCGCCGACACCAGTCTGTGGCCGGGGGAAGCGATGAAGGCGCGGCGGATTTTGCGGCCGTCCTCGGTGCGTACCGGGATGTTCTGCAGGTTCGGCTCGTTCGACGATAGTCGTCCGGTCGTGGTAGCGGCAAGCGCGTAGGTCGTGTGCACGCGATGGGTCTCGGGATGCACATAGGTCGGCAGTGCGTCGGTATAGGTCGACTTCAGTTTCGAGACCTGCCGCCATTCGAGAATCTTTTTCGGGAAGTCATGGCCTTGTTCAGCCAGTTCGTCGAGGATTTGCGCCGAGGTCGACCACGCGCCGGTCTTGGCTGTGGTGCCGCCGGGAATTCCCATCTTGCCGAAAAGAATATCGCCAATTTGCTTGGGACTGCCGACATTGACCGGCTCGCCGGCGATTTCCTGAATCTCAGCTTCGACCCGCGCCGCGGTCTGGGCGAAATCGCCCGATAGCCGCGACAATACCTGCCGGTCGATCGAGATGCCGCGCCGCTCCATCCGTGCCAGCACGGCCACGAGCGGTCGCTCCAGCGTCTCATAGACCGTCGTCATGCGCTCGGCGACGAGGCGCGGCTTGAGCAGACGCCACAGCCGCAAGATCACGTCGGCATCTTCGGCGGAATATTCGGTCGCTCTGTCGATCGCGACCTGATCGAAACTCAATTTTCCTTTGCCGCTGCCGGTCAAGTCGCCATGGGTGATGATGGCGTGGCCGAGCCAGGTTTCCGACAGCGAGTCGAGGCCGTGCGCGTTGCGGCCGGCGTCGAGCGCATAACTCATGAGCTGCGCGTCGTCGGTGTTGCGAAGCGTGATGCCGGCCTGCGCCAGCATCACCGCGCCAAACTTGATGTTGAATCCGATCTTGAGAATGCCGGCGGATTCCAGCAGCGGCCGCAGCGCTGCGAGCGCGTCCGCCACGTTGATCTGGTCCGGCGCAAGGCCGGCGGCGAAAAGTCCAGAGCCGTCGCCAGACTGTTTATGGCCGAGCGGAACGTAGCAGGCATCGTTGGGCTTGAGCGCGAGCGCGATGCCGCAAATATCAGCCTGCATCGGGTCTTCCGAGCTTGCCTTGGCCTCAAACGCAAACTGTCCGGCATCGCGGGCTTTCGCGATCCAGGTCTCCAACTCGGCGACGTTGCGAATAGTCCGATATTTCTTGCGATCGACCGGCGTGTTGCGGGCTTCCTCGGCGCGCGCCGCGGCAAGCGCCTGCGGTGTGCCCTTGAGGCTCGATGTCTTGTCGCTTCGATCGCCCGGTCTGTTTGGAGTGCCTGCCCGGCCCTTTGGCGAGGGCGGCCTCTGGTCGGCAAACAGATCGCCGCTTTGATCGCGTACGGGTACGTTGCCGGATTCGTCGACTTTCTCGGCCAGCGGAAGCGGCGAAAATACGCCGGCATTTGCCGCGACATCCGCAGCGTCCACTTGCGAATATTCGGCGACGCGCCGGGTGAGAGTGGAGAATTCCATCGCCTTCAGGAAGGCGATCAGCTTGCGCGCGTCGGGCTCATGTACCGCGAGGTCATTGAGCGGAACGTCAAGCTTCACCTTGTCATCGAGCAATACCAGTTGCCGCGAGATGCGCGCCTTCTCGGCATTCTCGATCAGGGCTTCGCGCCGTTTCGGCTGCTTGATCTCGCCGGCGCGTTTCAGCAGCGTTTCGAGATCGCCATATTCGACGATCAGTTGCGCGGCGGTCTTGACGCCGATGCCGGGAACGCCCGGCACGTTGTCGGTGGAGTCTCCCGCCAGCGCCTGAACCTCGACCACCTTTTCCGGCGGCACGCCGAACTTCTCGATCACCTCGGGAATCCCGATGCGGCGGTCTTTCATGGTGTCGAACATCGTCACCTTGTCGGTGACGAGCTGCATCAAATCCTTGTCCGAAGAAACAATAGTCGTGGTGGCGCCGCGCTCGCCGGCTTCCCGTGCATAGGTGGCGATCAGATCGTCGGCCTCGAAGCCGATCTGTTCGAGACAGGGCAGATCGAAGGCGCGCACCGCATCGCGGATCAAAGAGAATTGCGGAATCAGATCGTCCGGCGCCGGTGGGCGGTGCGCTTTATAATCGGGATAAAGCTTGTTGCGGAAGGTGATTTCGGACTTGTCGAAGATGATGGCGAGATGGGTCGGCCGGTTGTCCGGCGGCATGTCGCGCAACAGCTTCCAGAGCATGTTGCAGAAGCCGAGCACGGCGTTGACCTGCAAGCCGTCGGATTTGCGGTTCAGCGGCGGCAGCGCATGATAAGCGCGAAAAATGTAGGAGGAACCGTCAACCAGGAATACATGGTCGCCCTTCTTGAGGGCTTTGGCGGCAACGGGCGTGGGGGCGGCGGCTTGCGGTGAGGATTTCGGCATGGCCGCAATGTAAGGATTTTTGCCGTCATTGACACCCAGTCCCGCAGGGCCACGCACGGGATTTTTCACTTGTCAGGGGGACAGACAGCTCGGCAGGAACTCCATGACGGCGCGAACCGCAGGGATCTGCCGCAAGTTGGGCTATTCCGCCGGCTGGAGTGTCGGGGCCAGTTTCTTCGGCGCGATCCAGAACGCATCAGGGCGCTCGAACAGGAAGTTGGCTCCGAACCTGATCGCGGTCTGCCAGATCGCCAAGGCGCCGAACAGCGCGACCAGCGTGACCATCAGCGACACTACGCCGACATCGTGGACGATACCGGTGCGCAGGAGAAGCGTCCGCGTCGCCGCCATCGGCAGGAAGAAAGCGAGGTAGATCACAATCGAATGCTCACCGCAGAAGCGGATGAAGTCGATCCACTGTGCCCGCGCCAGCAAGGTCGCGACCGTGACGACGGCGCCTGCGCCGGCCAGCCCCAGCATGAGCGAAATCATGGGCCACTCGCTGGCGCCGGCTTTCACGAGGGCTTCGTTGACGATCGCCCAGAGCGCCAGTGTGACAAGCGCAACGACGGGTTGCGTCCGCGCACGGTCAGACAGCGCGAATACCGCGTCGGCAAACAGATAGCCGGTATAGAAATAGACGAAGCGCGCGCCGAATTCGTCGATCGCGGTCCAGCCGGTCGAGAAATGAGCCATCTCCAGTATTACCGCAACGCTCCAGATCAACAGCGGCGGCAGGCGCCGCGTCGCCTTGGTGACCACGAAGAAGATCGGCAACTGGTAGATGAACCACAGCGTGCCGAATGGTTCGATGAAGGATTCCAGATAAAGATATCCGGCATGGGCCCAACCCGACTCGGCGGCAAAGCCGGGCGCTTTGAAGCCGAATTGAATGGTTACCCAGAGCACATAGAAATAGGCGAAATGCACCACCTTGCGGTCGAGATAGGTACGCCAGTCGCGATCGATGACCAGGGCTAAAAACAGGCCCGAGATCAGGAAGAAATCCGGCATCCGGAACGGCTTGGCGAAGGTGACGAAGGAATGCATGAAGCCGTTCTCGCCGGCGGCGAGTTCCACGCCCAGCACCGAATGCATCATCACCACCATGATGATGCAGATGCCCTTGGCGTAATCGACCCAGTCGACCCGGCCGGAGAGGGCGGGGCCAACCTTTTGGGCAACGGCAGATGTGCCGTTTGATGTCATTGCAGTCCCTTTCCGGAGCGGCTTTGCTGCATCATCGGCCGTATCCGTTTCATTCTCCTTTATTCACGCAAATGACATGCCATTGTCATGGTGGCCTTTGGTTTTCTGTTTGTGTCAAATGCTCTAAGACGTTCTCACGAATCGTCCCGTTAACCATTTTCGACAGGTTTCCAAATGCATATCGCCATGATCGGCACGGGCTATGTGGGGTTGGTGTCAGGCGCCTGCTTTGCGGATTTCGGACATCAAGTCACCTGCGTCGACAAGGATGAAAGCAAGATCGCCGCCCTCCACCGAGGCGAAATTCCCATCTTTGAGCCGGGGCTCGATGTGCTCGTCGCGACCAACGTGAAGGCCGGGCGGCTGAATTTCACGACCGAACTGGCGACGCCTGTGGCGGAAGCCGACGCGGTGTTCATCGCGGTCGGCACCCCATCCCGGCGCGGCGACGGTCACGCCGACCTCAGCTATGTGCATGCCGCCGCGCGCGAGATCGCCCTTTCGCTGAAGGGATTTACCGTCGTGGTTACCAAGTCGACCGTCCCGGTCGGTACCGGCGATGAGGTCGAGCGCCTGATCCACGAGGCCAATCCTGCCGCCGACGTCGCAGTCGCTTCCAATCCGGAATTCCTGCGCGAGGGCGCCGCAATCCGCGATTTCAAATTCCCGGACCGCATCGTGATCGGCACCGCGGACGAGCGCGCCCGAAAGGTGATGGGCGATATCTACCGGCCGTTGTCGCTCAACCAGGGGCCGCTGATGTTCACCGCGCGGCGCACGGCGGAGCTGATCAAATACGCGGCCAACGCCTTCCTCGCCACCAAGATCACCTTCATCAACGAGATGGCGGATCTTTCCGAAAAAGTCGGCGCCAATGTGCAGGAAGTGGCGCGCGGCATCGGGCTCGACAACCGCATCGGATCCAAGTTCCTGCATGCCGGCCCCGGCTTCGGTGGCTCATGTTTTCCGAAGGATACCCGCGCGCTGGTGAAAATCGCACTCGACCACGACGTCCCCCTGCGCATTGTTGAGGCGGTGCTTGCGGTCAATGATAATCGCAAGCGCGCGATGGCGCGCAAGGTTTCCAGCGCCGTTGGCGGCAGTTTGCGCGGCAAGACGATCGCCGTGCTCGGCCTCACCTTCAAGCCCGACACCGACGATATGCGTGAGGCGCCGTCGATACCGCTGGTGACGGGGCTGCTCGACATGGGCGCCAAAGTCCGCGCGCACGATCCGGTCGGCATGGAGGCGGCGCGCCGCGAACTGCCCGACATCGAATATTGCGACGATCCCTATCTCTGTGCACGCGGCGCGGACGCGATGGTGGTGGTGACCGAGTGGGCACAGTACCGCGCCCTCGATCTCGAACGACTCAAGAGCGAGCTCGCCCATCCCGTCGTGGTCGATCTGCGCAATGTCTATCGCCCCGAGGACATGGCGGCGCACGGCTTCGTCTACGAAAGCGTCGGCCGGCCGGCTGAGCAGGTGTGAGTCTGTTGTCATCCACCGCGCCTGCGGGGTATCCAGTCATCGCCCGCTTTTAGGCGCGATGACTGGATAGAAATTTGCCCCGCACTTTCGACACGCCGCTTCCCATCGATGTCGTGCTGGACGATCTGGCGCAAACGCTCGATGGCCACAACGCGGCGGTACTGGTGGCGCCGCCCGGCGCCGGCAAGACCACACGGGTGCCGCTCGCTTTGCTTGATGCGCCCTGGGCTCGGGCAAAGAAGATCATCGTGCTGGAGCCACGGCGGATCGCGGCGCGCGCCAGCGCCGAGCGTATGGCGCATACGCTTGGGCAAAAGGCCGGCGAAACCGTCGGCTACCGCGTTCGCTTCGGTTCCAAAATCTCGCGCGCCACGCGCATCGAAGTCGTCACGGAAGGGATTTTTTCCCGGCAGATTCTCGATGATCCGGAATTGAACGGCGTGGCCGCGGTGCTGTTTGACGAATTTCACGAACGCTCGCTCGATGCGGATTTGGGTCTCGCGCTGGCGCGGGATGCGCAAACCGGCCTGCGCGAGGATTTGCGTATCCTGGTGATGTCCGCCACGCTTGACGGAGCGCGCGTCGCCAAACTGCTCGGCGAGGCGCCGGTGGTCGCAAGTGAAGGCCGCGCCTTTCCTGTCGAGACGCGCTATCTCGGCCGGAAGGCCGATGCACCGGTCGAGCGGCAGATGGCGGATGCGATTGCCACCGCGCTGCGCGCCGATCCCGGCTCGGTGCTGGCGTTCCTGCCGGGGGCGGCCGAAATCCGCCGTACCCAAAATTTTCTCGCCGAGCGCGTCCACGACGCTTCGATTGAAATCGTCCCCTTATTCGGCGCGCTGGACGCTTCGGTACAAGATCGCGCGATTGCGCCGCCCCCGAGGGGCCATCGCAAGGTCGTGCTCGCGACTTCGATCGCCGAGACCTCGCTCACCATCGAGGGGGTGCGGATCGTGGTCGATTCCGGTCTGGCGCGGGTGCCGCGCTATGAGCCGGACATCGGACTGACGCGGCTTGAGACCGTGCGGGCTTCGCGCGCGGCGGTCGATCAGCGCCGCGGCCGGGCCGGTCGCACCGAACCCGGCGTATGTTACCGGCTGTGGGATGAGCCGCAGACGGCCTCGCTCGCGGCCTATACCCAGCCCGAAATCCTCAGCGCCGATCTGTCGTCCTTGGTGCTGGACCTCGCGCAATGGGGCGTCAGCGATCCCGCAAGTCTTGCTTTTCTTGACCCCCCTCCTCTGCCTGCCCTGAAAGAGGCGCGAGAGCTGTTGCACGAACTCGGCGCGCTAGATGGGGAAGGGCGGATCACGGACGAAGGGCGCAGTCTGCGGGCGCTGGCGCTGCCGCCGCGGCTCGCGCGAATGATCGTGGACTCGCATCGTCTGGGCGCAGGCCGCGCCGCCGCCGATATCGCGGCTGTCCTGACCGAGCGCGGGCTCGGCGGCGATCATGTCGATCTCGACGTCCGGCTGGATGTCTTTCGCCGCGACCGATCGCAACGCGCCGAGGCCGCACGCGGCCAGGCACAGCGCTGGGCTTCCCAGGTGGCGGCAGACGACAAAGCCGGCGTGACAGTCGACGACGAGCCTTCCAATGGCGTCATGCTGGCGCTCGCGTTTCCCGACCGTGTCGCCAAGAACCGCGGCAACGGCAGTTTTGTTCTGGCCAACGGACGCGGCGCAGCACTCGAGCCAACCGCCGCGCTGTCGCGGGCGCCTTATATTGCGGTCGCCGAACTCACAGGCACCGCCATGCATGGGCGGATCCTGCTGGCGGCGCCGATTACGCAAGGAGAGATCGAGGCGCGCTTTGCCGATCAGATCGAAATGACGGACGAGGTTTCCTTCGATCGCGGTGCGATGGCGTTGCGGGCACGGCGCAAGAAAACCTTGCATGCGATCACGCTGTCGGAAGCGCCACTGGCGCTCGAACCGTCGGAGGAGACCGCGAAGGTTTTCGCCGATGGTCTGATGACCGCAGGCCTCGATCAATTGCCGTGGTCGAAACCGATCAAGCAATGGCGCGACCGCGTGATGTTCTTGCGCGCCGCCGAGGGCGCGGCTTCCGATAATCCATGGCCGGATCTGTCCGATGATGCACTCGCCGCACAACGCGAGACCTGGCTGGTGCCGGCGTTAACGGACAAGACGTCGCTGAAAGCCTTCTCCGCCGGCGATTTGTCCGACGCCTTGCAGTCCCTATTGCCGTGGGCGCTGCGCGCGCGGCTCGATCGGGAGGCGCCGACACATTTCGAGGCGCCGACGGGTACGCAGCTTGCGATCGACTACGAGGCCGAGCAGGGGCCAACCATTGCGGTTCGCTTGCAGGAATTGTTCGGGTTGACCAGCCATCCCTCGATTGCCAGAGGAGCGATTCCGCTGGTGCTGGAGTTGCTGTCGCCGGCGCACCGTCCGGTGCAGGTGACGCGCGACCTGCCGGGCTTCTGGCGTGGCAGCTATGCCGGCGTGCGTTCCGATCTGCGCGGGCGCTATCCGCGTCATCCCTGGCCGGAGGATCCGGCGAGCGCGATGCCGACTCGCCGCGTCAAACCCAAGGGGACGTGAAGGCTTTCCTCCTTCGCCCCGCTCTCGCGGGGAGAGGTGAAGTAACCACGTTAACCCTTCGCTCATGCTTTTCGCCAAAATTGCGTTCCGCGTGGTGTGCCGCCGGTCGAAGTTTTATCGTGAGCGTGATGGAGTGGGTCTGTGCGGCGACCTTGCGATCGAGAGTGGCGTGATGCGTAACATTATGATCTTTGCGGCGATCATGATTGGGCTTGGCACCTTCATGGCACAGATCGCCGACAAGATGACGCCCGCGCCGGCATCCGCTACGCCATCGGTGCGATTGACCGTTGCATCTGACACAACGACCGACGCCAGCCTCCGCAGTCTCAGCATTCCCCGTGACGGTCGCGGTCACTTCGCGACGGAAGGGCGGATCGACGGCCAGCGCATCGCCTTCATGGTCGACACCGGCGCTTCCGTCATCGCCCTGAATGAAAGCTCGGCGGCGCGGTTCGGTTTGCGTCCGTCGCGTAACGACTATCGGGCGACGGTGACGACTGCGAACGGAACCGTAAAGGCGGCACCGACCAGGCTGGCCATGGTCGAACTCGGCGGTCTCATCGTGCGCGATGTCGATGCGATGGTGTTGCCGGACGAGGCGCTGTCGGAAAATCTGCTCGGCCTGTCGTTCCTGTCGAAGTTGAGACGGTTCGAATACGCCAACGGCAAGATGGTGCTCGAGCAGTAATCGTCGCCTCCCGCGGCGCCGTGCTTTAAGCCTTTCCCGAATTTGTCGTAATTAACCCGATGCGACGGCGGTTTCCGCCTTCCGTTAAGCCCGCGCATTCGCTATGGCTTCGGCCGTATCGTTGAATGTTTGCAAGGCCGGTCAATGTTTCCAAAGCCAAAACCCGTATTGGTTCCGAACACCTACGCTTTCGAGTCAGAGCCGATGGTGAAGGCGACCGGCTTTCGCGAGTATGACGCGCGCTGGCTGTTCGGCAAGGAAATCAACCTGATGGGCATTCAGGCGCTCGGCATGGGCCTGGGTGCGCTGATCGCCGAACTCGGCGTCAAGCAGGAAGTCGTGACCGGTCACGATTTTCGCGGCTATTCGGCGTCGATCAAATACGCGCTGATCTCGGGTTTGCAGGCTGCCGGCTGCCGGGTTCACGACATCGGGCTTGCGATGACGCCGATGGCTTATTTTGCGCAATTCGAACTCGACGTGCCTTGCGTGGCGATGGTGACGGCCTCGCATAACGACAATGGCTGGACCGGCGTCAAGATGGGCGCCAACCGGCCGCTGACCTTCGGGCCTGACGAGATGAGCCGTCTGAAAGAGATCGTGCTCAACGCCGAGTTCAAGAACAAGGTCGGCGGCTCCTATCAGTTTCACGAGAATTTTCCGGCGCGCTATATCGCCGACCTGACCAGCCGCCCCAAGCTCAAACGCAAGCTGAAGGCCGTGGTCGCCTGCGGCAACGGCACCGCCGGCGCGTTCGCTCCGCAGGTGATGGAAGCGATCGGCTGCGAAGTGGTGCCGCTAGACACCGAGCTCGACTATACGTTCCCGAAATACAATCCTAACCCCGAAGACATGGAGATGCTGCACGCGATCCGCGACGCAGTTCTCGAGCACAGGGCCGATGTCGGCCTCGGCTTTGACGGCGACGGCGACCGCTGCGGCGTGGTCGACAATACCGGGGAAGAGATCTTTGCCGACAAAGTCGGTGTGATGCTGGCGCGCGATATGTCGGCGATCCACAAAGGCGCGCAGTTCGTGGTCGATGTGAAATCGACCGGTCTTTTTGTGACGGATCCGGTGCTGCAAAAGCAGGGCGCCAAAGTCACCTATTGGAAAACTGGCCATTCCTACATGAAGCGTCGAACCCATGAATTGGGCGCGCTGGCGGGTTTCGAGAAGTCGGGCCATTTCTTCTTCAACAAACCGTATGGCCGCGGCTATGACGATGGCCTGGTTTCGGCGATTGCGGTCTGCGACATGCTCGATCGCGCGCCGGGCAAGTCGATGGCCGATCTGAAGAACGACCTGCCGAAGACCTGGTCATCGCCGACGATGTCGCCGCACTGTGCCGACGAGGCCAAATATGGCGTTGTCGATCAGGTGGTGAAGCATTTTGAAGCGATGCAAAAGCAGGGTGAGAAAGTCGCGGGACAAAAGATCCGCGATCTCGTCACGGTCAACGGTGTGCGCGTCACCGTCGAGGACGGCAGTTGGGGCCTGGTGCGGGCTTCCTCCAACAAACCGGAACTGGTGGTGGTCGTCGAAAGCCCGGTCTCGGAACAGCGGATGCGCGACATGTTTGAGGCGATGGATTCAGTGCTGCGCACCCATCCGGAAGTCGGCGAATATAACCAGAAGATTTGAAGCCGCGCGTGCGCGCCTCGTTGCAACGGGGCGCGAGCGTGGCCTTTTGTTATGCTGTGCGCGGTATTATGCGGCCCTCAGCGAGCCGATGAAATGATCGACCTCGGACTTGAGCTGCTCCGACTGCGACGACAAACCGTTGGCGGCGTCGAGAAGACGGCCGGTCGCGACACCGGCCTCATTGGAAGCGTGGGTGACGCTGTGGATGTTGTCACTGACTTCCCTGGTGCCGTCGGCGGCCTGCTGCACGTTGCCGGCGATTTCGCGCGTGGCCGCGCCTTGCTGATCGACCGAAGTTGCGATCTGGCTGGATATCTCGTCGATCTCCGCAATGGTGACCACGATGGCCTGGATGGCGCTGACGGCATCGCCGGTCGCGTTCTGGATGCTTTGGATCTGCGCTGAGATTTCCTCGGTCGCCTTCGCGGTCTGATTGGCCAATGCCTTGACCTCGCTGGCGACGACGGCAAACCCTCTGCCGTGCTCGCCGGCGCGTGCCGCCTCGATGGTCGCGTTCAAGGCCAACAGGTTGGTCTGGCTGGCGATGTTTTGAATGAGCGTCACGACCTCGCCGATCTTCTGGGTCCCGCTCGCCAGTCCCTCGACCACGGAGTTGGTGCGCCGTGCCTCTTCGGCGGCCTTGCCGGCGATTTCGGCCGAACGGGTCACCTGCTTGGCGATCTCGGCAATTGAGGCCGTCAGCTCTTCCGTCGCCGCTGCGACCGTCTCGACATTGGTCGAGGCGCGTGTCGATGCGGCGGCCGCTGCCGTCGTTTGCTCAGCGGTCGCGCGGCTGTTGCCGCTGATCGAGGTCGAAAGCTCCTGGACATCCTGCGCGGCCACCGCAACGGTTTCGGCGATATGGCCGATCTTGCGTTCGAAATCCGATGCCAGCGCGCGCCTCGCCGCATCGCGGTCTTGCTTGGCCTGCTTTTCGGCTTCCGCGCGCTCGTTGTTGGCGCGACTCTCGGCAGCGGTGGCGGCCTCGGCCTCGGCGGTCTTTTGCGATGTCGTCTCGAACAGATTAGCCAGCGTGACGGCCAGCCAGATCAAGACCGCGGCCTCGATGATCAGGATGACGGCGTGAAACACCACGCGCCCGAAATCGGCGCCACCGGGATAGATCGCCGCGGGCAGCAGAAAATTGAGCGTCAGGTGATGCAACGCGACGGCAATGGTACCGGCGACGATCGGCCGGTAGTCGCAATAGGCGACCAGGCAGGCCAGCGCCGCAAAGAAATACATATGCATGTCGATCTGCCAGGCATGACCGGAGAGCTGGTAGGTGAAGACCGAAACATCGCCCATTAGCGCCACGGCAAATATCAGGCGGGTTGAAATCTCATTGCCCGTCATGCGCCACGACAGCGTCGCCGCACCGGCCATGGCGGCGGTGAAGATGACGGGAAACAACCAGTCCCCGCCACGCATCAGGCCGATGGTGAGGCTAATCGGAACATGCAGCCAGAGCACCGTGAGCAAGGCCCGGCTAGCCGTTTCGCGCAATGTCTTCAAGTCATGGCTTTGATGGATCATTTTAATATTCAGCCCTTCAGGGTCAGGCAGGCCGCAACGGCCTGTGGGTCGATGGCAATCCAGGCACCGGCGTCACGTAGCCGGTTCAGTCCGGCCCGCTCGTCAGGTCTTACGACCAGAACGGCCGGGATGGCGGTTGTCCTCACAAATGTGGCGTTGGCGGAAGCCGCGGCCTGAAGTGCCTGTTGCGCGCTCCACCAGGGCGGAAACACGACCGCAACCACTTCGGTGTCCGGACGGACCTGAAAGGAAAGCGCGGCAATGAAAATCCAGCTCGAAAGCAGCAGGATGGCGGCGTTTAACCACGCAGGCCATCGGCAGGTGCTGTTGCTGCTTTCGTCCCCCATTTGGCGACAACTATCG
>Ga0210397_10000971_pt1 | contig 18672 bp, 18 predicted proteins | sample IncBWH2OmetaG_FD_160126 | JGI IMG/M metagenome (GOLD analysis project Ga0210397, IMG submission 160126) | Forest soil microbial communities from Barre Woods Harvard Forest LTER site, Petersham, Massachusetts, United States - Inc-BW-H-2-O ...
GGCCGGCGTTTTGCCGGGAAACTTCATTAGGTCCACCATCCCGCTCGCCTTGGTTTGCTCTCCGCCAAGGAGCGCACACAGGACAAGTTTGAAATCCACCATCTCCGACCCGGGATCGACCTCCTTGAGCGCCCGGTACTCTTGAGCCGCCTCGGCATATTTTCCATCAAGCAACTTCACTTCGGCTAGATTGAGTTTGGCGGGGTAGAACTTCGGATCCAACGCGAGTGCCTGAGTAAACTGCTGTTCCGCTTCCTCGTAACGCTTCTGCCTGGTGAATATCGCTCCGCGTAAATTCGGGATTTCGGGCTTTTTCGGGTCCGCTCTTGCTGCGGCGTCTACCTGTTTTGCGGCTTCTTCGAATCTGCCTTGATTGAACGCGTTCGTTGCCCGCTCCAAAGCGGCGATCGCGGTCCGCTGATCCGCGACGCTCAATCCGGCGTACAGAAGAACGCAAAAAGCGGTGAACAATTGTCTCAAAGGCTCCTCAGAGTTCGCGCCCGACAGCAACCGCCACACTTCTTACCCGCGCCACGAGATCGTCAAAGTCAGCCGGGAGCAATGCTTGCTCGCCATCGCTCTTGGCTTGCTCAGGCGCGTTATGAACCTCCACCATAATGGAATCCGCGCCCGCAGCGACCGCTGCCAGAGCCATTGCCGGAACAAATTCACGAACCCCAATCCCGTGCGTCGGATCCACCACAATTGGCAAATGGGTTTCGGCCTTGAGCACCGGAACGGCATTCAGGTCCAGCGTGTTACGAGTCATGTTCTCAAATGTCCGGATGCCGCGCTCGCAGAGTAACACGTTAAAATTCCCCTCGCTTAAAATGTACTCGGCGCTCATCAAGAGATCCTTGATCGTCGCTGACATGCCTCGTTTGAGCATAACGGGGAGGTTGGTTCGCCCCACCTCACGGAGAAGCGAAAAATTTTGCATGTTCCTGGCTCCAACTTGCAAACAATCGGCATATTCGCAGACCAATTCCAGGTCCTTTGTATCCATTATCTCGGTGATAATGGGCATCCCAGTGGTCCGCCTGGCTTCCGCGAGAAATTGCAGCCCGATCTTGCCAAGGCCCTGAAAACTGTACGGCGAAGTCCTCGGCTTGAAAGCACCTCCACGCAAAATCTTGGCCCCGGATTTCCGGACCGCTTTCGCAATCACCGCGATCTGATCTTCGCTTTCGACCGAGCAGGGACCGGCTATGACCACGACCTCTTTCGCTCCGACAGTAACATTCCCTATCTGAACGTAAGAATGTCTCCCGCGAAATTCGTAAGCAACGAGTTTGTACGGTTTCAAAACGGGAGTCACTGACTCTACACCCGGAAAGGCGCCCAGCGGCTTCTCCCGGATTTTATCTTCGGGGCCGATTACACCGATAACGACACGCATTTCGCCACGGCTAACTTCGGTTTTCAGACCCCAGGAACGGATTCGAGCGACGATGTGATCGATCTGTTCCTCAGTCGCATCGGGACGGGTGATAATGATCATTGCTATTGCATTGAATGTTAATTGCGATTCTTCTTTTCTCAGAGTCCCAGCAACTGCCGTTGCCAACGCATCAAAATCGAATCAACTGCTTCCGGCTCTCTCGAGATTCGTTCCAGTGCCTGCCGGGGAGCAACCACGCCGGGATCGAGTTGCAAACCTTCCGCCACCCGGTCACGCCGATTCTTGAGCTGCTCCATGCGTTGTTCCTGCTCGTCGGTCGGGCGGTTGCGAACTGATCTGACCCGCTGCGGCCATTCCGCTTCGGGTAACAACAGAGCTTCCTGCAGCACCGCCGCCAATCGCTTGCGTCTTAGGCCGTGGACGCCAGGCGGCAGATTTACGGCTCCTGCATCGGCCGATTTCGACAGCGCAATGAGTTCCTCATTCCGAAGTATTTGGAAGCTTGGACGATCCGCGGCCTGAGCCTCGGCATCCCGCCAATGCCAGAGAGCTCTTAGTACCGCCAGCTCTCTCCCGCGAAGTGCGGCGCTCCCAGGTACCTTCCAGATTCGCTCTGGATCTTTTTCCCGATCCTCGCCGGCAGCCAGGACGGCTTTCTGGCAGCTTTCCTCAAACCATTCCCATCTTCCTTTCGCCCGAAGCTCCTCAGCCAGCCGTTCAGCCAAATCAATCAAATAGAGAGTATCGTTGATCGCGTACTCAATCATCGCCGGCGTAAGCGGACGGCGAGCCCAGTTCGCCTTTTGCGAAGATTTGGGCAGCTCAATTTCGAAGAACTCCTTCACCAGTGAAGCAAGGCCCACCTCTTTCAGGCCGACCAACCTCGCAGCCAGATAAGTATCGAACACTTCGCCCGGGGCAAACTTCGTGCCGCGCCGTAGCATCCGCAGATCAAAATCGCAACCATGCAGGATGACCCTTCTTTGAGCGAGAATGGCGTTGAAACGAGAAAAATTGAGCGGCTCAAGCGGATCGATCAAAACGTCCTGTTCTGGCAAGCCGATCTGAATCAGGCACAGCTTTTCAAAATAGCAGTGAAGGCTGTCTCCTTCGGTATCGACAGCTACCGGGTCGTATTTCTCCAATGTGCCGCACCAATCGTCTAAGCTTTCATTGTTGGTGATGAGCAGCGGATACGGCTTTGTCATGGTTGCTATTTCGCGGACGGGACACTAACGAAGCGCTGTGAGAAGCAATTCGGCGTTAGTTCTGGTCGCCTTCAACGTATTTAAAAGCACTTCCATCGCCTCGATGGCTGGCAATTGCGCGAGCTTTTTGCGCAAAAGGGTCACCCGCTGGAACTCATCCGGATGATACAGCAGGTCATCGCGGCGCGTTCCCGATTTCAGGATATGAATCGCTGGATAAACCCGTTTTTCCACCAGAGTCCGATCCAGGTGCAGCTCCATATTGCCGGTTCCCTTGAATTCTTCGAAAATGACCTCGTCCATGCGGCTCTCGGTATCAACGAGGGCAGTCGCCAGGATCGTCAGGCTGCCTCCTTCCTCACAATTTCGTGCGGCGCCGAAGAAACGCTTTGGCTTAAGCAAAGCCTTGGATTCAACGCCACCGGACATGATGCGCCCTTTGCCGGGTTGAAGCGCGTTATAACCGCGTGCCAGCCGGGTGATGCTGTCGAGGAGGATTACGACATCCTTCCTGAGTTCCACGAGACGCCTTGCCCGTTCGCTCACCAGCTCGGCCACCTGCACGTGGCGGGTCGGACTCTCATCGAAAGTGGAACTGAAGATTTCGCAATCCAGGCATTGCCGGAGGTCTGTCACCTCTTCCGGCCGTTCGTCCACCAATAACAAAATCAGGTGGACGTCCGGTGAATTCGCCCGGATCGCGAGTGCGATATCTCTTAGCAGAAGCGTCTTGCCGGTCCGGGGAGCTGCGACGATCAAGCCCCTCTGCCCGCGCCCCAGAGGCGCAATCAAATCGACCGCCCGCGCGCTAACGCTTCGACTTCTTGGATTTTCGAGCAGGATCCGTTTGTCCGGGAAAAGGGCCGTCAATTGATCGAAATGCTTCGGTTCGCTCCAGGATTCCAATGGGATACCTTCGATGCTTATGACCTGCTCCATGGCCATAAACTTCTCTTTCTCCTTTGGCCCCCGGATGTAACCCCGGACTTTGTTCCCCGGGCGAATGCCGTGTTTCTTGAGGATCGCGGCCGACACATACACATCTTCGGGGCACGGTGTGAAATTGTAGCGTTCCCAGCGCAGAAACCCGTAGCTTTCGCTGGTGATTTCCAGCATCCCTTCTCCGATCAATTGAACTCCTCGGCTTGAGTAGACCTTGAGCAGGTCGAAAATCAGTTGGTGCCGGGTGCGCTCGTGCGAGACCCGAAGGTTAAACTGCCGGGTCAGATCTAGCAGAACGGGGTGGCTAAGCTCGTGCACCCTGTTTAGCTCAAGAACAGTCTTGTTTTCGCTAAAATATTCTGAACCCGGCAATACCGTCGGTTCAGCGCCTGACTCCTCCATAACGTTCGATGACCTCTTGAGATATCAGATTTACTTGTTGAGCCGTGATTCCGGGCGAACAATCGGTCCACACGACCCAATCTGCCCGACGAATTTTCTCTTCGAGATCCATCTGGGCCTGAATGATCTGTTCCGCCAGTTCCTTTAATAATCGACGTTCGACTACGATCCGTTCAACTTGCGAAGCGTGACTGCAGGCAGTCACAACTATTCGACCAAAATAAGGCTCAGCCCCCGTTTCATACAATAAAGGTATTTCCGCAAGGAGCAGCCGATCTCCTCCGGCCCGGCTAATCCACGCCTCTCGTATCCGGGGATGCAGAATGGATTCCAGAACCTTTCGCGCCGCACCATCGTGGAATACCAAATCCCGCAACCGGTCTCGTGCGAGATTGCCTGCAGAGTCGAATACTTGAACTCCAAAGGCCGCTTTAATCTCCTCTTGTACAACTAAATCGCTATCCGTCAATCTCCTGGCTTCGAAATCTGAGCTGAAAAGTTCAACCGGAACGGTCCGACGCAGCAACTCGAACAAATGCCGGGCGACCGTTGACTTCCCGGTTGCCACGCCACCCGTGATTCCGACGCTGAATATCCGTTGTTCGGTTTCGAGCATTGAGTTTGACGCGAAAATCGTATCGCTGGACCTCCTTACCCAAAACTCACCACTCCATGCCTAGGCTCCCAATTTTTTCCGGAAATAATCGATCGTAATGCGAATTCCCTCGTCGAACTCAATTTTGGGCCCCCAATTGTTAAGCTGGGTCCGCGCACGCGTGATATCCGGCTGGCGCACCTTTGGATCGTCCACAGGGAGTTCTCGGTAGGCGATGCTAGACTTGGCGGCCGTGATCTGAAGTATCTTTTCTGCGAATTTTTTGATCGTCATTTCCACCGGATTCCCGATGTTCACCGGTCCGTGATGTTCGCTCATCGCGAGTCGAAAGATCCCTTCGATCAGATCCGACACGTAGCAGAAACTCCGGGTTTGACTTCCATCGCCAAACACAGTCAGGGGTTCATTGTTCAACGCCTGGCTGATAAACGCCGGCACCACTCGACCATCCCGGAGCCGCATTCTGGGGCCGTAGGTGTTAAAGATCCGGACAATCTTCGTGTCAATGCCATGGAAACGGTGATACGCCATGGTCATTGCTTCGGCGAACCGTTTGGCCTCATCGTAAACGCCTCGCGGACCGATCGGATTGACGTTTCCCCAATAATCTTCGCTTTGCGGATGGACAAGCGGATCGCCGTAACATTCCGAAGTGGAGGCCAGGAGGAATTTCGCGGCTTTGTCCTTGGCCAAACCAAGCGAATTATGCGTCCCAAGCGCACCAACCTTCAGCGTCGGTATCGGGTGTTCCAAGTAATCGATCGGGCTGGCCGGAGAAGCAAAATGAAAAACGAAGTCAACCTTGCCGGGCACAAAAATAAATTCTGACACATTGTGCCGGATGAAGCGGAAATCCGGATTTCCGGCCAGATGGGCAAGATTATCCGGTGATCCGGTGATCAGGTTATCGATCGCGATGACCCGAAATCCTTCGGCCAATAGTCGATCGCTGAGGTGCGAACCCAGGAATCCGGCACCTCCCGTGACGACGGCGGTTTTTTTTGCAAGGTTCGATTCAAACATTCGTAAACTTTGTCACCTCCAAGTGGAGACTCTGAGAAGTCGAGAGGAAAGTCGGTTAATAGAGGAGCTCAAGAGTAACGCCACGGTTCTTCGGATTTCTGTCTTGTCAATGGTTGCCCGTTCTTATCATTTGCACTCAATTCAAAGCCCGAAACTTTATTTTGCAACCGCGGGCTTGCCTACGGCAACTCGTGAACGCCTGTCCTCCTGCTTGTCTACTCCTCTTGAGCGGCGCCAAAGGTATGGCGAATGTCCTCGGCCTGTTCCCGCCAGAACGCATCTTCACCGATGTTAGTCGCGTGATCTCCGATGCGTTCAAGAGCCCGCGCGATAAAGACGATGTTCAAGTAAGTCGGCACCTGGTCCGGATCGGTTCCCATCCGTTCCGCAAGTTTGTCGTTGAGCCCGGAATTCAGCGTATCCAGGTATCGGTCTCGCGGTTTCAGCTGCAAAGCTAGATCCGCGTCTCCATCGACAAAAGCACGAAGACTATCGCGGAAAATCCCAATCGCCTCCCGGTAGAGAGGCTCAAGCAAGAAGATCTCCGGGACCGTCGGTCGAAGATTTAGCTTTTTTGCCCGTCGAGCAATCACCACCGATTGATCGGCAATTCTTTCCAGGTTGGAGCTCAGCTTCATCGTGGAGATCACCTGCCGCATATCGGAAGCGACAGGGTGGAATCGGATCATTATTTCCACTCCCTCTTTATCGATTTGCTTTTCCAGCACGTCCACCTCTTCATCATCGGCAATCGCGAGGTTGCAAAGCGTGCTATCCCGTTTCAGGAGGCCTTGCATCGCATTTTCCAGCAACCGCTCCGCAAGACTCGACATCATCAGGGCATCGTTCTTCAGGCTGTTGAGCGCTGCGTCGAAGCTCGTACTGATGTGTTTCCCGCGTTCCAGCATACCAGTTAAGAATAAACGCGATATACTTCACATTTGCCAGCAGCGGCTACATTTTTTCGGGAACCTGAATTCCCAACAGGTCGAGCCCGGTCTGCAAAACTCGAGAAAATACGTCGCATAACATTAACCGGGTCTCGCGTACCATCGGTTCCGCAGACAGCACAGGGCAGGATTCATAAAATCCGTGAAATTCCGCAGCCAGTTCGTACAGATAATTCGCCAGGATGTTCGGCTTGAATCCATCCAGAATCGCCGGGACAACATCCGGAAATAGAAGAATCTTCTTGGCGAGATCCAGTTCCGCTTTTTCTTTCAGGTTGAGCGAACTCGCAGCCGAGAACGGAGCAGGCAGCTTCCGAAAGATCGAACGGCACCGGACATAAGCATTTTGGAGGTACGGCGCGGTGTTGCCCTGGAGCGATAACATTTTGTCCCAAGAGAAGATATAATCGCTCAAACGATGCTGGGAGAGTTCGGCATATTTGACTGCGCCAATCCCCACCATCCTGCCGATCGCGAGGCGATCCTGCTCCGATAGTTCCGGATTTTTCTCGGCGACGATTGCCGTAGCGCGATTCACTGCCTCATCCAGCAAAGCCCGCAGAGGAACCGATTCTCCGGATCGAGTGCGCATGAGTTTCCGGTCCTCTCCCAAAATGCTTCCGAAAGCGATGTGTTGGAGATCGACATCGTATCCCAATCGGCGTGCCAAGCTGAACAATTGCTGAAAATGGAGCTGCTGAGGCGCTCCAACCACATACCAGACGGCCTCTGCCCGCCAACGATTCAACCGAAACTCGATCGTTGCTAGATCTGTCGTCGCGTACCCATATCCGCCGTCGGATTTGCGAAGGATAAATGGATCTTCGCTCAACCCGTGATCCCAGACGACCACGGCACCGTCGCTGACCTCCGCGAGTCCGCGTTCCAGCAATTCCTGCACAACCCCCGGTAGTTGCGCGTTATAAGAGCTTTCGCCCAACTGCCAGTCAAAATGGACCCCGAAGAGATCGTAGACCTTCGAAAATTCTGTGGCTGAAAAATCAACACATCGTTGCCAAATCCGGCGATTTTCTTCGTCTCCCTGCTGTAGTTTCACCAGTTCCCGACGACATTCTTCGAGAATGCCCGGATCATTTTTTGCCGCCGTGTCCACTTCCCGATAGATCCGAACCAGCTCCGCCACCGGGTCTGAATCGAGGTTCGACGGAACCAATAAATGCTTCCAACCGTAGATCACCTTTCCGAATTGAGTTCCCCAGTCGCCGATATGATTATCTGTAATCACGTGGTGTCCGACGAATCGGGCGACCTTCGCCAATGCATCCCCCAGAATCGTCGAGCGGATGTGCCCGACGTGCATCGGCTTCGCAATATTCGGCGAGCTGAAGTCGATCACGACGGCTTTCGGTTTTGCCGTCCGTTCCACGCCAAGACGTTGATCCAAAGCAAGTTCCAGGAGACGATGAGCGAGAAATTCCGGAGAAAGCCTGAAATTAATGAATCCCGGACCGGCGACTTCAGGTGGTGTCCCGATGTCGTTCACCGATAGATTCGCGACGATCAGTTCGGCCAGTTTTCTGGGGTTCTGTTTGAGCTTCTTGCCGAGCACCATCGCCGCGTTGGTCTGGTAATCGCCGTGCCGGGCATCCGTCGTGGGGGTCACTTGGAGGGGTTCATCGATCGCAATGCCGATCGCGTGAAGCGCATTTTGCAACCGCTCTTGCAGGTTTTCGGAGACCGTCGCCATCCCCTAACCGGCGGGGGACCGGGTGGCTTTGTTGTCGAAGATGCCCAAAATCTCTTCGGCCGACTCTGCCTTCGCGAGCTGTTCGCGGACGGATTTATCATTCAGAAATTTGGCAATCGCCGCAAGCGTACGGAGATGAACCTGAAATTGGTCTTTTGGCACCACAAACAAGACGATAAATCGAACTGGGGAATTATCGAGTGAATCGAATTCGATTCCGGTGGAGGATCGCCCGAAAGCCGCGACCACCTCATTTACACAGTTCGACGAGGCGTGAGGAATCGCTATTCCGAATCCGATTCCAGTACTCATCGTCTCCTCGCGCTGGCGCAACGCAGCCAGAATCGAATCTCTATCGGACGCCCGGACTCGGTTTTTTCGCACCAACAAGTCGATTAATTCCACGATTGCCGCCCACCTTTCGGTTGCCTTCATCTCGGGAATGATTTGATCTACTGATAAAAGGGAGCCCAGTGTCATAGCTCTCGAACGAGAATGCCGCACCTTAGCAAGTCGCCGTCCTTTGACAAGAGTCTTTCACTTGAAAGATGCAAACGCTATTTATAAGGCGGAACACCAAATTTGCCGTTTCGATTCAATGATGAGAGTCGACCATGTTACCAAAAACCAACTAAACTCTGAGTCTATTGCATGAAGATTTTAATGGCAACCAGCGAGTTCTCCCCTCTCGGTTCGACCGGTGATCTGGGAGATCAGGTCAGCATTCTGGCCATCGAACTGAAAAAACTTGGCCATGACGTCAGTGTTGTCATGCCTTACTATCGCTCCGTTCGCGAAGGCAAATATGAAGTCCGCCCGACCGACGGGGAGTTCCAGGTCAACCTGGGAAGCAAGCGAGCGTCATCCGACATCGTCGAGACGATCAGCCCGGAGGGTATTCAGGTTTACCTGATCCGCCGCGATGAGTACTTCGATCGAAGCGGCATTTACGGTGCGGACGGCAGAATCTACGAAGATAACGCCGAGCGATTTATTTTTTTCTCAAAGGCAGTCCTGGAGCTCGCACTCAGAATCGCGCCTTCTCCGGAGTTGATCCATTGCCATGACTGGACGACCGCGTTAATTCCGGTCTTCGTCCGGGATCGCCAAATGCCGTTTCGCACTGTCCTAACGGTCCATAACCTGGAGCATCAAGGGTCATTCTGGAGCTTCGATTTTGCCTTGACCGGTTTGCCAGGCAGCTATTTCGGTCCGCGCGGCCTCGAGTTTTACGGACGGTTGAACTTCCTCAAGGGCGGGATTCTGCACGCGGACGCCGTGACATTGCCAGGCGAAGCAGCTCTTTTCGAGGCTTTCACCCCTCAGCACGGCTTCGGCCTCGACTCCGTCCTGCAGGAAAACCGCTTTCACCTTTATGGCATTCCTCATGGCGTCGACTATTCCCAAACCAACCCACCGCTCGACAAACTGATCGGCAAACGCCAAAAGTCCGAAGCCGCCGACGGCAAATCAAGTGGCCGGCAAGCAATACTAGAGCAGCTCGAGCTGGAAAAAAATCCGAACGGAATTGTTCTCCATTTGCCGATCGAGTCAAATGACGAGGCGGCCTTCGGCCCGGTGAAACCGATTGTGGATCTTGTTTTGACAGCCGATACCTGCCTGGTAGTGACCGGCAAAGGGTCGGACCAGGATCTCGCTGACATCATCATCGCGGAAAGAAAATATCCCACGCGTTTCGCGTACCGGCCGGAGGCGGACGCGACGCTTCGCCAACTTGCGCTGGCTGGCGCAGATGTCGTTTTACTTCCTTCGTCGCTGGGATACCGTGGTACAAACGCGGTCGCGGCAATGCGATACGGGACGCTGCCGATCGTAAAAACTCATGGTGGTGTGCATCAACTTGTCTCTGACTATGATCCCGCCTCGGAGGGTGGCTGCGGATTCATCTACAACAATCATTCTCCCATGGCGCTGTGGGATTCCATACGGCGGGCCAACCAGCTTTACCAACGACCGGAAGAATGGAAAAAACTGACGGAGCGAGCGAAAGCCCTCGATTTCTCATGGAGGGAGTCCGCCAAGGCGTTTGCGAAATTGTACGCCAACCTTTTGCGGCACCAAGAGGCCGCTGCGGCTTAAGCCTGCGCGAGAATCTCACGAGCGCTTTGCTGGTGAGATTTTCGGGCTAACGCCTTCCAATGCTCCCGGAAATCGTTACTCCGATCCCTGGGCCACGCTCGTGCAGCCTCGCATCCTCGCTCTCGAAGTACGAAAATCGCAACGTGACCTATCTTGCTCCGGATTTTCCGGTATTTTGGGAGAAAGCTTCCGGAGCGAATGTCTGGGATGTGGACGGAAACCGTTTTCTGGATCTCACCGCAGGTTTTGCGGTGGCGGCGCACGGCCACACCCACCCGTCCATTCGTGCGGCAATGGTCGATCAATCGGCCAAATTGCTCCACGCCATGGGAGATGTCCACCCGGCCGAGAACAAGCTCATCCTCTGCCAGAAGCTGAGCCAGATCACCTTCGAGAGGTGGGGACTCGGCATTGGGAAGACAACGCTCTGCAATTCCGGCTTTGAGGCGGTCGAAGTCGCGATCAAGACTTCCCTGCTGCATAGTGGCAAGCCGGGGGTTATCGGGTTCACCGGTGGATATCACGGATTGGGATACGGAGCCTTGGAGGTGATCGGTATTCGTTGGTTTCGCGAACCGTTCCAGCAACAGCTCCGCGACTTCGCCACTTCAATTCCCTATCCTAACTGCTATCGGTGTCCGTTCGGAAGATTGGAAGGATATCGGTTGGACGGATCCCGTTTCCCGAATTGCGCGAGCTCCTGCCTGACGGCGATCGAGGATCAAATCGTTCAGGCCATTCGACAGCGTCCGATCGGATGCATTGTGGTTGAACCTTGTCAGGGGCGTGGCGGCGAAGTGGTGCCCCCCCTCGATTTCCTGCGAATGCTGCGGCAGCTTTGTGACGCGTATAAGATTCTGCTAATTTTTGACGAAATCTATACAGGATTCAACCGAACCGGCGCGCTTTTTGCCAGTGATCTATTTGGCGTGTATCCGGACCTTATCTGTCTTGGAAAAGGATTAACGACGGGATTTCCCATGTCCGCCTGCGTTGGTCGAGCAGAGGTGATGGATGCTTGGCCGCGATCGAGCGGTGAAGCGCTGCATACCACCACTTTTCTTGGCAATCCGGTAGGCTGTGCGACGGCACTCGCTTCCATCGAACTTCACCTGGAAAACAGCGTCGCAAAACGCGTGCAAACCCTCGGAAAACGTTTTCGCGACCAGCTCAAAGCAATGGCTCTGCCGGCGATCGGACATGTGCGAGGCCTGGGCCTGATGATCGGTGCAGAAATTGTCGGGAACGATGGTGCACCCGATCCGAATCTTGCCTTGCGGACGGTTCTCTCAGCGCTCCAGGATGGTCTGCTTTTTCTGGGAGGTGGCCCAGAGGGAAATATCCTGTCGTTTACGCCACCCTTCTGTATCGAGGCCGAAGAAATCGATTACACCTGCGCTAAAACTCAGGAGTATTTGCGTTTGGGATCGGTTTCGTAGTCCAGGACCATCGAGCCCAGAGTATTCGGCTTAATGGTTTCTTCAATGAATTTGATGTAGACCGGATCCTCGACAAACATGGCCATGCGCTCTTTGGAATCGAACTCGACAGCAAAAAAGAAAGGCCACTCATTTTGCTGGTCAATCCGCCGACCGCATCGCACGTTCATGGCAACCGGAATCTTCAAAAGTTGGATCCGCGTCTGAATCAGGAGTACCTCAACGCGCTCTGGGGTGATCTCCGGTTTGAGTTTATACAGAACGATGTGAATCATTTGCGCGTCTTCTTCTAGAAAGTCGTTCTGCAGGAAGCAAGGAATATCGATTGAATGCTCGTCTGGAGAAAAATAAGCAGCGAAAAATGGCTCGATTCCTGGCAGGAAAGATTAGCTTTCCTGGGCTGGGAGCGCCTGGTGAGCACTCAGATTGCCAGCTCGCGTCGAGTCCGCCTGGAAATTTTCGACATCACGGCCAACGAATCGACTCTGTTGTTGAAACTCTTCGGCGGGGAGATTCGTGACCTTAAACACTCCACGGCGGATTGGGTGCGCAGCGTCGTTCTAAAAAGGCCGATCTCCATTCGGGGACGATTGCGAATAGTCAACGACCAACCGATCCCAGGCGCCGCCTTCGATTCAAGCACCATCTACATTCCCGCCAACCTCGCCTTCGGAACGGGAGAGCACGCCACGACGGCCGGATGCCTTCGGTTGTTAACCGATATCGCCCCGAAATCGGGTGATTGGGAATTTCTCGATGCCGGCACCGGCACTGGGATTCTAGCGATCGCGGCCCTGCGACTTGGCGCCACCAGGATCCTGGCATTCGATTTTGACGCGACCGCCATTCGAGTTGCGAAAGCGAATGCCCATTTGAATAAGGCCGATGGCCTGAAATTATTTCGTGCCGATGTCTTGAAATACAGGCCGGAAGGCAGTTTCGACGTTGTCGCCGCAAATCTCTACGGCGATCTGTTCCGAAAAGCTGCGTCGAGACTTTGGCCAGCGGTCAAACTGGGCGGCAGAATGATCATTTCGGGCTTGATGCGTGATCAGGTCGAGCGCGTCAGCGAGAAAATTAATGAACTCCGCGGCCAAATCGGAATAAAACGAACCCGCGGAAAATGGGTAACGATGCTGGCACAGAGGACCGAGAACTGAGCAGGAGCCGGGAGTTGCCACGGCAACTTTTGCACTCTTGACTTCGTGTCCGACCTTGGCGGCTTGTCTTTGTCCTTTCGAATTCCTTGGTTGAAAAGACCGAGTGGCACATGTAGTCCTGAAAACAGTCTTATTATGCAACTTTCCTCTAGAGCCTCCACTTTAACTCCGTCTCTTACCCTTTCGATCGACAGCAAGGCCAAGGCGATGAAATCCGAAGGGATCGATGTTTGCGGCTTCGGAGCAGGCGAGCCGGACTTCGACACTCCCGAACACATTAAGGCTGCCGCCATAGCGTCTCTGGAAGCAGGATTTACCAAGTACACGCCCAGTTCCGGTATTCCGGAACTTCGGCAGGCTATTGCCGACAAGTTCCTGATGGACAACGGTATCGATTACAAGCCCTCCCAGATCATCGTCAGCGACGGTGCCAAGCATTCCTGCTACAACGCGGTTCTCGCAACCTGTCAGCCTGGCGACGAGGTTATTATTCCGGCTCCTTATTGGCTGAGCTACCCGGAAATGGTGCGTCTCGCCGGAGCCGATCCCGTGTTTGTTCACACCAAAGAAGAAAACGGATGGAAACTGACGGCCGAGGAGTTTGAGAACGCAATGACTCCACGGACCAAGATGATTATCCTGAATAGTCCCGGCAACCCGACCGGAGCGGTCTACACGAAAGAAGAGCTGGATTCTCTTGGAAAAGTAGCCGCCGAAGAAGAAATCCTGATCCTTTCGGACGAAATCTACGAAAAGTTGGTGTACGACGACTCCAAGCATTACAGCATCGCGGCGCTCGGGCAGGAGTATTACGATCTGACCATTACCGTGAACGGGTTCAGCAAATCGTACGCCATGACCGGTTGGCGCCTTGGGTATCTCGGTGCGCCGGAAGCGATCGCCAAGGCGATTGACTCCATTCAGAGCCACAGCACTTCGAATGCCTGCTCTTTCGCGCAGAAAGGGGGGCTCGCCGCGATCAAGGGTGATCAACAACCCGTGGCCGACATGCGTGATGAGTTCAATCTTCGGCGCGAGTACATGCTTGAACGGCTGTCCAAAATGCCGCATGTAGGAGTGGTGCGTCCGAATGGCGCGTTCTACGTTCTTGTCAACGTTAGCCGGCTTGGACTCACCTCGCAGAACTTCGCCGACCGCCTGCTCAGTAAGGCGAACGTCGCGGTGGTCCCGGGGATCGCCTTCGGAGACGACCGAACCGTCCGTTTGAGCTATGCGACTAGCCTGGATGTGATCAAAAAGGGCATGGACCGATTCGAAGAATTCTGCCGAACACTTTGAGGGAGTTAAGAGTGGGAGTGGCAGAGTTCAAGAAGCAATATTGATCGCCGGGAACCTATACTGTCCTCCAAGCGAATTAATCTCGAGGCACGGATTAACCTCGCCATTTTGCAACTCCTGATTCCTGATTCACCGGTGGCGTTCGGCAAATCCCTTCTCCAAAAATATTGGGCCGTTTATTTGGTGATGCTGCGTAACTCCCTTATTCGGGAGATGAATTTCAAGCTGAATTTTCTTCTCTGGATGATCGTGGAGTCGCTTTGGTTCGTCGGCCAGCTGGTCTTTATCGAAGTAATTTTCAGTCAAGTAAACCAGATCGGCGACTGGACGAAATGGCAGATGGTATTGCTCGTCGGAACGCATCAGATCATCAGCCAAATCTTTCAGGGATTCTTCTATACCAACCTCGTCAATTTGCCCGAACTTGTCCGGACCGGGAAACTTGATTTCATCCTACTGCAGCCGGTGGACGGCCAGTTTGCCATTTCAGTCCGGCAATTCGGGCTCGACAGCATTGTCAACGCCTTGGTGGGCGTCGCAATCGTCACCTACTCCTTGTACAAGCTCCAAATTGTTCCGGGCCTGAGCCAGATCGTGCTTTACCTGGTGACGATGATGCTCGGCGTAACGATTCATTACGCGATCTTATTCTCGCTTGGAACGGTGAGCTTCTGGATTATCCGATCACAGGGACTCATTTGGGGCTATTACAACGTAATGAACCTGGCCCGTTATCCCGACGCCGTCTTCAAGGGGCCGGTCAAATTTGTCTTCAGCTGGCTGATTCCGGTCATTGTCGTAACAAATGTCCCTGCGCGTGTCTTGATGAACGCCGCCGAGACGCCTTGGTGGCTCATCATGCATCTTCTGCTCGCGTCTGCGCTGATGCTTTTTTTTTCCAGAATCCTCTGGCGGTTTGCCCTGAATCGGTACGCCAGTGCAAGTTCCTAGAAGGCACACATTTCCTCTTGCACGGCTATCCAATTGCCAGTATATGTTCGCCCTCCTAGTTGGGAACGGTTAGCAAAACAGCAGATTCGTTTGTTGAGCGTATGGCGAAATCAAAAACACAAAAGAAGGACGCGACGTCGGAGAATGGGCAGGTTGATTCGACTGAGTCGGAGAATCAGCAGCTAGCTTCGTCGGGCATAGAAGAAGGCGACGAAAACCTTCCTCCGTTCCTGCGCAAACAAAAAAGCAAGTTGCTTCAACTTCGTGATAGCCTCCTCGATTCAATGATGGGGGTTTCGCGGGATACGCTCCGCTCGCGCGCAGAGGGCAGCGAGGCGTCGGCATTCGGGATGCATCAGGCAGACGCTGGCAGCGATGCCTACGATCGCGATTTCGCGCTGAGTCTGCTCTCGCAGGAGCAGGATGCTCTGTACGAGATCGAAGAGGCGCTCAAACGCGTCGAAGCCGGCACCTATGGTATCTGCGAAATGTCGGGTAAACCGATTCCGCACGCCCGGCTTGAGGCCATACCCTTTGCAAGATTTACGGTCGAATGCCAGACGCAGATTGAAAAACAAAAGAAGGCCATGCGTGTCCGGCAGCCTGTGACCTCCCTCTTCGGTCTAACCGATGAAGAGGGTGGTGAAGGAGAAGAAGAGGACACGATCACCGACGCGAAAGATTAGCGGTCATGCCAAGGGAAATCATTACACTCGAGTGCACGGAGGCGAAAGCGGAAGGCAAACCGGCCTCTCGTTACATCAGCACGCGTAACAAGAAAAGCCCAAATACGCCAGGCCGCCTCGAGAAGAAAAAGTACAATCCCTTTCTGCGCCGACGCACCCTTCATCGGGAGGTGAAGTAAAGTAATGGAACCGAAAAATGCTAAACGCAGATCGAATTTCCGACGGGCAAACCGGATCATGCCGCGCCGCCGGATCGATATTGCCACAGAAGCCATCGACTATAAAAACCCGGACCTGCTCAAGAAATTCGTGACGGAGAGCGGCAAAATTTTGCCGCGACGCGTCACCGGCATGCCGGCGCACCTTCATCGGAAGATAACCCGTGAAATCAAGCGGGCTCGTTCGGTTCTCCTGATGAAGTAAGTGGTCGATCGACTCCCGTAAGACTCACCCTTGCGAAAAAGGCTAAATCCGACTAAGTTCCAATTCCCTCTGAATTCGTGAAGGTGGTCTGATTTGGCTACCCGAATCAGATCAACTTTAGGTTAACCGTGGATTGTTGGTGCTTGTAAACGTTATGACAGAAATGCAGGAGCTAATCGCGAAGTCCCTGCGCGATTTTAAAGAAGGCAGCATCGTTAAGGGTCGTGTATTGGAAATCCGGCCGCGGGAGGTTCTGGTGGACATCGGCTATAAATCGGAGGGCGTGATCCCCGCCTCCGAGTTCGACGACATGAACGATGTCGAGGTCGGCGACGAAGTTGAAGTGCTGCTGGAAAAGCTCGAAAACGAGGATGGGATGGTCGTTCTGTCAAAGGAGAAGGCCGCTCACAAGCAAAACTGGGATAAAATTGTCAAGGTCTTCGAAGGCGATGGCTTGATCAAAGGTAAGGTAAAAGCCGTAGTGAAAGGCGGCCTCACCGTAAATATTGGCGTCGAAGCGTTCCTCCCTGGTTCTCAGATCGATATTGTCCCCCCCAAGGATCTCCAGCAGTTCGTGGGGAACACCTACGATTTTAAGATCGTCAAAATTAATGACGAACGCAAAAACGTGGTTCTCAGCCGCCGGGAGATCATCGAGCAGGAGCGAGCCGAAAAACGCACGCGATTCCTCGAGACCGTGAAGCTGGGCGACACCGTCAAAGGGGTGGTGAAAAATCTAACCGATTTCGGTGCGTTCATCGATCTCGATGGGATGGATGGCTTGCTTCACATCACCGATATGACCTGGGGACGACTCACCCACCCGAGTGAGCTTCTCAAGATCGGTCAGGAAATCGATGTCGTCGTGCTCGATATCAACAAAGAGAAGGAGCGCGTATCGCTCGGGCTCAAACAGACCCAACGCAACCCGTGGGACAAGATTGAAGAACGTTTCCCGGTGGGCGCCACCGTGCACGGCAAGGTCACCAACCTTGTGCCGTACGGCGCTTTTGTCGAAATTGAGGAAGGTGTGGAAGGATTGATTCACGTGTCGGAACTCTCCTGGACCAAGCGAATCACCCGTCCATCCGACGTGCTCACTCAGGGCCAGCAGATCGAAGCGGTTGTCCTCGGCGTCAACAAGGAGGAGCAAAAGATTTCTCTAGGCGTTCGCCAGCTCGAACCCAATCCGTGGGACGTCATCGAGCACAAGTATGTCATCGGATCGCGCGTCAAAGGCAAGATCCGGAACATGACGGCTTATGGCGCCTTTGTTGAACTCGAAGAGGGAATCGACGGCATGATCCACGTTTCAGATCTGAGCTGGACACGTAAGATCAATCACCCGAGTGAAGTGCTGAAAAAGAACGACGAAGTCGATGCCATCGTCCTGGATATCGATAAGGTCAATCAGCGCATCAGTCTCGGAGTAAAGCAGTTGGATTCCGATCCTTGGAAGGAAATCGATCAGAAGTATAAAATTGGTGACTTGGTTCACGGAAAAGTGACGAAGCTCGCAAGCTTCGGCGCCTTCGTCCAATTGCAGGACGATATCGATGGCTTGGTGCACATTTCTCAGCTCAGCGAAGAACATGTCGCAAAGGTTAAGGACGTGTTGAAAGTCGGGCAGGAGGTGGAAGCCCGGGTCATCAAGGTCGACAAAGCGGAGCGTCGCATTGGTCTGTCGATCAAGGCGGCTCACTATTCCGACGAAGAACTGCGGCGCGAGACCGAGGCATTTGACAGCCTGCGGCCCGGTGAAGATATGGTGGGCTTGGAACAGGCCTTCCAGGCAGCCGAGGAAGAATATCGTCCAAGCGATCGACGCAAATAGCCTTGACCAAAAATCAATTGCAAGAATCTCTTATCGAATGATCGTTTAGTTCAAGCACTATGGATAAACCGCAAATTGTCGCCTATCTAAAAACCCATTGCGGCTGGAGCGCTGGTGTTCGGGCAGTCCTGGCAAAGTATGGTCTGCCATACGAAGAAAAGGACATCATCAAGAACCCGGCGTTTCGATGGGAAATGGAGCAAAAAAGTGGGCAACCACTTTCTCCGTGCATACAGATTAACGGGGTGATGCTCGCCGATATCAGTGGCGAGGAAGTGGAACACTACCTGGTCACCAACACTCTGGTGCAGGCCGACTCCGCTCCAAGCGATGTTCCGCTGAATGCTCCGTGCCCGCCCGAACAGCACGAAGCCAACGTTTTCTTTAGAAGGTAGCCGACTGATTTTTTTTTACTCGACAAACTCCAGATCGACTTTTTCCGGGATGAGCCCGCGCCTGCCGGCCCAGCCTAGAAATTCGCGAATGGCGTTTCTGCCTTTGGAACCATAGTCGATGGTAAAATCGTTCA
>Ga0210397_10000972_pt1 | contig 18654 bp, 16 predicted proteins | sample IncBWH2OmetaG_FD_160126 | JGI IMG/M metagenome (GOLD analysis project Ga0210397, IMG submission 160126) | Forest soil microbial communities from Barre Woods Harvard Forest LTER site, Petersham, Massachusetts, United States - Inc-BW-H-2-O ...
CGATCCGGGTTTGCATCAGGTCGGCCAAATTCTCCAGTGACACTTCCGAGACGCGAAATCCCTTGTTCTGCTCGAGCTCCACCAGGCCTTCCGCTTCGAGCCGCATCAATGCTTCGCGCAGCGGCGACACCCCCATGCCGTAGCGTTCGCGCAGCGCCTCGAAGCGCAACCGCTCGTTCGGCATGAGACGGCAGGCAATAATGTCGGACCGGATACGGCTCAGCGCGGAGGCATTCAGGGTCTGAGCGGAGATGGATTTGGCGTTCGTCGTCGGCATTGCCTCTCCCGGGTGGGTCATTAGCGTCGCCAGAAATCGAATATATGAGCATTCTTCCATAATCAATGGATTTTCGAAAATCTATTGACTGCCCGAAAGTATCAATGGCAGCATGATGACGCCGGCCGGACGCTGACCTCACAGACGGGGAGATTTTGGCAATGCGTTTCGTTCGATTGATCGCGGCGGGTCTCGGCGCCGCTTTGCTCGCCGCCGCCCTTCCCGACTCGGCCGCGGCGCAGAATGCTCCCGCGGCGCCGACCAAAGTGATGTTCTCGCTCGATTTCATCCCACTCGGCCGGCATTCGCCCTGGTATGCGGCGCTGGCTGAAGGCTATTACAAAGATGAGGGGCTCGACGTCAGCATCATCCCGTCGCAGGGCGGCGCGAATGTGATCCAGAACGTTGTCTCCGGCACGGCCGATATGGGATTCATGGGCGTGCCTGAGGTTGCGCTGGCACGCGCGACCGGCGCCCCCATCAAAATGGTCGCGGTCAATTATCAAAAGATCCCCATCGCCGTATTCAGCCTGCAAAGCGGCGCTAATGTTCACTCCGTCAAACAACTGCAGGGACTGACGCTCGGCAGCGGCTCCGGCAGTTTCACGCCGAAAATCCTGCAAGGCTTCATGGCGGGGCACGGGCTCGATCCGAGCACGCTCACCGTCGTGGATATTGCGCCGGCAGCACGCGCGAGCTCACTCTTGACCAAGCAAGTCCCGTCCATCGAGTTCTTCGCCATGGCGAAACCCGGCCTCGAACAGGCCGCAGACGGTGTTCACGAAAAGCTTCAGACTTATCTTCCTGCCGACGACGGGCTCGAGCTCTATTCGAACGGCATCGGCGTCACCGAGCAGTATCTTGCCAAGAATCCCGACGTGGTGCGTAAGTTCGTGCGCGCCAGCCTGAAGGGATGGAAATTCGCCTTCGATAATCCCGCCAAGGCGGCGCAGGACGAGATCAAATCTATTCCGAGCCTCAAGCCGGAGGTGATCGAAGCCGAAATCGCCGTGGTTCGCGACCTCTCGGTAACACCGGACGTCGAGCAGCATGGGCTTGGCTGGTTCGATCCGGCAAAGATCAAGGAAAATGTCGATTTCGTCGTGAAATATATCGGCGTCAAAGGCAACCCGCCGGCGCCGGCCGATCTCTACGCGGCAGGGTTCTTGCCTACGCCGCCGATCAAGCCGTGATCAAGTCAGCAGTCAGTCGCAGCGGGACGCCGCCGGCACTGACCGGCATCGAAACGACGGCAGGCCAGCAGCCGGTTCAACCGCCGTTCGGCCATTTCAAGGATGTCCACAAGACATTCACCCGGGCCGGTCAGGCGCCGCTTGCTGCGATCGACATGGTGTCCTTCGATTTACATATCGGCAAGTTCATCAGCCTGTTGGGTCCGAGCGGCTGCGGCAAGACGACTTTTCTTCGCATAGCGGCCGGCCTGATCCCGAAGACCAGCGGCATCGTCCAAATCAACGGCATAGACGTCGATGCGCCGCAGCCGGATTTCGGCATCGCCTTTCAGCAGCCCAATCTGATGCCGTGGCGAACCGTCCTGAGGAACGTCCTCTTTCCGCTGGAAATCACGGGCGGCGCGCGAGGCGAAGCCGCTGAGCGCGCGACCAACCTGCTCGCGCTGGTCGGCCTATCCGGATTCGAGAACTCTTATCCCGCTCAGCTCTCCGGAGGCATGCAGCAGCGCGTTGCCTTGTGCCGGGCGCTCGTGCACCGGCCAAAACTGCTTTTGATGGACGAACCATTCGGCGCGCTCGACGAACTCACGCGCATGGAAATGCAGGACCTCCTGCTCGACATTCGCGCCAAGACCAACGCCACGGTTATGCTCGTCACGCACAGCATCAGCGAGGCGGTTTATCTTTCAGACGCAGTCGCCGTCTTCAGCAATCGTCCGGCGACCATTGCCGATTTCATCGCTGTCGACCTGCCCTATCCGCGGCTTCCCGAGATGCGCTACCAGCCGGAATTTACCGAGCTCGAACATCGCGCCGGGCGCGCTCTTGGAATTACCAAATGAGCGCGCTGCATTTCCAACGTTCGGCCTATCCGCTGATCGGCATCTTGCTGATTTTGGGCATTTGGCAGGGATACACATCCTTGTCCGGCATCAGCCCGCTGGTGCTGCCGAGCCCGCTCGAAATCGCCTCGGTTTCGGTCACGCGTTATGACCTGTTGCTGCACGAGACCTGGCCTACACTCGTCGAGACGCTTTTGGGATTCTGTCTCGCGCTCGCGATTGGCATTCCGCTCGCAGTGTGCGTCGCCAATTCGCGTCTGCTCAATCTCATCCTCTATCCGATATTGGTCGCCACCCAGTCGGTCCCCAAAGTCGCCATCGCGCCGATCATCCTGGTGTGGTTTGGGCTCGGCATGAGTTCGAAATTGGCCCTGGCCTTTCTTGTCGCGTTCTTTCCGGTCGTCGTCGATACAGCGACGGGCCTGCAGGCGACGCCTTCGGGATTGTTGGAGCTCGCCCACGCATTACGTGCCTCGCCGCGCCAAGTTTTCTTCAAGGTACAGGTGCCGGCGGCGCTCCCCTTCATATTCGCCGGCGCCAAGGTCGCCATTACATTGGCCGTGATTGGCGCCGTCATCGGCGAATTCGTCGGTTCGGTGTCTGGCCTAGGCAATCTCGTCTTGAGTGCAAATTCGCAACTCGACGGGCCGCTGGCGTGGGCTGCGCTGATTTGGTTGAGCGGACTTGGGATCGTGTTGTTCTCGGTGGTGGCGCTCGCCGAGCGGCTGATGATGCCATGGGAGGGCGCCAGACAGCACTGAGCGACGAATCCGCAATCGATAGCTTTCTCACAAAAAGAGTGTGATGCAGCAATGTCTCACGGCCCTCTGATCGATACCCATCAACATCCGATCCCAGATCACTACAAGCGGGCGCTGGCGAACGTCGGCATTAACGGCAGCGGCGAAAATCCTTGGGCCGACTGGAGTGTCGCGACGCAGCTCGAATTGATGGACCAGACCGGGATCACTGCTGCGGTTAATTCCATCGCGTCACCGGGCGTTTATTTCGGCGACATCGATTTCGCGGTGCGACTGGCACGTACCTGCAACGAGGACTCCGCGCGGATGGTCGCGGATCATCCACGCCGCTTTGGCGCCTTCGCGATCCTGCCCCTGCCCGATGTCGGCGCCGCGATCCGGGAAACCGAATACGCGCTCGATGTGCTCAAGCTCGAAGGGATCTGTCTGCTGACCCATGTCGACGGGCGGCATTTGGGGCAACCGGAGGAAGACGAACTTTATGCCGAGCTCGACCGCCGCAAAGCAGTCGTGTTCGTTCATCCGTTGCGTAATCAAGCCCAGAACGTGCCGGCCTATAGCTATCCATCCGGAATGACCGAGCTCGTGCTCGACACCACGCGCGCGATCCATAACCTATTGTGGAATGGCATTTTCGGCAGATACCCTAATATCCGCTGGATCATGCCTCACGGCGGCGGCACTGTGCCGTTCCTGGTCTATCGTGTGAGCGCGATGAATAATAATCCCCGCAAGGCGGAGCACTTGCCGGGCGGCACCGTCGCCAGCGCTTTGCGCGGACTCTATTATGACGTTGCGGAAGTCTGCGCGCCGGCGCCGCTGAAGTGCCTCATGGAGATCGCCGAACCGTCACGTGTCGTGTTCGGCAGCGACTTTCCCTTTTCACGCCACCGCAATCCTGTCCAGGACGTGAAGTCGGTCATCGCGGCCTTTGAGGGCTTCGATGGCTGGGACGCGCCGACCCGGCGGGCGATCGAGAGCGAGAATGCGCTGAAGCTGTTCCCCCGACTCGCGAAGCAGCTTGGAGCGGCGTTTTAGCGCCCAGTTGAGGGCCTGGGTGGATTTCATCGCTTGCTGATGATTCCCCTTCTGTTGGCGCAATTTCGTCGGTCCGACCGCGGCCGTTGGGTGCTCTGCAGCTTTCTTGCCTCGGCCGTTCGCGGGCAATTTGGAGATGACGCCCCTGCCGCACGCTTGGTGTCCGCTTTGCCCGCAAAAGCGGACATCGGTTAGCCCTAGCGCGATTGCCTCCGGAAAATCACTTCCGATAAATGCCGTTATCGGAGCCAATCCGAAATCCGGAATAGGCCCGCCGGTCCGTCGCATGACTCGCCTAGACGAGTTAGCCAGCACCGATGCCGAGTACCAGAACGAGGCTTATTGCGGCTCAAGGCGAGAAGTGATGGCGAAAGGCGTCAGCCGGAGAAATTCCGTGCCATTCTTATTGAATTCGCCGACTCATCGGCGACATGCCTAAGGAACTTCGCTACTACGCTGACGGCGTTCGAGGAATTGCCCGAGAATAGCCGATCGTTGATGCGCCGCAACAACGGCGCGAGCTCCGCGAGCACGCCCTCGCCTTTCCGCGTCAAGACGAGCGTCACCGCGCGCGTATCGTTGACGTCTTGTGCCTTTTTAACAAAGCCCTTTTGCACGAGCTTTCCGATCTCCGCCGTCACATGAGCCGCCGCGACATGAAGATGCCGAGCGACGCCAGAGACCCCGACGCGCCCCCTCTTCTGCAAGTGCCACGTCGCCAACAGAACGGAGAATTCCGCGGCGCTCAGCCCGACTGATTTCGCCAGCGCGCGCCGCAGCGATTGCAGACCGCCGGTCGCAGCAAAGAGGTCGGCGACGAATTCGCGAAACTGCAGGTCCGTGCCGTCGACCAGGAATTGCGGCAGGCTCACGGTTAGTTCAGTATCTGAACCGCTAACTCGACGAGATTGCGATCCAGTCCGCGACTTGGCCCGCTTGCCGTTTGATCTCACCGTTTGGGACATCCATTGCTTTCCAAGCTTCTTGGGCGAGAAACGCGCCCGCTTTCTCCCATGGCGCGTCTTATAGTGAATTTGATTTAGGTCGGAAAGCGCGGACCGAACCGTTGGCATTAAAATTCTTCCAAGCTTGGTTGTTCCCGCCATTTTCATATGTATGATACCTATGTTACATAGCATTTCGACCGGCCGCTGGCTGCCGGCCTAGCCTTTGCAAAGGAGACAGCGAATGAACGTGCTGGAGAGCCAACGTACCGGCAAAGCCGTTGCTGCTTCGCTGCGCACGGGTGCCGAATATCTGCGCTCCCTGCGTGACGACCGGCGCGTTTTCGTCGACGGCGATCTGGTGAAGGACGTGACCGAACATCCGGCCTTCCGGCAGGCGGCGCGCTCCTTGGCGAGCCTCTTCGACATCGCCGCCGATCCGGCCAATCGGGAACGGATGACGTTTGCGTCGCCGCGAACCGGAGCGCCCGTGCTGCGCGCCTATCAAATCCCAAAGACCCACGCCGACCTCAATATTCGTCGGACGACGAGATCAATCAGACTGAGTGTTGCGCGCTCTTTTTTTGGACGATCCGGCCCATTCGGCCACGCATCGCTCGAGATCCTTGAAATTGCTGTGCATCTGTTCAAGCGAAAATCCAAGTGCGAAGAAGCGTTCCGCCTCGTCGCCCGGAAGGCCGCGCGTAACACCGTCGCGCCGGAGAGCCGCAATTTCGACGGCATAGGCGTCGAGAGCAATTTCAACAGTTTTGAGCGACGGCGGCGGCCCGCCCGCCCGTAGCGCAGCCGCACTCGCGCACAAGTAATCGACCAAGGCCGCGCCCGCCTGCTCCAGAGGCGAATCAAGCCGCGCCCTCACGGCCTCAGGCAGCGGACTGCTGGCTGCTCTTCCAATCATCACGAGGTCATGCCGCAACCTGAGCAATGTTCGCAACAGCGGCCCCGTGTCGGGTCCCGCGGAGAGTCGCGCCGACCGCTCGTGCTCAGCCTCGGTGCCGACCACATTCATTTGCACCAAAGCCTGGCCAATATCGTCCTGAATGCGGTGAAGCGCATCCGTATCGAGACCATGCTCTAACCCTGCAAGCAGATCGCCGAGAGTTCGCGCCATTTGATCGAGAGTGTGCGCGGCCGCCCTGGCGACCAAGGGATGCGCATTGGCCGGCAATAGGACAAACGAAACGACCAAACCCGTGATACCACCCAGCGCGACTTCGAACACGCGATCGAGGGCCGAATCAATCAGACTGGTATTGGTCATGGTGGGAATCAGCAGCACAATGATGGCGGTGATCGGCGCGACGGAGAATCGCGGGTTGATCGCCGCAAGGAGAGCGAGCGGAGCCACGGCAAGGGCAAGAACCGCGAGAAGCGCCACTTCGCTCGAATGTGGAATGAGCACGCCGATGGCTCCGCCATAGACTGCACCGCCCAGTGTTCCCACGAGATAATCGAGAGTCGCCTTCAGCGACCGCCCCACGCTCATCTGCGTCACGATGACCGCTGTCAGCACGGCCCATAGCGGCAGGGGAAGCTGCAAGAGCTGAGCAAGCGCAAGGGCTAGCAGCGCCGCAATCGTCACCCTAATCGAAAGCGCCAATTGCACACGGCGGCGGCCCACGGCGGCGCGGAGCCCCCTTGCGAGTGTTGCTATGGCCCTCACGCTCTTGATCTCCCGACGTCAACTCCAGGCGAAGTAGCCGGAAGATAATATGTAATCATATGAGATCGGCAGCAAAGCAATCCCCCATTTGCCAATGCTTTCGTACCGGCGCAAAGCGTTGAGTAACGTTTCGCTTCAATCAAGCAATAATTATGAGGCCTTCGATGAGACCTCCATGGTTTTCTCGGGCGCCACTTCTCGTCGACTCTTGGAGTGGGACGCACACGGCAACCCGCACCCCCGACGAAGCAAGCTACCGAAGCTTAAGCCGCGGCCCGCTCCGGCGGTGCCATGAATTCCGGACCGATCGGCGTGCGCACGTGACGCGCCACGATTTGGTCGATTTCCGCCATCGCGCCGGCGTCGATCTTCCAGCCCATTACATCATGCACCGGATCGAGCTGCGCCGGATGCCGCGCGCCCCAAAGGGCGATCGTGTTCGCCGAACGATCCAGCACCCAACGCGCCGCCAGATGGATCACGCGCTTGCCAAATTGCTCCTGCGCAAAGCGGTCGAGGGCGGACACCGCAGCAAGGTATTCGATATAGTGCGGGGCTTTGAATTTCGGGTCGTTGGCGCGCAGATCGCTATCGGGGAAGCGCGTGTCGACTTTCATCCGCCCCGACAACAGCCCGCGGCAAAGCGAACCATAGGCCAGCATGGCAAGTCCCTGCTTTTGCGCGTAAGGAAATACATCCGATTCAATCGCGCGCTCGAACAGATTGTATGGCGGCTGCACGGCGTGCAGCGGCGCCACTGCACGAAATGCATCCATCTGAACCGGGCTGAAATTGCTCACGCCAATCGCGCGGATTTTTCCGGCCTTCAGCAGATCTTTCATCACGCCGGCGGTCTCTTCGATGGGCGTATTCGGATCGGGCCAGTGGACCTGGTAGAGATCGATCACATCGGTGCGCAAGCGACGGAGTGAATCGTCAATCTCCTTGAGGATGCGAGCGCGGCCGGCGTTGCGGAACGGCTTTTCGTCCTCCCAATCGAGCGCCACTTTGGTGGCGACAAAGGCGCGGGCACGGCGGCCGCCTTCGGCGAGCGCCTTGCCGACGATTTCCTCCGATCGCCCGAAGCCGTAAACCGGCGCGGTATCGATCAGCGTGATGCCACGATCGAGCGCCGCATGAATCGTGCGGATGGATTCGGCCTCGTCGGTACCGCCCCACATCCAGCCGCCAATCGCCCAAGTACCTAGGCCGATGCGCGAGCAGTTGGTTCCCGCGATGGGCGTGGTTTCCATCTGTGTTGCTTTCGTCATCATTTTCTCCATTCGCGCGTCGTTGAATATGTTGGTCTACCAATCGCGCCCCTACCCTTACGCCGGCTGCGCCGTATCTGACGAAAGCGGCGCGGCCAGACAATTTCGCTCCGTACATATTTGGTAGGTAGACCAAAAGAACACTTGGTTGCTATTGCTGCAATTGCAGCGGCCTTGCGCAAAAGGCTTCAAGCTCAAGGAGCATTAAATGCTCGACCCCCGTCGCAAACGCCACGCAACACGATTATTTTTTACCGGTTCGACCCAACAGGAGCAGGCAATGAGGCCGCAATGGATAGCCGCCTTAGCGACGGCCGCGTTGCTCGGATCGTTCCCCGTCATTGCTGCGACGGGAATCGATGCACGCGCCGACGAACCGACCGGCCGACTGCTCACGCCCGAAGTATTGAAGGAAATCGCGCAGGTCGAAGCCGAGATTGATCGCATTGAGACGCAAACGCTCGGCCGACTGGCTGTGCCGCCAACCAACCAGGTCCAGCAGATCGAGCTGCTTGGCAAGGCCATGCTGTATGACAAAGAGCTCTCGGTGAACCGCAACGAGGCCTGCGCATTTTGCCACATGCCGGAGACGGGCTTCACCGGACCGATTTCGGAACTCAATCGCACCACCGGTTCCTATCCCGGCTCGGTGCGCACCCGATATTCCGAGCGCAAGCCGCAGACGCATGCCTATGCGCCGCTGGCGCCGGTGCTGCATTACAATCCCGGCCAGGGCGACCTCGTCGGCGGCAATTTCTGGGACATGCGCGCGACCGGCCGCCGGCTCGGCAATCCGGCGGCCGAACAGGCGGAGGGACCGCCGACTAATCCCGTGGAGATGGGACTGCCCGATATTGCATGCGCGGTTTACCGCGCCTCGCAGCGGCCGTACCGCGCGTTGTTCGAAAACGTGTGGGGCAACCAAGCTTTCGTTATCGCGTGGCCACGCGATGTCGAGCAGGTCTGCAATACGCCGGGGCCGCCGCCGGCCAATGATCTTACACCGGTGCATCTCGGCGCTGTCGACCGCGGCCATGCCAGCGCAACCTTCGATCAGATGGCGCAGTCGATAGCGAGCTATGAGGCTTCGGCCGAGGTGACAAATTTCACCTCGAAATACGATGCCGTGCTCGCCGGCAAAGCGGGGTTCACGCCGCAAGAGCAGGAAGGCTACGATCTGTTCCGCGGCAAGGCGCAATGCAATTCCTGCCATCGCGACGGCGGACCGGGCGAGGATCCACTTTTCACCGATTTCACCGCGAGCAATATCGGTACCCCGGCCAACCCGCGGCTACCATACTATTTGGAAGATCGGCCGGACGCTTTAGGTTATACCGCCAATCCGGCCGGGCGATCGTTCGTCGATGGCGGCGTCGGCAACTTCCTCACCAAGGGCCATCTGCTCAGCCAGCCTTCCGCTCCAGATGCGAGATGGTTGCCGCTTGCCCCGCAGAATCTGGCACGCATTCAGGTCCCTACTCTGCGCAACGCCGACAAGCGGCCCGATCCGAGTTTTGTGAAGGCTTATGGCCACAATGGATATTTCACCAGCCTGAAAGAGATCGTACATTTTTACAACACGCGCGATGTGCTGCGGCGCTGCGCACCCAATGATCCGGGCGAAGGATCGACATGCTGGCCGGCGCCGGAATCGACCGCCAATATGAATACGAAAACAACCGGCCATTTAGGCCTAACTGATGCAGAGGAGGATGCGCTCGTCAGTTTCATGCAGACGCTGACGGATGGCTACACGCCTGACGGTCTGAAGTAGCGGTACGCTCGACCCAGGGCAGACTCGGAATGCTGCGCTTCTAGTTAACGCAAAAGGCGTCACTTCATGGCTAATCCGACTTCCGCTTGGTGGCTAAATCCTCCGGTGATCTTGCGCTACGTGGTCGCCGCCGCCTTGGTCGCTTGCGGGTCTGCGATCGAGTTGTTGATGCAACAAGAGTTGGTCGGAGCGCCGGCTTTGCTGTTGCTGTGCGCGGTCATGCTAAGCGCATGGTTCGGCGGATTTAGGCCAGGATGGTTCGCAGCCGCGCTCGCATTGTCTTCCTTCATCCACTATTTCGTCCTGCCTGGAGATTTCTTTGGCGTAGACGCCAAAGAACTGCCTCGTATCGGCATTTTTGCGTTTGCAGTTCTCCTTGTCGGATCGCTGAGTGCCGCGCAACGAAGCGTCGCGCAAACGCTGCGACGGGCGCGCGACGATCTCGACGGCGCCAACAAGAAACTGATACGAACGAACGAGGCGCTGCGCGCGGAGAATGCCGAACGTGTTCGGGTCGAGGGGGCTTTGCGGGAGAGCGAACAACGTTTCCGTGACTTCGCCGAAACCGGATCGGACTGGCTTTGGGAAACTGGACCTGACCACAGATTCAGGCATATTTCGGGACATATCAGCGCGACCGGTACCAGCCCTGCGGCGCGGCTTGGTCAAAAGCGATGGGATTTTGCCAGCGACGTTGACAAGGAGCCGGAAAAATGGCGCGCTCACATCGCTGCTCACGACGCACATCAGCCGTTTCGCGACTTTACGTACAGGCTGCACCGGCCCGACGGCGCTACAGTTCATGTCAGCACGAGCAGCAAGCCGGTCTTTGACGCGAAGGGCAATTTTCTCGGCTATCGCGGTGTAGGCAGGGACATCACCGCAGAAGTTCAAGGCCGCGAGGCCGAGAAGGCGCTGCGTCAGGCCCAAACGGACCTGGCGCATGTCACGCGCCTGACGACGCTCGGAGAATTGACGGCTTCAATCGTACACGAGGTAAACCAGCCGCTCGCCGCGATATCGATGAACGGGGAAGCCTGCTTGCGCTTTCTGGACCAGGAGACGCCTGATTTGAACGAGGTGCGCGCCGCCCTGGCCGACATGATCGGCAACAGCCATCGGGCCGCCGACGTGATCCGGCGCATTCGCGCCTTGTGTCAAAAAGCCGAGCCGCACAAGACGCCGCTCAACATCAATGAGGTCATCGACGAGGTGCTTTACCTGATTCAACGCGAGGTGATCGACCATGGCGTTGCGATCGGGCGCGAACTTGCGCCCAATATTGCGCCCGTGTTCGGCGACCCGGTCGAGTTGCAGCAGGTGATCATCAATCTGGTGATGAACGGAATGGAGGCTATGTCCGCCGTCGCGAACGGGAAGCGCAATCTCATGATCCGGTCCCAGCAGAACGCCGACGAAGTGCTTGTCCAGGTGGAGGACAGCGGCATCGGCATCGCCCCGGAGAATTTCGACCGGCTGTTCAACTCGTTTTACACGACCAAACCCAGCGGCATGGGCATGGGCCTGTCGATTTGCCGCTCGATCATCGAGGCGCATGGCGGAAAACTGTGGGCCTCGTCCAATAGCGGCCCAGGCGCTGTCTTCCAGTTCACCTTGCCGCAGCGGCAAGAACCCAGTTCGTGACCGCGTTGCGCCCTCTATTCGGCTGGCTGTAAAGCGGGCGAGCTGATCCGGAGCCGTTGCAGGAATTGACTCAGTCGATCGAGATAGAGATAGACGACCGGGGTCGTGAACAGCGTCAAGAGCTGGGACAGCAGCAGGCCGCCGACGATGGTGTAGCCCAATGGCTGGCGGATTTCGGCGCCGGCGCCGTGGCCGAGCATCAAGGGCAATCCACCCAACAGCGCTGCCATTGTCGTCATCAGGATCGGCCGAAAGCGCAAAGTGCAGGCCCGATAGATCGACTCTTCGGGCGCAAGCCCTTCGTTGCGTTCGACATGGAGCGCGAAATCGACCAGCATGATGCCGTTCTTCTTGACGATGCCGATGAGCAGAATAATGCCGATCATCGCAATGACGCTCATGTCGAGATGCACCGCCATCAACATCAGAAGAGCGCCGATGCCGGCGGATGGCAAAGTCGACAGGATAGTGATCGGGTGAATGGTGCTTTCATAAAGTACGCCGAGGATGATGTAGATCACGACCAGCGCGGCGGCGATCAGGATCGGCGTGCCGGAAAGCGACGACATGAAGGCCTGGGCATTGCCCTGGAACGACGTCGCGAGCGAAAGCGGCTTTCCCGCCTGTCGTTCGAAGCCGCGGATGGCAGTGACGGCGTCGCCGAGCGCAAAACCCGGCTTGAGGTTGAAGGAGAGCGTCACCGATGGGAACATGCCCTGGTGGTTGATGACGATCGGCGAGGTCTTGATGACGCTGTTGACCAGCGTGCTCAGCGGCACTTGCTGCCCGCTGGATGAGTTCACATAGATGCCTTTCAGAGCTTCCGGGCTGTACTGAAAGCGTGGATCGACCTCGAGCACGACGTGATATTGATTGAGCGAGGTGTAGATGGTCGACACGATGCGCTGCCCGAAGGCGTCATCGAGGATATTGTCGATCGTCGACGGCAGGATGCCGAAGCTCGAGGCCACCTCGCGGTTGACCGTCACGTCGAGCAGCGGCCCGGAATTTTCCTGGTCGGTGGCGACATCCGTGACCTGCGGCAACGTCTTGAGCTTGGTCAAAAAGATCGCGGCCCAATGATTGAGCTCATTGGAGTCAGCATCGTTCAGCGTATACTGATATTGCGTCTTGTTCAGCCGGCCGCCAATGGTGATGTCCTGCGCCGGCTGCATAAAAAGCGTAATTCCCTCGATCTTGGCGAGTTGCGGCTGCAGGCGGCTGATGATCTCCATGGCATCGGCCCGGCGTTGATCGCGCGGCTTAAGCGCGATGAAGAAGCGGCCTTGATTGAGCGTCGCGGTCGGCCCGCCCGGCCCGACATTGGTGCCGACTGAGGCGATATCCGGATCCTTGAGAAGAACATCGACCGCGGCCTGCATGCGCTGCGCCATGGCGGGAAACGAAATATCTTGCGCTGTCTCACCGATGCCGAGGATCATTCCAGTATCCTGCTCCGGAAAGAAGCCCTTTGGGATCACGTAATAGAGATATCCCGTCACGACGATGGTTCCCAGCATGACCATCAGCGTGATGACGCGATGCCGCAACGCGATTTTGAGGCCCGCTTCGTAGGCGGCAAGCAGCGCGTCGAAACCACGCTCGAAAATCCGATACAGCCAGCCATGATTCTTGGTCTCGGGCTTGAGCAGGCGCGAGCACAGCATCGGCGTCAGCGTCAGCGAGATGATGAGCGAAAGAACCAACGAAACGCTCACCGCGACCGCAAATTCCTGGAACAGCTTGCCGACATAGCCGCCCATCAGAAACAGCGGAATGAAGACCGCAATCAGTGATAGCGTAATCGAGACGATGGTGAAGCCGATCTCGGCGGAGCCCTTGAGTGCCGCCTGCATCGGCGTGAGACCCTCTTCGAGATGGCGAACGATGTTTTCGATCACGACAACCGCATCGTCGACGACGAAGCCGACGGCAATGGTCAGCGCCATGAGCGAGAGGTTGTCGAGGCTGTAGCCGAGCTCGTAGAGCACGGCAAAGGTCCCGATCAGCGACAATGGCACCGTGATCGCCGGAATGATGGTGGCCCACACATTGCGGAGGAACAAAAATATCACCATGACGACGAGGCCGATCGTCAATACCAGGGTAAATTGCACGTCGCTGACCGAAGCGCGGATGGTCTGCGTCCGGTCGGACAGGATCGAGACTTTCATGGCCGGCGGGATCGACGCCTCGAGCTGCGGCAGCAGCGCCTTGATCTGATCGACCGTGTGGATGACATTGGCGCCCGGCTCGCGCTGGATCGCCAGAATGATAGCGCGTTGCTTGTTGTCCCAGCCGGCGATCAGGTCGTTCTCGGGCCCCTCGATCGCCTGGCCGATGTCGCTGACGCGGACCGGCGAGCCGTTGCGGTAAGCGACGATGAGGTTGTTATAGGCGTCGGGCTTGAGCAACTGATCGTTGGTATTGAGCGTAAAAGTCTGGCGCGGGCTATTGAGCGTGCCCTTCGGCAAATCGACATTGGCCTCACCGAGCACATTGCGCACGTCTTCGAGGCTGATGCCGCGCGACGCCAGCGCCTGCGGATCGACCCGCACCCGGATCGCGGGTTTCTGCTGGCCGCCGATGCCGACGAGGCCCACGCCGTTGATCTGTGAAATCTTGGGCAACAGGATATTTTCGGCATAGGCGTCCACCGTGGTCAGCGGCAGCGTATCCGACATGACGGCGAGCACCATGATCGGCGTGTCGGCCGGGTTCACCTTGCGAATGGTCGGCGGATAAGGAATGTTCAACGGCAAATACGGCGATGCCGCATTGATCGCCGCGAGCACGTCTTCGGCCGCGCTGTCGACGTCGCGGCTTAGATCGAACTGCGCGGTGAGCTGCGTATAACCTAGAGCGCTGGACGATGTGAGCTGAGTGAGCCCCGGGATTTGCGAGAACTGCTGCTCGAGCGGGGTCGCGACCGACGAGGCCATGGTCTGCGGGTCTGCCCCCGGCAACTGGGCGGTAATCTGAATGGTCGGGTAGTTGACGTTGGGCAGCGCAGCGACCGGCAGAAGGCGATAGGCCACGATGCCGCCGAGCAGGAGCCCGATCATCAACAGTATGGTCGCGATCGGCCGCGCGATGAAGGGAGCAGAAATGTTCATTGAATCGCCCTCTTTGAATTCCGCTCAAGCATCATTTTCACGGAATCGCTTGCTCGACTGCGCTCTGGAGATTGGCTTCTTCGGCAGCTTTGCCGTGCAGCACGTTGACCAGGCTGTCGGGCTGCAGGCCGTATTGGCCGTCAACGACCACGGTTTCACTGGCCCGGAGACCCTTGTCGATCAAAGCTTCGCCGTCCGAAATCTGAGCGACCGTAACCGGACGCACTTTCGCTTTGCCGTCCGGTGCGATTACGTAAACATAGGAGCCGTTCGGACCCTGCTGCACGGCGCCGGGCGGAATGGTCAGGCCGTTCGGCCGCGTGTCGAGCAGCAAGCGCGCGTTGACGAGCTCACCGGGCCACAGCATGCGCTTCGCATTCGGAAAGGTGGCGCGCAGCCGGATCGTTCCCGTCGTCTGCAAGATCTGATTGTCAACCAGTTCCAGCGTACCGCTGTCGAGTTCGGTCTTGTCGTCTTGGCTATAGGCAAGAACCGTCAACGGACCCTTGGCCATTTGCTGCTGGATCTCGGCAAAGGTCGTTTCCGGTAAAGTGAAAATAACCGAAATCGGCTGGATCTGCGTGACATCGACCAGGCCATTCGGATCGGTCGGATGAATAATGTTGCCATTGTCGATCTGGCGGATGCCGGTCACGCCGTCGATCGGCGCGGTCAGCTTGGTGTAGCCGAGATTGACCTGCGCGGCTTCGATCAGCGCTTCATCGGATTTGACCATCGCCTGGAGCTGACCGAGCTGAGCCTTCTGAGTCTCGATGAGCTGCGGCGTTGCCCAGCCGTTGACTCCGAGTTTTGTATAACGATCAAGATTCGATTGTGCGTTGACCAATTGCGCCTGATCGCGATCGCGATTGGCGGTCATCTGATCGAGCTGCGCCTGATAGGGCCGCGGATCGATCTCCGCCAGAAGATCGCCTTTATGGACGGTCTGACCCTGTTGGAACGCGATATTGACGAGCTGTCCGGTGATCTGGCTGCGCTCAACCACATTGTTGTAAGCGATCACCGTGCCGACGCCGCGCAGATAGATCGGCACGTCTTTGCTTTGCACGGTGCCGGTTACGACCGGCACGCGCACAGGCGGTGGCGCTATTGCGGCCGGCGCCTCTGTGGTGCCGGTGGCGACGGCTAGGCCGATGGCCGCGGCTGCCGCTATAAAGCCGAAAGCCGAAATGATGATCATTCGCCTGTTCACGAACGCCTCCTCTTTTGCCGATCAACAGCCGGTCGGCGATCCCATTTGAGTTGAGCCAGCGGCCATCGGCGTCGATGAATCGCCCAGGCTCATCACGCAAGGGCTTGTCAGCGCCGGCGACGCCACCATCGGGCTCGTACCGGCGCCGTTCAGCTCGGTGGCGCCGAGTGGAATTGCGCCAACCGACGCAACGCCGGGCGCCCCGCCCGCGCTCATTCCGCTCAAGGTCGATGCTGCCGCTGTCGTGCCGGACGCAGTGCCGCCAGCGCCACAAGACCCCAGCGAAATCATTCCGGAGCCCATCGTGTTCGTGTTCATGCCAGCGCCGTCGAAAGTCGAAGCCGAGCCGGTCGTGCCGGTGCCCGACAGGCCGATGCCGGCGCAGGGGTCGGTACTCGCCGTCGGATCGAGTGGCGCCGGACTAAGGCCGCCGGGTGTAAGCTCGCTCGAACCCAATGGAATTCCTACCGGGCCGGCCGGCGACGTGGCGCCGAGCACTCCAAGAGGCGACGTTGCACCGGGGCTCGTCGGCGTGAGCGGCGCCATTTGAGCGAAGCTCACGCCACAGCTTAAAAGAAGCACAGCCAAGATGATGAATGCTCGTTGCAACGCTACCTCCATTTGTGCGGGCGTCATAAGGGCAAGAGAGATGAGCCCTGCCGCTTTTCCGATTCTGCGGACGCTGTTTTGCGCTTGCGGAATTGCAAAGCGGGCAAACATGAGGACATGAAGCGCCGGTTCCATCAGGCGAAACTCATTCGGTAGCCGCGAGGAGTAAGACCCGTAGCTTTTCGAAACGCCGCACTTAGCGAACTCGTCTCGCTAAAGCCGACTGCAAGTCCGATTTCGGTGACAGAGAGCGCCTGCTTTGCCAGCATCGCTTTGGCGCGCTCGATGCGGCGGCCGGTGTGATACCGGTGCGGCGGCACGCCAAACGATTTCTTGAAAGCACGGCAGAAGTGGAAAGGGCTCAGGTCCACCAGATCGGCCAGCGTCGCAATGGAAATCGGCTCCCGAAGGTGTTCCTCGACATAGGAGCTAACGGCCCGCTGCTGATGCGGCGCGAGGCCGCCACGAATATAAGTTTTGTCTTTTACAGGCGCGCCGCGATCGAGCCGTATCAGCTCGTGCATCAGGACGAGACCCATGGCGTCGAAATAGAGCTGATCTTCGAAGGCTGCACCTTCGATCAAACGCTTCAGCTTTAGAGCCGAATCCCATAGCGCTTCGTTTTCGAAGAAAAGCCGCGGCGTAAATGACCTGTTCGCGAGTCCAATTCCCGCAATCGCGTCGACCTTGGCTGGATCCAGATAGAAAAATATCATGCGCGAGAGCGCACGTGGCTGATGCCACTCGTGATATTCATGCCCGGCCGGAACAAATGTAATCTTGCGGGTCAAGGCTCGGAGACTGGATCGCGGCAAGCCCTCGACGAAGCTCTCGCCTTCGTCGCGCGACGCCTCCTCAAATACGGCGAGAAGGTGCATCGGCGCACGAAAGCGATATTCTGTTTTGCATTGGCGGGCTGTCACAATGGTCTCCGCGGCCATGCCGTGCCCGGACATGGTGCGACGCTTCACGGCATCAAATGGCGTGACATCGACGAAGGTCGCCGCATTGCGTCCCTGTGTTGGATCGTTCGAGCCTGAACGAGACTCGTTTCGGTCTCCGACCGGCCGCGCGAAAGGATCGGTCGAAAACCACACATAGGGTTGTGGCCACTTCAACAATGCTGAGTTCGCCAACATAGAGTTCCACCTGCATGCCCAACCCGCTTTCCCTGCGGTCGATTTAGCTTCGCAAGTGCCTGCTCTGCCATCGTACGGAGGTTTGTTAAGCGGACGCATGGGTTTGCTGGGCACATACCTTGGTATGTGCCCAGCAGCGACCCGTGGTCTTCGGTGAATTGGTTGGGTTCGAAAATGCGCGCGATATATGGAAAACAGCGCGGTGGAAGAAGAGCTATGCGCGCCGCGGACTCAAGCGTTGCCGCAAAGCAGCCTCAATGCACGCGCTCAACGTGTTTGGTCCTAACGGCTTTGTCAGGAAGGCAATCGCGCCACCGGCCATAGCCTGCGCCTCCACCGCGTTCCCGCAAAACGCAGTCATGAAAATGATCGGAATGCGGGAGCCCAGCGCGTTCAAGCGGCGTTGCAGTTCGAGACCGCTCACCTGCGGCATTTGAACGTCCGAAACGATACAGCATGTCTCTGCGAGATGCGGAGACTGCAAGAATTCTTCGCACGAGGCGAACGTCCGCGCCTGCCAACCTAATGAACGCACAAGTCGGCTAGTCGCGCTCCGCGCGCAGGCATCATCATCGATGATCGAAATGAGTTGTGAGGTGGACAAATCGCCGTTCCTGCCCATGTTTGATGCGGCGCACAACGCCCTACGCCTTTGTGTATTTCTTTTTTATGAAATGGGCGGAGTCGGACAGGACTACAATCATACTTAGGTTTCAGCCGTTGACTTGGCCGAAGCGGTAGCCAAGCATACCACCAATTCAGGTCGATGGCCAAATCGAGCCGACCGGATCCGCAAACGACGCTGCAAAGATTGCCGCGTGACGCGCGGATCCTGATCGGCAATGACATCCGAATCGTCAGTAGCACTCGCTCGGAAATCCCTTGTGGAAACGCTGCGTCTCCGGATCGCAATAAGGAGCCAGGCTTCCATCGTCCAGGTCATCAACACCGAGGCGGTGGTGCCAACGACCGTGATCGCCGATCGCCAAATGCGTCCTCGCGCCGACCATGCCGGTTCGGCCCAGGGCATTACCGATGTGAGCATGATCAAGGCCGCCGAGGTGAGCGCCCTCAATCCCGCTCAATCCGCCGATATGTCCGTCAAGACCCTCAATATCGCCCCCGATATGACCCCCGCCGAGACCACCA
>Ga0210397_10000974_pt1 | contig 18614 bp, 20 predicted proteins | sample IncBWH2OmetaG_FD_160126 | JGI IMG/M metagenome (GOLD analysis project Ga0210397, IMG submission 160126) | Forest soil microbial communities from Barre Woods Harvard Forest LTER site, Petersham, Massachusetts, United States - Inc-BW-H-2-O ...
GGGCGTGATCTTCACCAGTCTCGGCGCATCGGCGAGGCGAACGACTGGCGGCGGCGCGACGACGGCGGGCTTGGGCGGCGCGACCGGCGTGGCAATGGTAACGGGCTGCGGCGGGGGCGCGGCGGCGAGCCTGTGCTCCGGCGGAACGGGCGCTTGCTTCGATGGGCGCGCGAGATTGTCCATGACAGCGGCGAGGCTCTCGCCGGTGTGGCGCGCGAGGGCGATGCCGGGCTGCACGAGGCGCTCGCGCGTCGCGTCGAGGCCGAGCGCGACGGTGCGGCGGCTGGCCTGTTCCAGCGCCGGGTCGCGGTCGAACGCGATCAGCACCGTGAACGCCAGGGCGCACAGCAGGTAGATCACGCTTAATTTTCGCAGCGTCGACATCGGGTCCGGCAGGGGTCCGCGGGGCCCAGACTAACCAAAAAAGCCCGGCCTGTCCCGTCCCGGGACGGCGCCCGGTTAACGGACCTCGTTTACCTAGGATTGCGCCCGCGGCGGCGGCTTGCCGCCATAGTTGTCGATCACGACCAGGACCCGCACGCCGTCGGCCAGCACGATGTCGCCCTTGTCGTCATGCACCGCCAGGCCGGCGGTGTTGGTGGTGCCGCGCGCCTCGTCGAAGGTGAAGACCGGGACCGCACCGCGCTCCTCGGCGAGGAAGCGGTGATACAGAAGGTCGGCCTTGGCCAAAGGCAGGCGCACGCAGCCGCCCGAGGCGCGGTGGCCGATATCGGCGAGTTCGTGCGCCCCGATCGCGGCATGCAGCGCCACGCCGGCCATCTGGGTGCGGTAGGAATAGTTCAGGAACATCGCCCAGGGCATGCGCGCGTCGTTCCACTTGGCCGAGCGCGCCATCGGGAAGAAGCGGTGCACGTCGAGCTCGAACAGGCCGGTCGGCGTGGCGGTGAAGTATTGCTCGGAGCGCTCGCGCCCGGTGGAGACCGGAAAGCTCTGGTCCAGGGCGAGCGTGCCGTCGGCGGCCTTGCGGAACAGGAACAGGCGCTGCGCCCACGGCCCGCCGGCGGCCTTGCTGACATAGATGAAGGTATCGAAATACGGCACCAGCGCGGCCGGCACCTTGTCGGAAACGCGGGCCGCGACCTGGCCGGCCAGTTCGGCGATCTCGGCCGGATCCGGCGCCACGCTCTGCGGCGGCAGCGGCGTCGCGGCGACGGCGCCGGGCGGCAGTCTCGTCCTGGACACCGCCCGCGCGATGGTGCGCGGACGCGCCGGCGTGCGGCGCGGCGTGGCGACGAGCACCTTGACCATGACGATGGGCGCTATGTGCGGCGCGGGCGCGATGACGGGCGCAGCGATCGCCACGCGGCGCGCAAGCTGTGGGCGCGCGGCGACGGACGCCGTCCTGCCCTGCGGCGCGAATGCCAGCGTACCGCCCATCGCGACGGACAGGACGATCGTGGCGGCGGCCAATTCCCTCAGCGACGGCATCAAGGCCTCTAAAGCGCGGCGGCGCGTGCCATATCCTGCCGCAAAGTGCGGCTGGATTGCCAGTAGAAGTAAGCGCCGACCAGCGCCGGAATCGTGGTCGAGAGCAGCGCCCAGCGCAGCGAATCCTGCCCCAGCCAGGGGCGCAGGGCGTCGCTCTCCAGGCCGACCGTCAGGGGACCGAGGCCCAGGCCGATGATGTTGAGGATGAAGAGCAGGATCGCCGCAGCCGTGGCGCGCATGCGCAAGGGAACCAGACCCTGCGTCGCCGAATAGGCCGGGCCGAGATAGGAGGCACCGAGAAAGGCCGGGATCGCGAGCGCGACGATGACGACGGTCATATCCGGCGACAGGTAAAAGAACGGCGCGAACGGCAGCCCGATAAAGGTCGCGGCCACCGGCACCAGCATGGAGCGGCCGATGTCGCCCTTGGCGACGCGGTCGGCCACGATTCCCGACAGCGCCGTGCCGATGAAGCCGAAAATCCCGGTGGTGATCGATAGCAACAGGCCGATCTCGGCCGGCGGCATGTGGTGCGAGCGCGACAGGAAGGAGGGCACGAAGGCGATGGCGGCATAGCCGCCGAAGGCGCTCATCGAGGTGCCGAGCGAAAGAAAGCGGAACGAGCGCTGGCGCCAGAGGAATTTCGCGGTCGCGACCAGGCCGGGCGCCGCGCCGGGATCGGCGAGGCTTTCGCTGTGGCCGCGGCGCGGCTCCTCCACCGTGAAGAGGAACAGCAGGACGAGGATCAGGCCCGGCACGCCCGAGACCAGGAAGGCCATGCGCCAGCCGTAATATTGCGCGATCCAGCCGCCGCCGAAGAAGGCGAACAGCAGGCCGACATTGAGGCCGGCGGAATAGATCGCCAGCGCCGAGGCGCGCTCCTTGGGCGGATAAAGGTCGGCGATGATCGCGTTGATCGACGGCCCGGTGCCGGCTTCGCCGACGCCGACGCCGATGCGCGCGATCAACAGCTGCCAGAAACTGACGGTGTAGAAGCAGAACACTGTCATCAGGCTGAACAGCGCCAGCGAACCGGCGATGAGATTGCGCCGGTTGACGCGGTCCGCCACCAGCGCCAGCGGCACGCCGAGCGTGGCGTAGAACACCACGAAGGCGGGACCGGTCAGGAGCCCGAGGGCGCTGTCGCTGACGTGGAATTCCGCCTTGATCGACGGCAGCAGGATCGAGAGTATCTGGCGGTCGAGATAGTTGACGACGAAAACCAGCGTCACCATCAGCAGGACATAGTGCCGGTGCTGCGTCGCGGCCTTCGGCGCCGGAAGATCGCTCACGTCGCGACCTCCGCCAGCGACACCGGCGGTGCGTTGGCGCGGGCCAGTTCCGCGGTCAGGCGCCGGCTCGCCATCCAGAAGCACCACGCGGCGATCAGCCAAGTCGTCACCGTCGACAGCAAGGCCCAGCGCAGGGCGTCCGGCCCCAGGCGCGGCGTCAGGGCATCGCTCAGTGCCCCCACCGACAACGGCCCGAGCCCGAAACCGACGATGTTGAGGACGAAGAGCAGGATGGCGGCGGCCTGCGCCCGCATGCGCAGCGGCACCAGGCTCTGCACCATCGCATAGCTGGGCGCGAGATAGGCGGCGCCGATGATCGTCGGCAGGATCGCGCCAGCGAGTGCGGCGGGCAGGCTCGGCGACAGGAAGTAGACCGGGAACGACGGCAGCGCGACGAGGATCAGCAGGTAGACGACGCGCATGTTCCAGCGCACGTCGCGCTTGCCGAGCAGGTCGGCGAAGACGCCGGAAAAATAGGTGCCGAAGCCGCCGATGACGCCGAACAGGATGGCCAGCGCGACGCCAATCTGCGACGGCGTCATATGGTGCGTGCGCGCCAGGAACACCGGCACGAAGGAATTTCCGGCATAGCCGCCGAACGAGGCCATCGCGGTGCCGGCGGCGATGAAGCGGAACGAGCGCTGCCGCCACAGATAGGCGATCGTGGTCGGCAGGTGCGGGGCGCGGCCGGGATCGGCGAGTTGCTCGACATGCCCGCGGCGCGGCTCGGGCACGGTGAAGATGAAGAGCAGCGCGATGACCAGCCCGGGGACGCCGGCGGTGAGGAACGCGATGCGCCAGCCGAAATGCTGCTCGATCCAGCCTCCGCCGAAGAACGCCAGCAGCAGGCCGGCATTCAAGCCGGCGGCATAGAAGGACAGCGCGCCGGCGCGCTCTTTGGGCTCGTAGAGATCGGAAATGATCGCGTTGACCGACGGCGAGGTCCCCGCCTCGCCGATGCCGGTGCCGACGCGGGCCGCCGCAAGCTGAAAGAAGCTGGCGGCGAAGGCCGAGGCCACCGTCATGGCGCTGAACAGCAGCATGGAGATGGCGATGACGTTGCGGCGGTTGACGCGGTCGGCGAGCCAGGCGACGGGCACGCCGAGCGTCGCATAGAGAATGGCGAACACCGTGCCCGACAGGAAGCCGAGCGCGGCGTCGGTCAGGTGAAACTCCGCCTTGATCGCCGGCAGCAGGATGTTGAGGATGTTGCGGTCGAGATAATTGACGACATAGACCAGCGTCAGCATCACCAGGATGTAGCGGCGCGAGACGCCGCCGATGCCGGCGGCGGGCGCCGCGCCCGCCTTGTCAGTCGCCAAAATGCTCTCCCCCGACGGTTCTTTTCAGCAAGCGTAGCAGACAAAGCCCGGCCGGTCTGCGAATGCCTGCCGCTATTTCTGGCCGCGGCGTTCGCCCTTGCGGCCCTTGACCGCGAGGTCGACGGTGAGCAGCCGGCGCTGGCCGCCGACGCGCATCTGCTCGGAGCCCAGGAGGTACATCATCGCCTGGTAGTCGCCGAGGGAATCCTCGAGCGCGTTGGTGAAGCCCTGTGCGTCCTGCGCCTTGTTCATCTGGATCTTGGCGAAGCGCAGCGCATCGGGGCTGTTCTCGGCGACGCGATGGGCGAAGTCGTAGGTCTCCTTTTCGAGCGCTTCGGGCGCCAGCACGCGATTGACGAAGCCGAATTCCTGCGCCTCCCTGGCCGAGATGAAGCGGCTTTCGAAGCACAATTCCTTGGCGCGGCGGATGCCGATGTCCCAGGGGATCGACATGTATTCGACGAAGCCGGCGAGGAATTCGGCGGTGGACGCGGCGAAGACGATGTCGCAGCACGCCGCCGTCATCCAGCCGGCATAGATGCAATAGCCCTCGACCATGGCGACGGTCGGCTTGGGAAAATTGCGCCAGCGCAGATGGACGTCGAGATTGTATTTCTTGAACTGGTCGTAGGCCTCGATGGTGCCGGGCGCGGCGCCGAGGTTTTTGCGGTATTCCAACGCCTCCGGCGTGCCGAGGTCGTGGCCCGAGGAGAAGGTGCCGCCGGCGCCGCGAATCACCACGACGCGGATCTCCTTGTCGTTGCCGGCCAGCGTGAAGGCGGCGTCGATCTCGTCCAGCATCCGGTAGCCCAGGGCATTGCGGAACTTCGGGCGGTTCAGGGTGATCGTCGCGACGGGGCCGTCGGCGGTATAGAGGATGTCCTTGAACGTCACGAGCGTCTCCCGGCCGGTTGCTGCGCCGGACGGTGCCGACAAACGCCGCGCACGTCCATCGCCGATGTCTTGCGCGGGGCCGTGTTTCCCATAAAGTCGTGGTCAGAGAGGACCTTATGGCCGACATCTTCATCTCCTACGCCCGCGAGGATCGCGAGTGGGTCGAGAAGCTGGCCAATGGGCTGGTGACCGAGGGCTTCACGGTCTGGTGGGACTGGGACCTGCTGGTCGGCAAGCGCTACCGCGAGACCATCGAGACCGAGCTGCAGACCGCCAAGGCGGCGGTGGTGGTGTGGTCGCAGCATTCGATCCGCTCGGACTTCGTGCGCGACGAAGCCGAAGATGCCCAGCAGCGCAACATCTTGCTGCCCGTTCTTAAGGAAATCGTTCGGCCGCCGGCGGGCTTCCGCCAGCTGCAGACGGCCGACCTCAGCCACTGGGCGGGCGGCGGCGAGCATGTCGAGTTCCGGCGGATGATGAAGGGCGTCGCCAGCCTGATCGGGCGGCCGGCAGCCGGCGATACCGGCGTCATCGCCGTCGATCCGGCGCACCCGACGACGCACTTTACGCCAAGCCCGGCCGACGCGGCGCCGCCGGCCGAGGCTGCGCCAGCGACACCGCCAGCCGATTCGCCGCCGTTGAGCGCAGCGAAAGCGCCAGAGCCGGCCGTGGCGCCGGTCGTGGCGCCTATCGCGATGGAGGCAGCGCTGCCGCCGCGCCCGGCCGCCCCGCCGGCGCCGCTGCCGGTCGCCCCGCCAGCCGCGAACCCAATTGTCCGCTATGTCGTGATCGGCGTCGTCGTGCTGGTGGCGCTGCTGTTCATCGTCATCCAGTTCGTCGTGCCGTCGCTGACCAAGGCGCCGGCGAAACCTTCGGCGCCGGCGACGGTCAATGCCGGCGGCGCCGCGACGCCACCGGCGACGACGCATGCCGGCACGCCACCGCCGGCCGCCACTGGCGGAACGCCGGCGGACGGCGCGGCGTCTGGCGACGACGGCGGCGACGTCGGACAATCCGGACCGCATGGCGGCGCGACACCGCCGCCGTCCAATCCGTCCAATAACGGCGGCTCGGATGATAGCGGCGACAGCGGCGACACCGGCCAGGGCAACAATCCGCATTAGCGCGGGATTGGTTTGAGATTACGCACCGCCACCAATTTCGTCATGGCCGGCCTTGAGCCGGCCACCCATCCGGCGCGCGTCGGCGCGCCGAAAAGACTCTTGCATACTCGCAAGTAAGTTGGATGGGCGGCGCAAGGCCGCCCATGACGGAGTTTGTGGTTCAATTCAAACCAAATCGACTCTAAAATATTTTACGACCCGTTCGTCGCAAATATCGCTTGAGCCGCCGCGAGCGCCAATCCGCGCTAACCGAACTTGCCGCTCTTCGCCCAGCCGCGGGGCGGCAGGCGGCCGGCCTGGGCGCGGGCGCCGCGCCATTCCTTGAGTTCAGCGGGCTCGAAGAGCCGGTTGTTCTCGTCCTTCAGGCCGTCCTTCCAGGTGAAGGTCGCCGCATCGAGCAGGCCGCCATCCTTGTAGCGCTGCAGGTAGACGCCCTGCCCGCGCGCCATCTCGGGCACCTCGTCCAGGGCGAAGAGCAGCAGCTTGCGGTTGTCGCCGATCACCGCGACGCTGTCGCCGGCGACGAAGGCGCAGGCCTTGGCTTCGGTGCCGGTCTTCACGTTCATCACGCGCTTGCCGTTCCTGGTCATGGCGACGGCCTCGTCCTCGCTCGTCACGAAGCCGTGGCCGCTCTCGGCGGCGACCAGCAGCTTGCGGCCCGGCAGATGCGCGAACATCGTCACGATGTCGGCATCGGGCGGCAGGTCGATATAGCTGCGGATAGCTTCGCCATTGCCGCGCCCGCCCGGCAGCCTGGCGCCTTCCAGCGTGAAGAAACGGCCGTCGGTGGAGAACAGCATCAGCTTGTCGGTGGTCTGGGCGTGGACCCAGAATTTGCGCCGGTCGCCTTCGCGGTACTTGATGCTGTCGTTTTCCTCGATGTGGCCCTTGAAGCTGCGCAGCCAGCCCTTCTGCGAATAGACGACGGTGATCGGCTCCTTCTCGACCGCGGTTTCGAGGCTGGCGGCTTCCTCGGCCAGCGCCTCGATCTTGTCGATGTGCCTGGCGGCGATGATCTCGGTGCGGCGCTTGCCGAGCGCGGTCCTGGCGCCGAATTTGGCGTCGATCGCCCTGACCTCCTCGATCAGCCTTTCGGCCTTGAGCTTGTCGGAGGCGAGGAGCTTCCTGAGATCCTTCTGCTCCCTGGTCAGCGCATCGTGCTCCTGGCGGATTTCCATCTCCTCGAGCTTGCGCAAGGAGCGCAGGCGCATGTTGAGGATCGCCTCGGCCTGGTTCTCCGTGAGCTTGAACGCCTTGATCAGCGCCGGCTTGGGCTCGTCCTCGCTGCGGATGATGCGAATGACCTTGTCGAGGTTGAGATAGACGGCGAGATAGCCTTCCAGGATCTCCAGCCGCGCGACGATCTTCTCCAGCCGGTGCGTACTGCGGCGCTCCAAGACCTCGCGGCGGTGGTCGACGAAGGCCTGCAGCACTTCCTTCAGGCTCATGACGCGCGGGATCGTGCCGCGATCCAGCACGTTCATGTTGAGCGGGTAGCGGGTCTCCAGATCGCTCTGGCGGAACAGCTGTTCCATCAGGATCTCGGCCTCGACGGTGCGGCTCTTGGGCGTCAGAACGAGGCGGATGTCCTCGGCGCTCTCGTCGTGGACGTCGTCGAGCAGCGGCAGCTTCTTCTGCTCCAGGAGTTCGGCGATGCGCTCGATCAGCTTGGCCTTCTGGACCTGGTAGGGAATCTCGGTGACGACGATCTGGTAGACGCCGCGGGCGCCCTCTTCCTTGTGCCAGCGGGCGCGCAGGCGAAAGCCGCCGCGGCCGGTCTTGTAGGCCTCGGCGATGGTTTCGGGACTGTCGATCAGGATGCCGCCGGTGGGGAAATCGGGGCCGCGCACGATGTCGGACAGGGTCTTGTCGCGGGTAGCGGGATTGTCGATCAGCTTCTTGAGCGCTTCGCACAGCTCGCCCAGATTGTGCGGCGGGATCGAGGTCGCCATGCCGACCGCGATGCCCGACGAACCGTTGGCGAGCAGGTTCGGGAAGGCGGCGGGCAACACGACCGGCTCTTCCTCTTCGCCGTCATAGGTCGTGCGGTAATCGACCGCGTCCTCGTCGAGGCCTTCGAGCAGGCTTTGCGCCACCTCGGTGAGCTTGCTTTCGGTGTAGCGCATGGCGGCGGCGTTATCGCCGTCGACATTGCCGAAATTGCCCTGGCCGTTGACCAGGGGATAGCGCACCGCGAAATCCTGGGCGAGGCGGACCAGCGCGTCGTAGACCGACTGGTCGCCATGCGGGTGGTACTTGCCGATGACGTCGCCGACGATGCGGGCGGACTTCTTGAAGCCCGAGGCCGGATTGAGCCCGAGCAGCCGCATCGCCCAGAGAACGCGGCGGTGGACGGGCTTGAGCCCGTCGCGCGCATCGGGCAGCGCGCGCATGGTGATGGTCGACAGCGCATAGGCGAGATAGCGCTCGGCCAGCGCCTTGCCCAGGGGTTCGGATCGGATGTCGTCGACGATATCGGCCATGGCGCTTCTCTAATGTGATTCGCGGTTTGCCAGACCGTCGAGGCGCAGCCGTGCCTGCGGCATGTCCTTGCCGTGGGGACGCAGGACGCGCTCGGCGAGGAAATGGGCGGTCAGCTTGAGGCCGGCGAGGACGTCGGCGGCATCGGGCGAGGCGTTCTGCGAGCCGAGCAGGAAGCCGGGCAGCGCGAACAGGCGCTCCTTGTAGAGTGCGCCGGCGTCGCCGCAGACGGCGCGGCCGGTGCGCGGCGAGACGTAGATCAGGTTCTCGAGCGCGCCCGTCGCGGCGCAGCGCGTCAGGTCGAGGCCGAAGCCGAGCTCCTCGAGCAGGCCGGCCTCCCAGCGGACATAGAGCGCGCCCCAATGGGCGAAGTCGCTCAGGCGCATGGCGTCGAGCAGGATGTCGGCGGCTTCGAACAGGCCGGCATGCGCCTCGCGCTCCGGCAGCGCGGCGGAGGCGACGGCGGAAAAGGCGTTGAGGCCGGCCAGCGCCTCGCGGCTGTCCAGCATGTCGCCGGCGCGGGCCTTGACGAGCTCGGCGGTGAAGCTGCCCAGATGATCGCCCAGCCGCGCCCGCCAATGCAGGTGCAGCGCATTGCCGGGCTGCAGCACCGGCCTCGTTCGCCGCGAGGCGCCGCCGCGCACCAGGCCGAGATGGCGGCCGTGAAGGCGCGTCAGCGTCTCCAGGATCGCAGCGCTCTCGCCGTGCGGGCGCACGCTGAGCACGACGGCGTCATCGGTCCATTCCATGGTTCAACGTGTCTTCGTCACGGCGTGCATTTGCGATCACTGATCGCCGAGGCCGAACGGCAGGTGGCCGGTGAGGACGATCCACAACACCGCGGCGCCGCCGAGGAAGGCGATCAGGCCGAGGAAGCGCACAATCCAGGCATAGATCGGCGACAGGATCAGGCCATCGAGCGGCGATTTGATCTCGGGGCTGCGCGCCTGGCGCTCGCGCACCGCCCGGGTCACCAGCGGCACGAAGAACGTCATCATCGCAATGCCGAGCGCGATCACGCCCAGGGCCGTGAACAGCATGCTCGTGTCGCCGCCTGCGTCAGACATCGCGCCTCATCCTTCGGGGAACTCCAGGCCCATTTCCTTGTAGTGGTCGCGCTGCTCGGCCCAGTCCTCGCGGACCTTGACGAACAGGAAGAGATGGACGCGGCGCTGGAAGAGCTCTTCCATCTCTTTGCGCGCCATCTCGCCGATCAGCTTGATGGTGGCGCCGCCCTTGCCGAGGACGATGGCCTTCTGGCCCTCGCGCTGGACGTAGATGATCTGGTCGATCTTGACCGAGCCGTCCTTGCGCTCCTCCCATTTCTCGCTCTCCACCGTGGAGGCGTAGGGCAATTCGTCGTGCAGGCGCAGATAGATCTTCTCGCGGGTGATCTCCGACGCCAGGAGCCGCGAGGGGATGTCGGCGGCCTGGTCGGCGGGATAGAGCCACGGCCCCTCGGGCATGCGTTTCGCCACCCAGGCCGTAAGGTCGGCGACGCCGTCGCCTTTCAGCGCCGAGATCAGGAAAACCTCCTCGAATACGCCCGCGGCGGACAGCGCCTGGACCAGCGGCAGCAGATCGGTGCGCTTCATGCCGTCGATCTTGTTGAGGGCTAGCGCCGCCTTGCTGTTGCCGGTCCGAAGCGCCTCGACGATGGCGTGGGTGTCGTTCGCGGCATGGCCCTGGGGATTGGCCGTGAGCTCGGCGGCATCGACCAAGAGGACGACGGCGTCGGCATCGCCGGCGCCGGCCCAGGCGGCGTTGACCATGGCGCGGTCGAGGCGGCGGCGCGGCTTGAAGATGCCGGGCGTGTCGACGAAGACGATCTGGGTCTCGCCGTCCATGGCGACGCCGCGCACCGCCATGCGCGTGGTCTGCACCTTGGGGCTGACGATGGCGACCTTGGAGCCGACCAGCGTGTTGACCAGCGTCGACTTGCCGGCGTTCGGCGCCCCGATGATGGCGGCAAAGCCGCAGCGCGTGGTCATTGCGGCTTCACCTGTTCGAGCATGCGGCGGGCGGCGTCCTGTTCGGCGTCGCGCTTGGAGCGGCCTTCACCGGTGAGCGGCGCCCGGCCGCTGACCGCGACCTGCACCACGAAGTGCGGCGCGTGGTCGGGACCGTCGCGGCGGAGCAGCGTGTAGGCCGGCGCGGCGCTGTCGCCTTTGCGCGCCTGCGCCCATTCCTGCAGCATCGTCTTGGCGTCGCGCATGTCGTCGCCGAGCGTGGCGAAGGCGTCCGCCCAATAGCAGGCGACGAAGCGGCGGGCCGCGTCCATGCCGCCGTCCTGATAGAGTGCGGCGATCACCGCCTCGCAGGCGCCGGCGAGGATGGCGCCCTTGCGCCTTCCGCCGCTGCTGGATTCCGAATTGGCCAGGATGAGATGCTCGCCGAGGCCGGCGGCTTCGGCGGCGCGGGCGCAGGTCTCCTGGCGCACCAGCGCGTTCAGTTTCAGCGCCAGGGCGCCTTCGGCGTCGTGCGGGTAGCGGGCGTGCAGCGCCTCGGCGACGATCAGGCCGAGGATGCGGTCGCCGAGGAATTCGAGACGCTCGTTCGAGGCGACTGCGTTGGCGCTGGAATGCGTCAAGGCGCGCTGCAGAAGGCCGCGATCGGCGAAGACATGTCCGAGGCGCGCTTCGAGGTCAGTGGATGAGGGTGAACATCCGGCTGAAGCGGATCGCGCCGGGCCAGGTCCAGGGTTCGTACCAGATGAAGCTTTCATCGAGGGAGAAGAATCGGAGTTCCGCCCGTCCAACAAGGTTTTCGGCCGGAACGTAGCCCACATCGCCGCGGCTGTCGTCGGAATTGTCGCGGTTGTCGCCCATCATGAAATAATGGCCGGGCGGCACGACGAAGGCCGGCGTGTTGTCGAAATCGGTGGTCCCGAGGTCGAGGGTCAGGTAGCTGCGGCCGTTCGGCAGCGTCTCGCGGTACTGGTGGGTGTGCTGCAGCAGGCCGAACTCGTCGGTCTCGACGAAGTCGCCGACCCGCACCTTGGGCACCGGCTTGTCGTTGATGTAGAGCACGCCGTCGATCATCTGGATGTGGTCGCCCGGCATGCCGATCAGCCGCTTGATGTAGTCCTCGTGATAATCCTTGTTGGGATTGGGCATCTTGAAGACGATGACGTCGCCGCGCTCGGGCACCGAGCCGAAGACGCGGCCCGAGAACGGCGGCAGGCTGAACGGGAAGGAGTGGCGGCTGTAGCCGTAGGCGAATTTCTCGACGAACAGGAAGTCGCCGACCAGCAGGGTGGCGCGCATCGAGCCGGAGGGGATGTTGAAGGGCTGGAACAGGAAGGTCCGGATGACGAGCGCGATGAGGAGCGCGTAGCCGATCGTCTTGATGGTCTCCATCCACGAGTCGCTGGGCTTTGCGGCCGGCGCCGGGCCGACCGTTTCGCCGCTGGCGTCGCTCATGGGGGGATCGTCGGACATTGTGGGCTCTTTTGCGGGGCGGATGGGCTCACGTCAAGGCGGCGGGCGCGATCTTGCTTAAGCCGGATTGGCGGAGATGATGACGACGGCCTGGGCCAGCGGAAAATCGTCGGTGATCGTCAGGTCGATCTGGGCGACGTGGCCGGGCGGGGTGATTTCCTGAAGCCGTTTTAATGCGCCGCCGGTGAGCCGCATGCCGGGTTTGCCGCCCGGCAGGTTGACGACGCCCATGTCGCGCCAGAAGACGCCGCGGCGCAGGCCCGTGCCGAGCGCCTTGGAGCAGGCCTCTTTCGCCGCGAAGCGCTTGGCGTAGGAAGCGGCGCGCTGGGCCCGCTTGTCGGATTTCTCGCGCTCGAGCGCGGTGAAGATGCGGCCGAGGAAGCGCTCGCCGAAGCGCTCGATGCTTTTGTCGACGCGGCGGATGTCGATGAGGTCGGAGCCCAGGCCGAGGATCATGGCGCCGCCCTTTTTCCGCGCGGGATCGCCTGCAGCAGCAGCGCCGCGCCGGTCAGCACGCAAAACAGGCAGAAGACGAGCGCCATGGCGCCGAGGCCTTTCGTTGCCCCGCCGCCGAGGCCGATGGCGAGCCTAGGCCGAAGCGTGGCGAGCACGCCAGCGGGCTTGCCGACCGTCAAGGTCGCGACATAGGCGCGGCCGCTCTCGGCGGCGAAGGACCCGAGCCGGTAATAGAGCGGCCAGTTGTTGGCGGGATCGAGCGAGCGGGCCTGATAGGCGAGGTAAGCCTTGCGTCGGCGGGCGGCCTTCGCGGGATCGAGCGCGGCCTGGCGGGCGTGCCAGCCGCTCCAATCGGTGGCGCCGCGCGCGACGGCGGCGCCGCCCGCGGCAATCGTCCAGGCGACGGCGAGATCGGGATCGCGGCGCGGACAGACCGCCTCGGCGCCGTCGTCGCCGGTCAGGCAGGCGAAGTCCGGCGCATCCTGGTGGCGCTCGAATTCGAGCCAGAGGTCATAGGTTCCCGCAACGGCGACGCGAAAGCTCGGCGTCTGGACCATGCCGGCCGCGGCCAGCGAGACCGGCATCTGCACCGGCAGCGTGCGCTCGGGCGCATAGCGCCATTCGACATAGGCGACGGCGCCGCAGCCGAGCGCGACGATGACGAGGCCCAGCGCGATCAGCGCGGCGCGCGGCAGCAGCCGGGGCGCGAGGGCCGCGACGGCGAGCGCCGCGAAGGTTCCAGCGACAACCAGCGCGACCATCAGGCGGCGCCGCCGCGCGCTTCGTCCATCAGCGCCCGCATGTGGCGGACGGAATTCTCCAGGCCGACGAAGATCGCCTCGCCGATCAGGAAATGGCCGATGTTGAGCTCGCGCACCTGCGCGATGGCGGCGATGGGCCCCACATTGTCATAGGTCAGGCCGTGGCCGGCATGGACTTCGAGGCCGAGGCGTCCGGCCGCGGCGGCGCTGGCGCGCGCGGCGTCCAGGTGATGGGCGACGGCGGCGCTGTCAGCGGCGAGGACGGCCTCGCAATAGGCGCCGGTGCACAGCTCGATCACCGGCGCGCGCAGCGACGACGCAGCCTCGATCTGGCGCGCATCGGGATCGATGAACAGCGAGACGCGGATGCCGGCGTCCGAGAGCCGCCGGATCATCGGTGCCAGGTGATTGTGCTGGCCGGCGGCATCGATGCCGCCCTCGGTGGTGCGCTCCTCGCGCTTCTCCGGCACCAGGCAGACGGCGTGCGGCCTGGTGCGCAGCGCGATGGCGAGCATCTCCTCGGTCGCGGCCATCTCGAAATTGAGCGGCAGGCCGGTGCCGGTCGAGAGCTTTGCGATGTCGGCGTCGGCGATGTGGCGGCGATCCTCGCGCAGATGCGCCGTGATGCTGTCGGCGCCGGCCCTGGCCGCGAGCAGCGCGGCGCGCAGGGGATCGGGATAGGGGCTGCCGCGCGCATTGCGCACGGTGGCGACGTGATCGATGTTGACGCCGAGGCGGAGGCGGCCGGTCATGGCCGCACCGTGCGGCGATGCGCCTTCAGCGCGGTGAGCAAGACATAGGTGTCGCGAACAAGCTCCTTGCGGTAACGGCGAAAGGCGAGCCGCCAGGCGCTGTGCCGGCCATGCTTGAAGGCGTTGCGGTTGCCGCCGGGCGCGCCGGGCCTTTTGGCATTTTCCAAACCATTTCCATGGCTTAGGTCGCTTTCGGCAAGATAATTGTTCCGCGTTTTCTGGCCTTTTTTTCCGCAAAGCGTATGGCGCGCACGGCGCGACGCGGCGGCGGCGACCACGGGGGACAGATACGGGGCGGAGCGGTCGGTGGTCATGGCGCGCAGTATACGCGCGGATTCGCGCCGTTCGATAAGTGCTGCTGCATATCGACCCCGCAGGCGGCGCCGAGGGCCGAAAGCGGGGATTTTCGCGCGCCGCGGCGACGATAGAACGCGAACTTATCGACGGGCGTTTTGCGGCGGCGTGACAAACGCACCCTTCAGCCGATGCAGGCGCCGAGCGCGGCGCAGTCGAAATACAGCACCGGCAGGAACATGAGAAACGGGGCAGCGACCACGCTCAGCAGCGCGGCGGCGAGCGCGCCGTCCGACGCTGCGAGACCCAGCCAGCGGCGCAGCGCCAGCCCGAGTACGGCGCACAGCGCCATCGGGATCGCGAAATAGGCGACCTCCATCGAGAGTTCGCGAAGGAGCGCGACATGATCGTAGGACAGGCCGAGCGCGACGTCGCAGGCGAAGGCCGCCGCGCAGCACAGGCCCGCGAAGGCGAGCGCGCGGCGCCATCGATCAGGCAGGCGCCTTCGGCCGGTAGTCGCGAGGATCGATGCAGGCGTTGTACATCTTCTCATCGATCCTCACCCAATCCGTCTTATCTATTCCGCGTTTCGTGCTCGCATTTGGGCCGAATGGAAATGCGCTGACAACTTTTATCCAACGATCGGTCTCGATTGAGATTTGTCGGACTTCCTCGACCACCTCACACAGATCTTGGTCCTGACTATAGATAACCGCCACATCGAAATTGCCCTTTCGGGCCAACGACACAAGGTCAAATGCCAGACGTATATCGATGCCTTTTTCCTGAGCCGTGGTGTGAACAGTTTGGACGCCGTTAACTTCCACCGTATCTTTCCGATATCGAAGCGGACGCGTGGTCGTGATGATTCCGGCGCGCTTCATTGCCAGAATTCGATTGGACCAATAGCCAGCCCACATCCGGCTTTCCGTCGCGCTGGGAACGCCAGTGTAGAAGCGCACGAGATTCGGTCGCCAGCCATTCGCCTGGCATACAACACGATGCAATTTCAAAAGATCGTAATTTGGATGAAAATGTCCAAATGCAGCCTTGGCATGTTGATAGAGATTCTGCCCATCAACAAAGGCCATCGCGTATTTCGGGTTTGGTTCATCAGCCATTGCTAAAAAGCAAAACCCCGCCGGGGACCGCGAGCGGCCAAGTCCGACGGGGGGCTAGTGATTTGTATTAAGTGCATACTGCTGATCAAATCGTCAATGACATCTGGCATTCGTGACGAAATACGCAAAATTGTTGCGCGAAATCGGTCTACGCGCAGCCATATTGTTCCTGCGGTAGGCGGAAACACAAGCCTTTAAGTCTGGTCCATCGGCGTTGTCACTATGCCAGCCCCCGGCTCCCCGGTTTCACGGCGGGGATAGCGCGCAAATGCGGCGGCAGCTTGTCGGCATCCCAGGCGGGCACGCTGAGCGCCGCCAGCGCGACGAGCTTGACGCCGACCTTGGCCTTGCCGCCGGAGCGGTCGATCAGGCAGGCGGCGGCGACCGGCTTGCCGCCGGCGGCGCGGATCGCCTCGAGGCATTCGCGCGACGAGACGCCGGTGGAGACGATGTCCTCGACCATCAGCACGGGCTGGTTCCTGGTCAGCGCGAAATTGCGGCGCAACTGGAATTTGCCGCCCTCGCGCTCGACATACATGGCGGGCACGCCGAGCTGGCGGCCCATCTCGTAGCCCGGCACGATGCCGCCGACCGCCGGCGAGACGATGGCGGTGAACGGCGTCTTGACCTCTTCGCGGACCTTGGCGGCCAGCGCCTTGCACAGCCTGGCGGTGCGCTTGGCGTCCTGGAACACCAGCGCCTTCTGCAGGAACATGTCGGAATGCAGGCCTGAGGACAGGATGAAATGACCTTTGAGCAGGGCGCCGGCTTTTTCGAATTCGGCGAGGACTTGTTCGGGGGTCATGTTCATCCTTCGACTCCCTCTCCCCCACGAAGTGGGGGAGAGGGTTGGGGTGAGGGGGTGGCGAGGCTGGCCGAAAATATGAAGCACTTGGTAACGGCAGTGGGGCGAAATTTCCACGCCCTCATTCGACATCGCCACCCCCTCACCCCACCCTCTCCCCCGCAAGTGCGGGGGCGAGGGAGAAATCTGGCGCCGGCGTGACGCAAGGATGCCGCCGTCTTATGCTGCGCCGCGCGAAAAATCCGGGCGGTTCGAGATGAGCGACATGCAGCGCCAGTATCAGGACAGCACGAGGATGATGGCGCGCGCGATGCTGCACATCAAGTACGGCCCGCGCGGCAAGCCGTGGTCGCTCGCCGATCTCGGCCTGATCAAAACCGGCGACCGGGTGCTCGACATCGGCTGCGGTCCGGGCCGGTTCTGGGCCGCCCAGGCGCAAACCCTGCCGTCCGGTCTCGATCTTGTGCTGGCGGATCTGTCGCCAGGCATGGTCGACGAGGCGGTGCGCAATGCAAACGCGGCGCAGGGCGCGTGGAATTCGGTGACCGGCGAGGCCGCCGATGTCTGCGCCCTGCCCTTCGCCGCGAACAGTTTCGACGTCGTGACGGCGATGCACATGCTCTATCATGCGCCCGACAAGGACCTCGCCGTGGCACAGATCGTGCGCGTCCTGAAGCCCGGCGGCGCGCTCATCGTCACGACCAATGGCAGCGAGACCATGGCGGAGCTGAACGCGCTTTCGCATGCGATCTTCGGCACGCCGCAATACGATCTCGGTTCGGGGTCCTTCAGCCTGGAAAGCGGCGCGCCGATCCTGCGGCGACATTTTCAACGCGTGGAGGTCACGGCGACGACCGACATCCTCAATGTGACCGACGCCCAGGACATCGTGAACTATCTGCGATCCTTTCCGCCCGGAGACGAAGCCGACGAAGCCAGCTTGCGGGCCCTGGACAGCGAATTGGCGGCGAGAATGAGCGCCCAGGGCGGCGTATTTCCCATCACGCGCATCGCCGGCCACATGGTGGCCAGCGGCCACACGGCGTGAGGCGCTACTTCTCGTAGTAGTAATAGCAGCCGATCAGCGTCTGCACGATCTTGGGATCGTCCTGCGTCATCAGCGTCAGGGTGCGCTTTTCGGCGATGCCGAGCTCGCAGCTCTTCATGCCGTCGCTGGTGTCGCAGTGCGCCAGCGGCTTGCCGACCGCCCGCTCGACGAGCGGGCGGGCCTTGTCGAACGGCGCATCGACCAGGACGGAAAAGCCCACCCCCATGCCGACGCTGCTGGGATAGACCTGCACGACGCGCAAGCCCAGGATCGTCGTCGGCGCCTTGGGGATGGCGAACGGGTCGTTGTCGCTGTGCGTGTAGGCGGCGCGAAAATGGGCCGCGATCTGCGGCAGCCGCGGATCGGCGGCCTTCTGCCAGTCGAGCCAGGAGTCCTGGCACAGCGCCAGGCGCTCCAGGACGGGCTCGGCGGCAGGCGCGGCGGCCGCGATCTGCGGCACCAGGAAAAGACCGCAGGCGAGAGCCAGCCTGGGCAAAACGTGTTTGCGGGTCATTCAAAATCCTTCTCCCTTGCCCCACGAAGCGGGGCGGGTCAGTTAGACGTGTTCCTGCTCTCTGACCCGGTCCACCGCTTCCACCGCGGCGTTGACGCGCAGCGCGCCCAGGATGTTCTGCAGGTGGGCGAGGTCGCGGACCTCGATGTCGACGTTGAACTCGAAGAACAGCGGGTTTCGCGCCGTCACCTTCATGTTGAAGATGTTGCCGCCATTGTTGGCGATGACGTTCATCACGGCGGCGAGCGAGCCGGTCGCGTTCTTGACGCGGACGGCGACGCGGGCGACCGAGGGGCCGCTCTCGGCGGCATGGCTGCCCCAGGTGACGTCGAGCCAGTCCTCCATGCCGCTCTGGGCCTTTTCGAGTTCGGCGCAGTCGATGGTGTGGATGACGGCACCCTCGCCCGGCACCATCAATCCGACGATGCGGTCGCCGGGCAAGGGATGGCAGCACTGGCCGAGCTTGTAGGAGATGCCCTCGGTGAGGCCGCGGATGGAGATCGGCTTCTTGGCACCCGGTTCGGCGAAGGCGGCCTGCCTGCGGCGCTCCGGATCGCGCTTCATCTCGGGGAAGACGGCTTCGAGGACCTCGTGGCCGCGCAGGGCGCCGCGCCCGACATCGGCATAGACGTCGTCGGCCCTGGTCAGGTGCAGCTTCTTGGCGACGTCGACCACCGCCTTGTCGGTGAGCTCGGCGCCCTCGTCGGCGAAGACTTTTTTCAGGATGTTGCGGCCGAACTTGACGTGCTCGTCGCGCTGGGCGTGGCGCAGGAAGCGGCGGATCTCGGCGCGGGCGCGCCCGGTGACGACGAACTGCTCCCACAGCGGCGACGGCGTCTGCTCCTTGGTGCGGATGATCTC
>Ga0210397_10000979_pt1 | contig 18580 bp, 12 predicted proteins | sample IncBWH2OmetaG_FD_160126 | JGI IMG/M metagenome (GOLD analysis project Ga0210397, IMG submission 160126) | Forest soil microbial communities from Barre Woods Harvard Forest LTER site, Petersham, Massachusetts, United States - Inc-BW-H-2-O ...
CCGAGAACGAAAAGGACAAAACCTGCGACGATCACAAGAACGATGATCATCCAGTATTGGCCTTCGAATCCAAAAAAGGAAAAGTGCTCGATCAGAAAGTGCAACGCCCCCGCGCCCCCATTTTTCGCGCAAGACGCAAGATAGGCGTTCCGGCTTCAAAAATATATTATTTTTATATTTTCATTCAGCAATGGAGACGCCCGTGCGGCACGCAACCCGGCGTGACGTTCGCAGCAGGCTATCTCCTCAGGCTATTTCCTCGGGGGCATCGGGGTGACCGATTTGGCCGCGCGGCTCAGTCGGCGGCGATGTCCTCGAAGCGGGCCTGAAGACGGTAGCCGACGCCGGATTCGGTCACGAGAAGACGCGGGCGGTTGGGATCGCTTTCGATTTTCTGGCGCAACTTGCGCACGAGGATGCGCAGGTACTGGATGTTGTCCCGCTGATTGCCGCTCCAGATATCCTTCAATAACTGGTCGTGCGTCACCACAAGTCCGACATGGGTGGCCAGGATATGGAGCAGCCGATACTCCTTCCGGGTCAGCCGGATCGGATGCTTGTTCAGCGACACCGTCCGGGTCACGAGGTCGACCGAAAGGGGGCCCGCCACCACGACCGGATTTTCGGTCGCGCTCTTGAAATACCGGCGAAGCGCCGCCTCGCTCCGCGCCAGCAGCTCCGCCATGCCGAACGGCTTGACCACGTAGTCGTCGGCGCCGGCCTGTAACATCCGCACCTTCTCGTCCTCGCCCGATACGATCGACAGGATGATGACCGGGACATTCGACCACGAGCGGATTCGCTCAAGCACTTCGGCACCGTGAAGATCAGGCAGATTCAGATCGAGGATGATGAGGTCCGGGGCGCTGAAGGTCGCCGCCTTCAGGCCATCGGTGGCGTTTTCCGCCTCGATCACCGAATAGCCTTGCAATTCGAAGCCGGCGCGCAGGAAGCGCCTTATCTTGGACTCGTCCTCGATCAGCAGCACATTGTTGGCGGGCCTATTCATTGGGTACGACCGTGATTTCGGATGGTTTCGCCGCCGAGCCGGGGAGGGTGATGGTCGCGGTTGCGCCCAGCCCCTGTCCGGGACTGGCTATGTCGATGCTGCCGCCGTTGGCGCCGACAAAAATCGATGCGATCCAGAAGCCGAGGCCCGATCCTGGAATCGTGGCCTGGTGACGCTGGCTGCGAAACAAGCGGCGGCCAAGCTGAGGCCGCTCGTCGGCGGTGATGCCGACGCCCTGATCGGAAATCGACAGGATGATGTCGTCTTGCCTGCTTTTGACACTGACCAGGATGGTCGAGCCGGATGGAGAATATTTGGCGGCGTTTTCGAGCAACTGGCCGCAGGATTCTTCAATCAGGCCGGAATCGACATGGACCAGCGGCAGCTCGTCGGCGAATTCGGTTTCGATGTGGTGTGCCGCGAGCCGGCGCGAGCGCGCCTTGATCGCGGCATTGACGATGTCTCTCGGATCGGCCCATTCGAGATGCGGGGTCACGCCGCCCGCGGTCACACGCGTGGCATTGAGAAGGTTCTGGATGAACCGGTCGAGCTCGGCGACCTCGTCCGATATGGCTTCGACCAGCGAGCGGGCACGGCTGTCTTGCTGAATGAGCGGGATGGAATCGAGCACGCTGGCCGAACCGCGGATCGTCGCGAGCGGTGTACGCAATTCGTGCGACAGCGTGCCGTGAAACGCGTCTCTCAACAACTGGGCCTGCAGGCGCAGGCGAGCGTCTTCCATCGCCTTCTCGATGTCGATCCGTTGCAAGGTCAGCGATACTTCTTCGACGATCGCTTCGACGCGATGCGTGCTGTTCTCCAGTGTTTCCGCCGGACCCACGCCGATATTGACGGCGACAACCCCGAGGATCGCGGTTTCCGAACTCACCATCCTCAATAGCCAGACATCCTGCGTCGGAACGTCGATCACGGAGCGAACCGATTGGCCGGCTGCGGTGATGGCCAAGGTAGCGTGTTCTTTCACCACCTTCGGAACCGGGCCGGATCGCGGCGGTTCAAGTTGGCCGTCGGTTTTCGCGGCGAAGAAGACCGCCGGCTGGCCGAGCGTTTGCGACAGGTAGTTCTCGATCGCGGAGACCAGTTCCGAGACGGTGAAGCAGGCGGCAAGGCGCCGCGAAAAATCATAGAGGTTGTGAATGTCGCGTTCGCGCTGACGCAGCGTCTCGGTCTCCTGGCGCAGGCGGGAGGCGAGATTGCTGCTGACCAGCGCCACCACGAGGAACAGCAACAGGTCGATAACTTCCTGCGGATCCTCAACCTGGAAACTGAAGATGGGCGGAAAGAAAAAGAAGTCCGCTGCCGCCATGCTGGCGATGGATGCAAACGTCGCCGGCCAGATTCCCCATCGGGTGGCGGCAATGATGACGGGAACGAGATAGGCGATCGGGACGAGGCTGGCGGCGACCGTCTGTTCCAATAGCAACAACGACGCCGTGACCAGACCGACGCCACCGAGCGACAGCAACAAGGGAATGACATCCGTTTGCAGGAAGCTTTTCGGCGTCAGGGCGCCGCTTGAAGCGGCTGCGATACCTTGATGCTTGCCGTTGGAAAGTCCGGACCTGGCGAGCTTCGATGTGATCGGCAGAGGTGAATGCACCAGCGCATGCCTTTGTAGAGGAGGACATCGGTCGATGGTCGCCTTGGCCTAAAGCCTTCAGCTCAAAGGAGCCCCAAGCTTAGAGACCGCAGCAAAAATCGTGCCCGGCAGCGAATGATTAAGTGGCCCCGAAAAATCCGGGCCGCGCGGTCAAACAATCCTGAGGTGTATGCGACCTGCGAATGTTCCAACCGTCTCGATCAATCGTTGCCCCAATGTCGTCAAACTACCCGGCAGCGCAGCATTCTTCATATCGACGTATAAAATCTATGCCGTTTACCGATCGAGGAAATATAAAAGTAATATACTTTTTGGCCGGCCGGCCAGCCTTCACGATATCGCGCGATCGGACGCGGGTGGCGGCTACATCGCCTCGAGATAGCCGGTCGCCGTCTGGTTGCGGGCGGCTTCCTCGGTCGGAACGCTGTAAATATCGGTGTCATAGGCGTTTCGAGGTGGCGCCATGGCCGCGACGGCGGCCGCATTCAGGTATTTCGGCGGATACAAATAGAACTCGATCAATGGCGTTTGCGGGCCGCGCGCATTGGCCTTGAGGATAGCTCGCGATCTGGAAGCTTCCCGCGGATAGATGCTGTTCCAGCCGGCAAAACGGCTCGCCAGAATTTCGAGCGACAGAATTGTCGTCGCGATTCGCACAAAGCCCTCGTTTGATTTCTTGGCGCTTCGGCTGGTCGAGGCCTTCCGAAGCAGTTGTCGAAACTGCCAATGCGTCTCGATAAAGGGCCCGAGTCCGGCCTTCCACAATATATCCGGCAGGCACGGATAGCCGTGGAGGTCGTGGAAACTCTCGATCAGCACCTGGCACTGGGAGATCAGGCTCTTCGGCAGGAAGCCGAAATCGATCTTCTCGGCGTCACCGGCATTCGGCGCATCGCTGCTGTCGGCTACGCGCTCTGCTTCAACGTCCATTGCCTCGCCTCACCGTCAGCGAGCAGGCTTTGCTCAATGCGACGCAGCATAACGAGGAGCGACATATATCTTCGATATAGAAGTTGGTCGTTCGACATAGATAAAAGATATCGAATAGGGATGCGTCGACTGAAATATATGGCGAAAAAGCAACAGAACGCCAAAAACTATTAAAAACGATTGCTGAATATTCGGAATCCTATGCTGATTCCTACAAATTCTGCCGACGATCTCAGCACTGCGCGAGGCAATTGACTCGTTGGTGAGCAAACCTCGCTGAAATCGGAAATCGATATATTATTTTTTAATGAAACGGTGCAGCAAACCGTATCGATTTCCTTGTTCCCGCAACGAAAGATCAACCCGAGCGCGAATGGTCTCGCAAGGGCGCCGAAACGGCGCCCTTAAACCAACAGCTTGGGGCAAAGAATATGAAAAAACTTCTTTTGGCGGGCGTTTCGTTGGCCGCCATGGGTTGGGTGGGGGGCGCGTACGCAGCCGACGCGTCGCTGCCGACCAAGACGCCGACCTGTAAAGGCGTCATCGATCCCTACAAGAATTACGCGTGTCTCGATGCATATCTCGGCACGACCTTCGCCGAGCGCTTCTTGAACTACTACCGGCTCGAGTGGGGTCATGAAGCCCCGCCTTCCGATCCCAAGGCGCCGCCATCGCGCCGCGCCTACTGGCCGGCCACCCCGGAATCAACGCCGCCTTATCCGTTCACGGAGTGGCCGTATGGCGGAACGACGAGCCTCGGCGTGACGCGGCCGGCTTCCGTCGACAGTCCGTTGATGACGGCGCTGAGCAACACGTCCGTCGGTCAATGGATGAGCGACAACCACCTCCAGGTCTACGGCTGGGTCGATCCGAGCGGCAACCTTTCGACCTCTACCGTGAAGGGCGGCAACTCGCCGGCGGCCTATGCCTACAATCCGAACACGATACAGCTCGACCAGGCGGTCGTTTATATCGAACGCCTTCCCGACACGGTTCAGAAGGACCACATCGACTGGGGTTTCCGCTTCGCGCCGATCTACGGCGAGAACTATCGCTACACCACGGCGTATGGATTGTTCTCCAGCCAGTTGTTGAACCAGAACGCCAACAACGGCTTCGACATTCCGATGGCCTATGGCGAGATCTTCATCCCGCAGGTGATGGAAGGCCTGATGATCCGGATCGGCCGATACATCTCGATCCCGGACATCGAGGCGCAGCTGGCACCGAACAACTACATGTCGTCGCACTCGATGACGTACACCTTCGACAACTATACCAACACCGGCATCATCGCCAATCTGGCGGTCACCAAGAACTGGATCGTGCAGGCCGGCATCACGGTCGGCACCGAAGCCATGCCCTGGCATGTCGGTACCACGCTCACCAACCTCGATCCCAACCCGCTATTCCCGAACAGCACATTCAAGCAGGATCCCGGCGCGCAACCGACCGGTACGCTGGGCGTGCGCTGGACCAGTGACTCGGGCAACGACGATATCAATATCGTCGCCAACGGCATCAACAGCGGCACCTGGGGTTACAACAATCTCCAGTGGTTTGGCGGCACGTACTATCACAAGTTCAACGACCAGTGGCACATCTCGTTCGAGACCTATAACGAGCACCAGAACAATGTGCCGAACCAGCTCAATTCGCAGGTCATCAACGCGGCCGGCACCGGCTTCTTCCAGCTCGGCGGCACGCCGTTCTCGCCGCAATACATGCCGTTCAACTCACCGTTCCTGGCGCAGTGTAAGTCTCCGACGGAATTGTCCTGTACGGCGTCGTATCAGACCTTCCTGACTTACGTGAACTACCGGATCACGCCGCTCGACAACATTTCCTATCGCGCGGAATTCGTCGACGACTACCAGGGACAACGCACCGGTACCAAGACGCGCTACGTCGAAACCGGCATCGGCTGGCAACACTGGTTCTCGCCGCAGATCGAATTCCGGCCCGAGGTCTCCTACTACAAGTCGCTCGATGCGTTCGCGTTCAACGGCAATGCCAATCTCGGCATCGCGCCGAACAGGAACTACGCGATCATCGCGCTATCGGACATCATCATTCACTTCTGAGGCGTGGAAGCGTGACGGGTAAGGCCGTCACGTGGTTCACCGGAAACAAATTCGACAGGGGTCAACAATGAAGCGAATTCTTCTCACCGCCGCCAGTGTGCTGGGCATGCTGTCGCCGGCATTCGCGGCCGATCTGCCTTACGCCAAGGCGCCGTCCGCCGCGACCACGGTATACGACTGGACCGGCGTCTATGTCGGTGCGTTCGGTGGTGGTGGCTTCGGCAATCACAATGTCAACAACGCCACCGGCCAGGCGGTGCCGTTTGCGGACTTCACCGCCAACTACTCGTCCACCGGCGGAATAGCCGGCGGCGAAGTCGGCTACAACTGGCAGAGCGGCAGCTTCGTCGCCGGCGTCGAGGGCGACCTGTTCTGGTCCGGCATCAAGGGCAACGATGCTGCGCAATTCAACGCCGGCGCGTTTCCCGGCGTCGGCGCGGTGGATGCGGACAATCTTCGCTGGGGCGGCGCACTGCTGGCGCGCGCCGGCTATGCCATCGACCGCTGGATGTTCTTCTTCGAGGGCGGCTACGCCTTCGGCAGTATCCAGCATACGAATACGCCGCCCGTCGGCGTCGTCGACAGATTCAATGTCCAGGCGAACGGCCTGACCGGCGGCGGCGGTGTCGCTTACGCGATCACCAACAACGTCATCGGCAAGTTCGAATATCGCTACACCAACTTCAACGGTTACAACCGCCCGAATCCTCCGAACGGTCAGATTCCCTACACCACCGAGACCACCTACTCGGTCGTGACGCTCGGGCTCGACTTCAAATTCGGAGGTCCGGTCGTTGCGAAATACTGACGTCACGCTTGAGCCGATCGCCGGCGGTTCGCGAGGCGAGCTCGTCCGGCGCGAGGACAAGATCAGGGGGACGATATGAATGGAGTGAAGGGCGCACGGATCGGTGCCATCGCGTTACTCGCTGTGGCCTTGACCAGCGGAATCTGCCGCGAGTGCGCGGCGGAGGCCGGTGAACGAAGTCCAAATCCGCCACGTCAGACGGCGGCTCGCAGTCAAAAGCCGATAACGCCACAGGCCTCGTCGGAGCAGGCCCCCCTTGGATCGATGCGCTACTACGGAGGGCCCAAATCTCCGATGTGGCGCGCGGCGAATTAGGCATTCCGCCATCCTCTGGATAACCCGCGGTTTCGGCTTGTCGGCCGAACCGATCGAGAAGGCTTGTGATGTGAGTTTGGGAAAGACGATGAAAAGGATGCGCATCGCAGGCCTTTTTCTGATCGCCGGTGGAATGGCCGACGCCGCATGGGCGGCAGATGCTCCCGCGGCGGGCAAAGCTGCGGCCGCGTGTCCCCGGTTGGTCGATCCCTATACGAACTATGCTTGTCTCGAACCCTGGCTCGGCACCGGTTTTGCGGAGCGCTTTTACAACTACTATCGGCTCGAATGGGGACATGACGCTGCGCCGGCCGATCCAAAAGCACCTCCCTCTCGCCGCCCGGAAAGTGAGGTCCCGCCGACGCCTCAGTCAATTCCACCCTATCCGTTCACCGAATGGCCGTATGGCGGGACCACCAATCTCGGCGTGACGCGACCAAGTTCGGTCGACAGCCCGCTGATGGCCGCACTCAACAATACGGCCGCCGGTCAATGGATGAACGACAACCATATCCAGGTTTACGGCTGGCTCGATCCCGGGGGCAACCTTTCGACATCTACCGTGAAGGGAGGCAATGCGCCGGCGGCCTACAGCTACAACCCCAACACCGTGCAACTCGACCAGGCAGTGATCTATATCGAGCGGCTGCCCGACACGGTTCAGAAAGATCATGTGGATTGGGGTTTCCGCGTCGCGCCGATCTATGGCGAGAACTACCGCTACACCACGGCTTACGGTCTGTTCTCCAGCCAGTTCCTGAACCAGAATCTCAACAACGGCTTCGACATTCCGATGGCCTATGGCGAGGTGTTCATTCCGCAGGTGATGGAGGGACTGATGATCCGGTTCGGGCGCTACATCTCGATTCCGGATATCGAAGCGCAACTCGCGCCGAACAATTACATGTACTCACATTCGATGACGTACACCTACGACAACTACACCAACACCGGCATCGGATTGACGCTGGCCGCCTCCAAAAACTGGATCTTCCAGTTGGGCGTCTCGACCGGCACGGAAGCGCTGCCCTGGCATGTCGGTGTGAACATCGCTAATCCCGACCCGAATCCGCTTTATCCGGGCACGACCATGCTGAAAGATCCCGGCGCCACCCCGAGCGTGACCGCTGGTGTGCGCTGGACCTCCAACGATGGCAACGACGACGTCAATGTCGTGGCCAACGGCATCAATGCCGGCCAGTGGGGCTATAACAATCTGCAATGGTATGGCCTGACCTACTATCACAAGTTCAACGATGCTTGGCACATCTCGTTTGAGACCTATAACGAGCACCAGAACAACGTGCCGAACCTGCTTAATCCGCTTGTCACAAATGCCGCCGGAACCGGCTTCTTCAACCTCGGCGGCACGCCGTTCTCACCGCAATACATGCCGTTCAACGCGCCGAGCCTTGCGAATTGCGGCAACGCCACGGTGGTCAGCTGCACCGCCTCGTTTCAGACCTTCCTATTATATCTGAACGACAAAATAACGCCGCTCGACAACCTCACCTGGCGCGCCGAATTCGTCGACGACTACCAGGGCCAGCGCACCGGCACCAAGACCCGTTATGTCGAAGCCGGCTTTGGCTGGCAGCACTGGTTCTCGCCGCAGATCGAAATCCGGCCCGAGGTTTCCTATTACAAGTCGCTGGATGCATTTGCATTCAACGGCAACGCCAATCTGGGGATCGCACCGAACAAGAACTTCGCGATCATCGGCGCCGCCGATATGATCATTCACTTCTGAATCGCGGAAGAATCGGTTTCCGGGAAGCCGCCTGGATTGCCGATGGTGGTGATATAGCCGAGAAGAGGACAAGCACTCTGGCAGATTGAGTCGTGGGGAGCCGGATTTTCCGTTGTTGACATCTTCGGCAATTGCTTGCCTAGAGCTCGGTCAAACGAAGAATATCTAGGCAAATTGGCTGGCAACCCGTTGTTTTGGCTATTTTTATTATATGAAACCGTCTTAAAACAATTGTTCAATTCGAACAATGCGTAAGGCTAGTGTAAGCGCGATGCTGTAACGCAGCATGATCAAGATGCTGTCACACAGCATCACAAAGGTGCTGTCACACAGCATCATAAAAACGGGTGGCGAAGTTGGGGACTTTGGAGTGAGTGTTTTCGGAAACCTGTCGAGATCCCGCGCGATCCTGATCGCCGTGATTGTGATCGGCGGCGCGGTGCTGTTTTGGGGCCGGGGTTTCATCGGGCTGGCTGACGGGCAATCCGGCAGCAAGGAACACGTTGCCTCGACCGAACCCGTCCGGCCGGCAGCGACCGACGAACAGGCCGTCGACCTCACGGACAAGCAGGCGGCCTCGATCAAGATCGGAGCAATCGCTGCACGCGACTTCGCGCTTTTGAAAACGGCCGTCGGCACCATCGACTTCAACGAGAATCTTCTCGTTCAGGTGTTTTCGCAATATCAGGGCAAAATTCTCAAGGCCTTCTACAACATCGGCGACGAAGTTAAGGCTGGCGACGCGTTGTTCACGATCGACAGCCCCGATCTGCTTCAGGCGGAATCGACCTTGCTGGCCGCCGCCGGCGTTCTCGAACTGCAAAAGCGCACGCTCGCGCGCGTGCAGAACCTGCTCAAGGCCGGTGGCAGCGCGCAAAAGGACGTGGACCAGTCGACATCCGATCAGCAGACCGCCGAAGGCAACTTCAAGGCGGCCAAGGACGCGGTGCGCATCTTCGGCAAGACCGACGCGGAGATCGAGCAGATCGTGGTCGACCGCAAGGTCGATTCCACGCTCGTGGTGGCGAGCCCGATCGCGGGGCGTGTCGTTGCCCGTAATGCTGCGCCCGGATTTCTGACGCAGCCCGGTGCGGCGCCGGCGCCCTTCACGGTCGCGGATCTGTCGACGATGTGGATGCTCGCCAACGTCATCGAGACCGATGCGCCGGCCTACAAGCTCGGGCAACAGGTCCAGGTCACGGTGCCGGCTTATCCGGGCAAGATCTTCACCGGCCACGTGACGGCGCTCGGCGCGATGATCGATCCCAACACCCACCGCCAACTGGTGCGTTCCGAAATCGACGATCCCGAACATCTGCTGCGCTCGGGAATGTTCGCAAGCTTCGTCATTCATGTCGGCGATCCCGTCAACTCACTGGCGGTGCCGGCCGAAGGCGTGGTGCGGGAAGGCGACGGCACGATGTCGGTGTGGGCCACCAAGGACAACCGCCATTTCGTCAAGCGAACGGTGAAGACCGGATTGCAGCAGGATGGCTGGACGCAGATTTTGACAGGACTCATGCCGGGCGAGACCGTCGTCATGGATGGCGCGGTGTTCCTGAGCAACAAGCTCTTGTTGGGCGATGCGGGCTAGCGAAGTGGGTTGGACATTCGCTACCCACGCTATCGGTAACCCAGGACACGGCGGTATCAGTTGATTAAGTCCCTGCTCGAGTTCGGCCTGACGCGCAGCGCGATCATCGTGCTGGGCCTTGTGGTGTTTTGCGCCGCCGGGCTCGTCGCGTTTTCAAAGCTGAACATCGAGGCCTATCCCAATCCGGCGCCGGTCATCCTGGAGATCACCGCGCAGGCCGCCGGTCTTTCCGCCGAGGAAATGGAAAAATACTACACGATCCCGATGGAGGTCGGCCTTTACCCGACGCCGGGCGTCGTCAACATCCGCTCGACCTCGTTCTACGGCCTGTCGTTTGTCCGCGTCACCTTCAGATACGGCACCGACTTTTACTTTGCGCTGACCCAGGCTTCGATCAGCCTGCAGCAAAACGTCAACCTGCCGGGCAACCAGGTCGCGCAAATCCAGCAATCCAGCCTGGTCGGCGAGATCTATCGCTACCAGGTCGTTGGTCCCCCCCATTTCGGTCTGACCAATCTGCGCACGCTTCAGGATTACGTCGTGGCCCGGCGCTTCCTGACGATTCCCGGCGTGGTGCAGATCAATGCCTGGGGCGGCACGACCAAGCAGTTCAATGTCGATGCCGACCTGCAGAAGCTGGAAGCCTACAACATCACGATCCCGCAGCTCGTCACCGCGCTCGGCAACGCCAACATCAACGTCGGCGGCCGCGAGATCACGATCGGGCAGCAATCGGTCAATATCCGCGGCGTAGGCCTCGTCGACTCAGGCGGCGCCGACGACGTCACCAAGGGCTACAAGGTCAAGGACATCGAGAACGTGGTCCTGACGCAGGTGAACGGCCTTCCGATCCAGGTCAAGGACATCGCCAGCGTCTCCGTCGGTTTTGTGCCGCGGCTTGGCATCGGCGGCAGAGACCATGACGACGATGTCGCCACCGCCATCGTGGTGATGGGACGAACCCAGCACACCAACGACATCATTCCGAAAGTCCAGGCCGAGGTTGTAAAGCTCAACACCGACGGCAGCCTGCCGCCGGGTGTCAAGATCGTTCCCTACTACGATCGAAGCTCGCTGGTCGGGATCACCACGCATACGGTATTGCACAACCTGATCTTCGGCTGTCTGCTGGTTTTCATCATCCAGTGGGTTTTTCTCGGCGACCTGCGCAGCGCCATCATCGTCAGCGCCAACATCCCGTTCGCGTTGTTCTTCGCGATCATCATTCTGGTCCTGCAAGGCGAAGACGCCAATCTGCTGTCGCTCGGCGCGGTCGACTTCGGCATCATCGTCGATTCCGCCGTGATCATGATGGAAAATATCTACCGGAACTTTCAGTCCTCATCGGAAAGCCGGCAGACCTTGCTTCAGCACCTTTCGGAAGGTTATTGGGGCGACGATCCCACGTCCCCGCATAATCAGACCTCCGGCAGCCCGAAGTGGAACGAGCGGCTGCGCATGATCTTTGTCAGCGCGCTCCAGGTTGACAAGGCCGTGTTCTTCACCGCCGCCATCACCGTCACCGCCTTCGTACCGCTGTTCACGATGCAGGGCGTCGAGGGCCAGATCTTCGGGCCGATGGCAAGAACTTATGGTTATGCGCTGGCCGGTGCGCTGCTCGCGACCTTCACGGTGACGCCGGTCCTGGCCTCGCTGTTGTTGCCCAAGCACATCGAGGAGACCGAAACCGTCATCGTGCGGATGCTCCGCAAGAGCTACACGCCGGTGCTGCGCTGGTCGCTCACCAACCTCAAGGTTTCGGTGACGGTCGGCCTTGTTTTTCTGGGCCTGAGCGTGCTCGCGGCCTCCCGCCTCGGCAGCGAGTTTCTGCCGGCGCTGGAGGAAGGCAATTTCTGGATCCGCGCCGCGATGCCATCGACGATGTCGCTCGATGCCGGCACGGCCGTCACCGGCAAGATGCGCGAGATCTTGTTGCGCCACCCTGAAGTGGTCACCGTGGTCTCTCAGCATGGCCGCCCCGACAATGGCAGTGATGCTTCGCCGTTCTCCAACGTAGAATTGTTCGCGCCGCTCAAGCCGTTCGACGAGTGGCCGCCGAATCTAACCAAGGAAAAACTGACGGAAGAGTTGCAGCAGGAGTTTGCCGAGGAATTGCCGGGCATCGGCTTCAACTTCTCGCAATACATCCAGGACAACGTCGAGGAGGCGTTGTCGGGCGTGAAGGGCGCCAATTCCGTGAAGGTGATCGGCCCCAATCTCGAAGTGCTCGAGAAGCTTGCGACCGAGGTGATGGACGAGATGACGAAGATCCGCGGCGTCGCCGATCTCGGAATCTTCCATCTGCTCGGACAGCCCAATCTCAATATCAAGATCGACCGCGAGAAGGCCGCCCGCTATGGGCTGAACACCGGCGACGTCAACACCGTCGTCCAGGCCGCGCTCGGCGGCACCACCGCGACCACGATCCTGGAAGGCGACCGGCAGTTCAACCTCGCCGTCAGGCTCGATCCCAGATATCGCAGCAGCATCGATGCGGTTCGCAACCTCAAGGTCGCCTATTCGACCCCTTCGGGCACCAATGGCTACGTTCCACTGAGCGGGCTCGCCGACATCACGCTCGATACCGGCGCTTCCTTCATCTATCGCGAGCGCAGCCAGCGCTACATTCCGATCAAGTTCAGTGTTCGCGGCCGCGATCTCGGCAGCACGGTGGCGGAAGCGCAGGAGCGGGTCGGCAAGGCGATCAAGCTTCCGAACGGCTATCAACTGGTCTGGGCGGGTGAATTCGACAGCCTTCAGGCCGCCAAGCAGCGGCTGGTGATCGTGGTTCCGATCACGCTGCTGTTGATCCTCGTGCTGTTGTACGGACTGTTCAATTCACTGCGCGATAGTCTGTTGTCGGTGGCCGGGATTCCCTTTGCGATCGGCGGCGGCCTGATCGCGCTCTATTTCGCCGGGCTTGATTTCTCCGTCTCGGCCGCGATCGGCTTCATCTCGCTGTTCGGCGTCGCGGTGATGGACGGCATTCTCAACATCACCTATTTCCGCGAACTCCGCGCGCAGGGCATGGGGATTGCCGAAGCGGTGTTCCATGGTGCCGAGCAGCGTATGCGGCCGATGCTGATGACGGCGCTATCGGCCGGCGTCGGCCTGTTCCCGGCCGCGATATCCCACGGAATCGGCAGCCAGGTGCAACGGCCGCTGGCAACCGTCGTCGTGGGTGGTATGTTCATCGGGCCGTTGCTTCTGTTGATTGTGGCGCCGGCGTTGCGAAAGATTTTCCTCTCGAGAGACGCCGAGCACGTTGCGATCGCCGGCGATCCGGCCGTGGTCACCGAAGGCAATCCCGATGGCTAGCGGCGTCAGCACGACGAAACTCAAGCTCCGCTCCGCCTCAAGCGCGATCGTGCTTGCCGCGATGTCGCTCGCCATTTCCGGCTGCGCGGTGGGGCCGAACTTCAGTCCGGCGGACAAGCCCGACGTGACCGGCTACGTCAGGGGAAACCTGGCGTCGGCCGATGCCGGAAAGGGACCGCCTTCCGTGCCCGGTCAGCGTTTCCTCAGCGGTGTTGACGTCTCGACGCGCTGGTGGGCGGCATTCAAATCGGAGCCGCTGAATCAACTGGTCCGGGAATCGGTCGATCACAATCCGAACCTGCAAGCCGCGGAAGCCGCGATCAAGATCGCGCGCTACAATGCGCTCGCCCAGCGTGGGCTGTTCTTGCCGCAAGTCACTGGCAACTCGTCGACCCAGCAGATCCTGGTGGCCAATCCGCAGCAGATACCGACGATTCCGACCGTGGGGCCGCAAGACCAATTCTCTCTGGTCACCAACCAGCTCACGGTGTCGTTTGTGCCTGACATCTGGGGCGGCAACTTCCGCGCCGTCGAAAGTCTGGATGCGGTGGCCGAGCAGCAATTGTTCCAGCTCGAGGCTGCCTATCTGACGCTGACCAGCAATGTGGTGACGGCGGCGATTCAGGAGGCCTCGCTGCGCGGGCAGATCGAGGCGACCCAGCGCATCATCGCGATCGAGCGGCATCTTCTGGATATCCTGAAACGGCAGCAAAGCTTCGGTCAGGCAGCGCAGGCCGACGTGCTGGCACAGGATGCGGCGCTGGCGCAAGCCGAACAATTGTTGCCGCCGCTGGAGAAGCAGTTGGCCCAGCAGCGCGACCTCTTGACGGCGCTGGCCGGGCAATATGCGGCGGACGAAATCCGCCAGAAGTTCGATCTGGCGCATCTGAAGCTGCCGACCAATCTGCCGATCAGCCTGCCGGGCAAGCTGGTCGATCAGCGGCCGGACGTGCGCGCAGCCGAAGCCAATATGCATTCGGCGGCAGCCCAAATCGGCGTCGCGATCGCGGCCCGCCTGCCCAATATCACGCTGTCCGCCAATGGCGGCTCGGCCGCGTTCAACTGGCCGCAGACTTTCGCGCCGGGCACCGGCTTTTTCACCTTGGGTGCGGCCGCCACCGCGCCGATCTTCGATGGCCTGACGCTCTACCACAAGCAGAAGGCGGCCGAGGCCGCGCTGGAGCAGGCCGAGGCGCAATATCGCGCCACCGTTATCACCGCCTTCCAGAACGTCGCCGATGCCCTGCGGGCGTTGCAGGCCGATGCCAAGGCAATGCGCGCCGCGCGGCGCGCGGAAGACGCCGCCAAGGCCAGCCTCGACATCGTCGAGAAGCAGCTCAACGAAGGCCAGGTCAATCAGTTGGCCGTGCTCAACGCGCAGCAGACGTATCTCACGGCAGCCGTGGTGCGGGTGCAGACTGAGGCCAACCGGATCGCCGATACCGCCGCTCTGTTCATGGCGCTCGGCGGTAACTGGCCTTCGAACTGCACCGTGCCCGACTGGCGCGCATGTGCGCTGGGCGATCCGCCGGAGCCCGCGGTGGTCGCGGCGGCGGACGCGAAATAACGGAAATTTTCAAGCCAGCCTGATATCTTCGGATCGCGATTGCAGGCGGTAGCCGACCCCGGACTCCGTAATCAGAAGCCTGGGGTGATTGGGATCCGGCTCGATGATCTGCCGCAAGTCGCGGACCAGGATTCTCAGGTACTGGATGTTCTTCCGGACGCTGCCGCTCCAGATATCGTCCAGCAATTGGTCATGCGTGACCACGAGACCCAGATGCGTCGCCAGCACATGCAGCAGGCGATACTGTTTTCGGGTCAGCTTGATCTGATTGTTGTTCAACAACACCGTCCGGTTGACCAGATCGATCGAGAGCGGACCTGTGACCACCACAGGATTTTCCTTCTCGCTCTTGAAATATCGCCGTAGCGCGGCGTGGCTGCGCGCGATCAATTCGGCGATCCCGAACGGCTTGACCACATAGTCGTCGGCGCCGGCCTCGAGCAGCCGGACCTTTTCTTCCTCGTTGGCTTCTACCGAGAGCACGATGATCGGGACGTTGGACCAGGAGCGGACCAGGTCAAGCACTTCGGTGCCACGTCGATCGGGTAACGCCAGATCCAGAATGATGAGGTCGGGCGTATTGAAGGTGGCCGCGTGCAGTCCCGTCGCCGCATCCTCGGCTTCGTGCACCGTAAAGCCGCCGTGAAGTTCGAAGCCGGCGCGAATGAACCGCCGTATCTTGGGTTCGTCGTCGATCAACAACACGAGGTTGGTGGGTTTACTCATCGCTTGAAGCCGAATCATCCTCGTCGATCACCGCCTCCGGCAGGATAATAGAGGCCGTGGTGCCGCGTCCAACGCCGCGGCTTTCGATTTCGATCGATCCGTTATTGGCCTCGATGAAGGTGGAAGCGATCCAGAAGCCGAGGCCGGCGCCCGGCACGCTCTCGCGGTGACGCTCGCTCCGGAACGACCTGCGGCCAAGTTGCGCGCGTTCCTCCGCGGTGATGCCGGCGCCCTGATCGGCGATCGATACCGTGACGCACTCCATTCCCGAGCGGACCTCGACCGATATGGTCGAGCCGGGTGGCGAGTATTTTGCCGCATTCTCCAAAAGCTGGCCGCAGGCTTCTTCCACGAGCGCGGAATCGACATTGATCATCGGCAGGTCGTCGTCAAAACGGACGTTGACCCGGTGCGCCGCCAGCTGGCGAGACCTTTGGCGAACGGCGGCGTTGACGACGTCGCGCGGATCGGCGCAGGAAAGATGCGGCCGGATATCGCTGGCGCTGACGCGGGTCGCGTGCAGAAGGTTGCCGATGAAACTGTCGAGCCGTTCGGCCTCGTCGGTAATGGTGGAAACCAGCGGCAAGGCATGATCTTCGTTCCTCACCGAAGGCATGGATTCCAGCACGCTCGCCGATCCCTTGATCGCCGCAAGCGGCGAGCGGAGTTCGTGCGACAGGTTGCCGTGAAACGCATCGCGCAACAGCTGATCCTTCAAACGATGCGAGGCTTCTTCCATTGCGCCGCCGATATCGAGACGATGAAGTGTTTGGGAAGCTTCGACAAGGATCGTCTCAATGCGGCGAATTCGCCTGTCGACGGCCGCGCACTGCGTCTCGCCGATATCGACGGCAATCACCCCGCGGGGGGTGTCCGTAGAAGTGACGGTTCGAAGCAGCCAGATATTATTTTCTGCGTCGTCCCGAACGATGCGCGAAGGCGCCTCGCCGGGCTTCATCATTGCTGCCACGCTGTTGCGGATGATGGCCGGAACGGTGTCGCCAACGGCCGGCCGGGAGGCCGCGGTCGAAGCCGGGATGAAGAAGGCAGTATGCTGGCCGAATGTTTCCGTCAGATAATCCTGGATGACTTCAACCAGATCCGTGACGGTGTGGCAGGCCGCCAGCTGACGGGAGAGACTGTAGAGATATTGCAACTCGTCTTCGCGGCGGCGCAGCGTTTCCGTCTCGCGGCGAAGCCGCGATGCGAGGTCGCCACTGACGAGCGCCACCAGCAGAAACAGCAATAAATCGATGGCGGCCTGGGGATCGTCGAGCCTGAAACTATAATAGGGCTGATAGAGAAAGAAATCGGCCGCCGCGTCGCCGGCGACGGCGGCAACAATCGCCGGCCAGGTGCCCCACCATGTGGCGGCCAGCATGACCGGGATCAGATAGACGATGGTGGCGAGATTGGCGGGAAAGAAGTGGCTGATCGGAAGCAGGCCCGCGGTCGCAGCGGCGACCAGCGCGAGCGACATCACGAGCGGGACGCCGCCGCCGAGAATCACGCGCCGCCAGAGCCACGTGCCGGCGTGCGGGATATCGCAGGGGCCGAGTGCAACGCCGGACGTGAAGCGTGCGGCGCCCATACGTTAGCCCGGCACGGATAAAGCGGTCGTCGCCGGAATTTCGTTTATTTGCCGGCTCGCCGTGTCAAGACCATCCGAGAATGACGACGGCTTCAAAGCTTCGGTTTCCGCCGCCTCACGCTTTGAAGGAAGGGCCAGCGTCGCGATCGCCGCTGAACTGGGATATTTCGGCGGATACAGATAGGATTCCATCAGCGGCGTGGAGGACAGACGCGTATATCGCTTCAGGATCGACTTCGACGTGAATGCGGCGTGCGGATAGATCGTGCTCCAGCCGGCAAAATTGCTCGCCAGAATCTCGAGCGAGAGCAGTGTGGTCGTAATCTGCGTAAAACCTTCGTTGGATTTCTTGGCGCTTCGGGTCGTCGAAGCTTTTTTGAGAAGTTGGCGAAACTCACGGTGGCTTTCGATGAAAGGGCCGAGCCCCGCCTTCCACAGGATGTCCGGCAGGCAGCCATAGCCGTGCAGGCCGTGATAGCTTTCAATCAGGCTTCGGCATTGACTGCGCAGGTTTTGAGGAAGAAAGCCAAAGTCGGGACTGCCGTTGCTGTCCGAAAGCATACTGCCGCTTGCGCGGCCCGCCTGTGCTGGCTCATCCATCGCTTTGTCCCGCGTCCGGCAATCAATTTTGCTCAACGCGACTCAGCATAGCGATCCCACGCATATATCTTCGATGGATAGCGGGGCGCTTTTTTATAGGAAAAAAATAGTCGAAAACTTACTTGCGTCTTACAGTGCGATTGAATGCAACGCACTTGCTTCAGCAAGTATGGCAAAAAAGTCCCACTGCCAGGAAAACTAACGCAGCGAATCACCGACCTTAGCCAAAATATGGCTCTCAACGCCGGCAGTTTGAGCACAGCTGTGGGCAAGTGGCGCGAATCTGTGCAGCTTTCAGCCAAATCACCTACGATCCTATTTTATTCCAATTAATTGGCGCGGTTCCCCCAATCGATCTTTGTCGGGCGGCTGTGACAGAAATCGTTCGTTAACAAACGCGGAACAAGCGCTCGGGGGAGTGCTGTTTGTCGCAAAAGTTGGGGCGATTTCGATGAAAAGAGCTTTGCTGGCAGGTGTCGCGTTCTCGGCGATGAGCCTGTTCAATGCTGCGCAAGCAGCCGACGCGAACATGCCGGCTAAGGTGCCGGTGGCGTGCAGGGGCGCGATCGATCCCTACAAGAACTATGCGTGTCTCGACGCCTATCTCGGCACGACGTTCTGGGAGCGCCTCTTCAACTATTATCGGCTTGAATGGGGCCATGATGCG
>Ga0210397_10000982_pt1 | contig 18536 bp, 19 predicted proteins | sample IncBWH2OmetaG_FD_160126 | JGI IMG/M metagenome (GOLD analysis project Ga0210397, IMG submission 160126) | Forest soil microbial communities from Barre Woods Harvard Forest LTER site, Petersham, Massachusetts, United States - Inc-BW-H-2-O ...
TGGTGTGGATGGTGGCGGACGCGAGATGTCCGAGCACGAGGGGATCGGCGCGGTCGGAAAGCTCGCCCTTCTCTTTCGCGCGCCGGAAGCAAGTGATGAACGCCTTGTCGAGTTCGACAAAACCTTCCAGCACCATGGCGCGGATGTCCGGATCAGCCACGGCTTCGGAGGCGGCCGTCATCACCGTGAAGCAGCCGCGCGGACTTTCGCCGCCGAGATAGATGTCGAGCGCGATCGCAAAGATGCGCTTCAGCCGCTCGCGGATCGGCTGCTCGCTGCGAAAGACCTCGATCATCGCCGCGCGCGCGTCGTTGCGGTAACGCTGATAGCTCTTGATGTAGAGCTCGCGCTTGTCGCCGAACGCCCCGTAGAGGCTCGGCCGGTTCATGCCGGTCGCGGCGCTGAGATCGTCGAGCGAGGTCGCGGCAAAACCGTCCTTGCGGAACAGGTCGAGCGCCTTGGCGAGCGCCACGTCCGGCTCGTAAGCGCGCGGCCGCCCGCGACGCCTTGGCGCGGCCGCAGCGTCGGATGTGGCCGACGGCGCTTTGATGGAGGACGTCCTTTTTGTTTTTTGTACCATTTCGCAATAAATTCCTTGACCGGATTTATATTATGCGAGACAGTATAAAAATCAACACCTGGCCATTTTCGAGAAGGGCCACGACCGCCAAGGAGGCACCCATGGACCTTTATTTCTCACCGCTCGCCTGCTCGATGGCGACCCGGATCGCGTTCTACGAGGCCGGCGAGGCGGCGACCTATCTCGAGGTCGATCCCAAGACCAAGCTGGTGCAGAACGACGGCTCGAATTTCCGGGACGTGAATCCGCTCGGCCTGGTGCCGACCTTGCGCACCGACGACGGCACGGTGCTGACCGAGAACGCAGCGATCCTGCAATATGTGGCGGATCGTTTTCCGAAGTCCGGTCTTGGCACCAGTTCCGCGAGCGAGCGCAGCCGGCTGCATCAATGGCTCTGCTTCATCGGGACTGAACTGCACAAGGGGTTGTTCGTTCCGCTGCTCGACAAGAAGGCGGGCCCTGAGGTGAAAAGCTACGTGCTGGAGAAAAACCTGTCGCGGCTCGATCATCTCGAAAATTATCTGAGGGATCGCGAATATCTGCTCGACCATTTCAGCGTGGCGGACGCCTATCTCGTCACCGTCATCAACTGGACCATGGCGACGCCGCCGGTCGAGCTTGCGAAATGGCCCGCCGTGAAAGCCTATTACGAGCGCCTGCGCGCGCGGCCGAGCATTGCGAAAGCGATCGCGGAGGAGTTCGAGCTCTACAAGGCGGAACTCGCGCGGCAGAAGGCTGCGGCGTAGATCGCGAAGCAATCACAATGTCGTCCTGGCGAAAGCCAGGACGACAGCGGAGCTTGCGGCGCCAGCGCAGCTTTTAAAACGGGCTCTCGCTCAACCCCGCCACATCAGCCGGCCTTGGCCCCGGCGCGGGCCAATGAAAGCGCCGGTCCTTCTCGGAAATCTTCACATCATTGATGCTGGCTTCGCGGCGGCGCATCAAGCCGTGCTCGTCGAACTCCCACTGCTCGTTGCCGTAGGAGCGATGCCACTGGCCGCTTGCATCGTGCCATTCATACTGGAAGCGCACGGCAATGTGATTGCCGTCGAAGGCCCAGAGGTCCTTGATCAGGCGGTAATCGAGCTCGGTCGCCCATTTGCGCGTGAGGAACGCGACGATCGCCTTGCGGCCTTCGAAGAAGTCCGAGCGGTTGCGCCAGCGGCTGTCCTCGGTATAGGCGAGCGACACGCGCTCCGGATCGCGTGAATTCCAGGCGTCCTCCGCCATGCGGGCTTTTTGGGCGGCAGTCTCTTTGGTGAAGGGCGGCAGCGGCGGACGCGACATGATGGCCTCGGCGTTTGGTGAGGCCACAAATCTAGCGCCGCCGCGCGACAAGTCGATGGCCGATCTCGTATCGGCCGATCACTAAATCAAATCGGCCTTCATCAAGGCGCGGATCGATTTCGGAATCGGCTGTGCGCGGCCTCCGCTGATGAAGGCCACTCGAACCTCGGCCTTGACCAGCACCTCCGCGCCGCGCCGCACCTCCTGTGCGAGCACGATCGACGCGCCCTTCACCGCGACCGGCCAGGTCACAACATCGAGAACATCGTCCATCCGCGCGGGCCGCAGGAAATCCAGCGTCATCGAACGCACCACAAAGGCAAAGCCCGGCGTCTCGGTTTCCGCCTCGGCGAATAGCGTATGCTGCTCGGCGCCCATCAAGCGCAGATGATTGGTGCGCCCGCGCTCCATGAAGCGCAGATAATTGGCGTGATAGACGATGCCGGAAAAATCCGTGTCCTCGTAATAGACCCGGACCTGCATATGGTGGCGGCCGTCGCAGATCTCGCCGTCGAGAATGGGGTTGGTCAATTGCGCCCTCGATTGCCCAAAGCCATCGTTTTGCGCAAAACCGGCTGCCGTGCAAGCGTGCCCTAAGACAATGCCGGCCGCGCGCCCAGCGTCACCAGCACGATTTCCGGGGGCACGCCGAGGCGGAAGGGCATGATGCTGCAGCCGAGGCCGCCGGAGACGATCACGTCGCAATTGAATTTGGCGTGACCGTAGGCAAGCCGGCTGCCATAGCGCGTCGGAACGACCGGCGACCAGCCGAACAACCGGACCTGGCCGCCATGGGTATGACCGGAGAGCTGCAAGGCCACACGGCCCGGCACATGCGCGACGACATCGGGCTCGTGCGCCAGCAGGATGACCGGCGCATCATCGGTGACCTTCGCGAGCGTCGCGCCGAGATCGTCGACGCCGATCCGATGCACGGGGCGGAAGCGCCGCGCCGGCAGATAGGCCAGTTGATCGCCGAGCCCGGCGAGCCAGAAGGAATGGCCGCCTTTGGTCAGGCGCGTCACGTCGTTCTCGTAAACGGGAATGCCGGCCGCTTCCAGCGCCTGCCGCGCCACGGTCGTGCCCTGCCCCTGGCGCTGGATCTCCCGGTCGGACCAATAGTCGTGATTGCCGAGGATCGCGTGTACGCCAAGCGGCGCCTTCAATTGCGCCAGCACCGAAGCCCAATCCGAGGGCGGCATCGGCTTTGTGACATAGCGATGGCCGGCCACATAGTCGCCGAGCATGACGATGACATCGGCATTGAGGGCGTTGGTGCGCTCGACGATCGCCTCGATATGATCAGGCGACATCCAGGGATCGCAGGCGTGAATATCGGCGATGGCGGCGATCTTCAGCTCAAGACCCGTCGGCCATTGCGGCGGCGTCAAGTCATAGCGCGTCACGTTGAGCCGCAGCAGCGGCTCGACGCCGAAACCATAGGCCGCCGTCGAGGTGCCGAAGGCGCCGAGACCGGCCAGGAAGCGAAGGAATTTGCGGCGTGTGATCATCAGGACAGGAAATGGTGATGCCCGTCGTTTCTGTCGTTCGATTACAGCGGAATTCGGGTGCGCTGGTGCAGCTTTTCAGCAGATATCGTTAATCTTGTTCATCATCATTACCGAACAGGCCGAACTGCGAGGGATCGCGCGTGGGCTCTGTGACGCCAAGGTGGCGGAAGGCATGCGAGGTGAGCAGCCGGCCGCGCGGCGTGCGCTGCAGATAGCCGCACTGGATCAGAAACGGCTCGATGATGTCCTCGATGGCATCGCGCGGTTCCGACAGTGCCGCGGCGAGTGTCTCCACGCCGACCGGCCCGCCGCCATAGTTCATCGCGATCGTCGTCAGGTAGCGGCGGTCCATGGCATCGAGGCCGGCCGCGTCGACTTCGAGCGCGCTCAGTGCGTGATCGGCGATCTTGCGATCGATGGCGTCGGCATCGGCGGCCGACGCGAAGTCCCGCACGCGGCGTAAGAGTCGGCCAGCGATGCGCGGCGTGCCGCGGGCTCGGCGCGCGATCTCGTTGGCGCCGTCTTCGGTCATGCCGATCTTGAGCACGCGGGCGCCGCGGCTCACGATCTTTTCCAGCTCATCCACGGTGTAGAAATTCAGCCGCACCGGAATGCCGAAACGGTCGCGCAAGGGATTGGTGAGCAGCCCCGCGCGCGTGGTGGCGCCGACGAGGGTGAACTTTGCAAGCTCGATCTTGACCGAGCGCGCCGCCGGTCCTTCGCCGATGATCAGATCAAGCTGGAAATCCTCCATGGCGGGATAGAGCACCTCTTCCACCGCCGGAGACAGCCGATGGATCTCGTCGATGAAGAGCACGTCGCGCTCTTCGAGATTGGTGAGGAGGGCCGCGAGATCGCCGGCCTTGGCAATGACAGGCCCCGACGTCGCGCGAAAGCCTACGCCGAGCTCGCGCGCCACGATCTGCGCCAGCGTGGTCTTGCCGAGGCCCGGAGGGCCGACGAACAGCACATGATCGAGCGCCTCGCCGCGCTTGCGCGCCGCCTCGATGAAGATCGACAGATTTTTTCGCGCCTGCGCCTGGCCGACGAATTCCGAAAGATTTTGCGGCCGCAGCGCGGTGTCGCCGGTATCCTCGTTGCGCCGCTCCGGCGTGACGATGCGCGAGGGCGTGCTCACTTTTTGTTGCCTCGCCAATATTTGTTCGGCAACAGCTCGCCGATCTTGGCAACCGTCGGCTCTTTGCCGTTGTTGGGCACGATCACGCGCGCCTTGGCGTCATAGTCGTGGATCAGCTCGCGGCAGATGCCGCAGGGCGAGACCACGGCGATCTTGCCGGGTTCGCCGGGCTTTGGATGACGCACGGCGACGATGGTCTCGATGCCCTTGTCGCCGGTCTCGGTGATGGCGCGGCCGATCGCGATCGCCTCGGCGCAGACGGCGATCCGGCCGATATAGGCGTCGATGTTGACGCCCGTGACGATGCGGCCGTCGCGGGTGCGCATGGCGGCGCCCACTTCCTGCCAGTCGTTGCGATAGCGCGAGCTGATCGCGTCGGTGGCGGCGGCGATCAGCTCCTTGTCCTTTTTGCTCAGCATGGCGGAGAATGCATTCCTTCGTCGGTCGGTAGGCCCGGCGGGATATAGTCTAGAGCGCGATGAGAGTCATCGCGCTCTAGATTCTTGATTTAAGCATGATCTTTTCGGAAAACCGCTTCACACTTTTCCGGATCATGCTCTATTTCGACAATTCTTTCAGGCCCAGCCGGATCAGCTGGGCGGTTTCGGCATGCTCGCCTGCGCTGCGCGAGGCCGACGCAATGGCGGCCGCCGCCTGCGGCTGGCCATAACCGAGATTGACCAGCGCCGAAATCGCGTCGGTAACGGGGCGCGGCGCGCGCTGGTCGTCGATCGCACCGGACAGATTGACCAGCGCCGGGTCGACATTGGCAAAGGCCGGCGCCTTGTCTTTCAATTCGGTGACAATGCGCTCGGCAACCTTCGGGCCGACGCCAGGCGTGCGCGACACCGCGGCCTTGTCGCGGAGCGCGATGGCATTGGCGAGCTCGGCCGGCGGCAGCGTCCCGAGCACTGCGAGCGCGACCTTGGCCCCGACGCCCTGCACGGTTTGCAGCAGCCGAAACCATTCGCGCTCGATGTCGCTCTTGAAGCCGAAGAGCTTTATCTGGTCCTCGCGGACGTAGGTTTCAATGGACAGCACCGCCGCGCCGCCCGGCGAAGGCAGCGCCTGCAGCGTGCGCGTCGAGCAATGCACCTGATAGCCGACCCCACCGACGTCGAGGATGACGAAATCCTCGCCATAGGAATCGATCAGGCCCTTGAGCTTACCGATCATATGCCGACCACTTTCAGCCGCAGCGTCGCACTTGAGCGATGATGCGCATGGGTGATCGCGATCGCAAGCGCATCGGCTGCGTCCGCCGACGCCGGCTCGGCCTTCGGCAGCAGGATCTTCAGCATCATGGCGATCTGGTTCTTGTCGGCGTGTCCGGCACCGACCACCGTCTTCTTCACCTGGTTCGGCGCATATTCGGACACCGCGATGCCGAACATCGCCGGCACCAGCATCGCGATCCCGCGCGCCTGCCCAAGCTTCAGCGTGGCGACGCCATCCTTGTTGACGAAGGTCTGCTCGACCGCGGCTTCCGCCGGATTGAGGTCGCGGAGCACGGCGGAAAGCCCGTCGTGAATGGCAAGCAACCGGCTCGCCAAGGGCAGATGATCGGGCGGTTCCACCGATCCGCAGCCGACAAACACCAGGCGATTGCCGTCGCTTTCGATCACGCCCCATCCGGTGCGGCGAAGCCCCGGATCGATGCCGAGGATGCGGAGAGGACTGCGAATCGCTTGCGGTGCCATGGGTCAGTGATAGCGGCTCGGGGCTACCCGTGAAACAGAAACGGAACGTCAGACCACAAGGGAATGATGTTCATTCAGGGGGCGGGAGTGGGCAGGAACGCGCACGTTGCGCCCCCGCCCAACTCACTGTCATGCGAAGCTCATCGGACTGGAAGAGCCTCGCTCAGCGCGGCTCATTGCTCGCGCAGCCCGATGGCATAGGCCGTGATGGCCGCCGGCGAAGAGACCTTGTGATCCTTGCCGGAGGCGACCCAGCCCTCGCCCCGCGGAAACGACGCTGTCAGCAGGTTGCCGTCGCCAGTCCAGTTGTCGAACGCGCCGCCTCCCGACAGGCTCCAGCCCGGATCGAGTTGCACTGTCGCGTTCGGATGCGCCGCTACGGCACCTTGCGCCTGCTTGATCTCGTGGCGCAATTTCCTGCCGTTCGACTTCGGCCGCATGCCGATCGCATAGGCCGTGATCTGCGAGGGATCGGAGATGTCATGGTCCTTGCTGCGGACTTCCCAGCTCGTGTTGCTGTTCGGGAACGAAGCCGTCAGCAGATTGCCGGCGCCGTGCCAGTTGACGAATGCGCCACCGCCGGTGAGCACAAAGCCTGCCGGCAGCACGGCGACGGCCGACGGATGCGCGGCGGGCTCGCTCGGCTCGGCCTTGATGGTCACGTCCCATTCATTTTCGGGATCGTGGAGCGCGATGGCGTAGGCCGTGATCGACGCCGGCGACGAGATTTCGTGATCCTTGCCGGCCACGAACCAGGTGTGGTCGTTCAGCGGATAGGATGCGGTGAGCAGACTGCCCGCGCCCGACCAATGATCGAAAGCGCCGCCGCCGAGAATCTTCCAACCCGCGGGAACGGTAACCTGGACCGAAGGATGGGCCGTGATGCCGCTTGTCGCTGTAAACGTCTGTATCTGCAGAGTCATGTTTCTCTCCTCTTGATCAACACTGACGTCCACCCTCGTAAGACGCGGCAAGACTGTTACGACATCAATCTATGATTGCATGTAAATGCCTTCACATTTGGCGCTTGTCGTCGCGCGGCGAGACGACGCGGCCAGGAAAAATGCGTCAGGAATGCTTGCTTGACGTGTCGTGAAAGGAACGGCGCGCCTCAGCCGCCCATCTTCGCCATCAGCGCGTCGGAGACCTCGAAATTGGCGAACACGTTCTGGACGTCGTCGTGCTCGTTGAGCAGGTCGATCAGCTTCAACAGCTTTTCGCCGGTCTCGTCGTCGACGGAAACCGTGTTCTGCGGCTTCCAGGTCAGGGCTGCCTTGCGCGGCTCGCCGAATTTGGCTTCCAGCGCTTTCGCGACCTCACGAAAGCTCTCCTGCGAGGCGTAGACCTCGTGGCCGCCCTCGCCGGAAATCACGTCGTCCGCGCCGGCTTCGATTCCGGCATCCAGCATGGCGTCGTCGGAGGCCACGCTGGAATCATATTCGATGATGCCGGTGCGATCGAACATGAAGGCGACCGAGCCGGTTTCGCCGAGATTGCCGCCGGACTTCGTGAAGTAGGAGCGGATGTCGGAGGCGGCACGGTTGCGGTTGTCGGTCAGCGCTTCGACGATGACGGCGACGCCGCCGGGGCCGTAGCCTTCGTAACGGATCTCGTCATAGTTATCGCCCTCGCCGCCGATCGCCTTCTTGATCGCGCGCTCGATATTGTCCTTGGGCATGTTCTCCTGGCGTGCCGCGACCATGGCGGCGCGGAGCCGGGGATTCATCGCGGGATCCGGGGTGCCCAACTTGGCCGCAACCGTGATTTCGCGCGCCAGCTTGCCGAAAAGCTTCGACTTCTGGGCGTCCTGGCGGCCCTTGCGGTGCATGATGTTCTTGAATTGGGAATGGCCGGCCATGACGGTATCTCTTTAGGGAATCGCTAACGGTTGGGAGTGGGGAAAGCGCGGCCTTATAGGCGCAAGGCCGGCCGAAATCAAAGATTTGGGTATCACTCCGGTAGGTGGGTAGTGCCGCCTGCCGGAATATGAGGCAATCGTTAACCCTGACTTCACGGCTGAGTGCAAGGATGGCGTTCGCAACTCCCGCTTGTTCCCCAGAGAGATAAATGGCGTTCGGTTTGTTCAGGAAACCAGTGCCGGAGCCGGCTGCGCCTGTCGTCGAGACAAAGGCGGCCCAAGCTGCCAAGGCAATGGTCGTGGCTGAGCCAATGGCCGAGCCCGACTCCGCCCGAGAAATCCTGGAATTGCTTGACCTCGAGCTTGGCGGCCTGATCCGCCAGCTCGAGCGCGCGGCGCAATCGGTCGCCGGCGGCGCGCAATCCACCGCAGCGACCCTTGCCACCATCCGCGAGCGGACCGCCGCGCTCTCGGGGCGCAGTGGTGCTGCGCGGAGCACCGCGACGAGCTTTGCCGAGGTGAGCGACAAATTCACCCGCTCGGCCGAAGGCATCGGCGCGCAGGTGCGCGACGCCGGCAAGCTTGCCGACGAGGCGAGTGCCGCCGCCATTGAGGCCCGCGCCAATGTCGATCGCCTGCGCGAATCCTCCGCCGCCATCGGCAATGTCGTCAATCTGATCGCGCAGATCGCGCGCCAGACCACGCTCCTCGCTCTGAACTCCACAATTGAGGCCGCACGCGCCGGCGACGCCGGCCGCGGCTTTGCGGTGGTCGCGACCGAAGTAAAGGCGCTTGCGGTGCAGACCCAGAGCGCGACCGAAGAGATCACCAGGAAGATCGAGGCGCTGCAGAAGGATGCCGCGGGCTCGGCGGACGCCGTGCACCGGATTTCGCAGGCGATCGAGGCGATCCGCCCGGTCTTCGCGAACGTCAATGGCGCGGTCGCCGAGCAGAACCGCACCACCGGCGAGATGTCCGACAATGCGAGCTCCGCCTCGCAGTTCATCGTCGCGGTCGGCGACAGCGCCGCCGAGATCGACGTCGCGACCAGAGAGGCCGCCGCCCATGGCGAGAGCGTCGCCAGCGCCGGCAAGGCCGTCACGACGTTTGCCCACAAGCTCAAGACCCGCAGCGCCGTGCTGCTGCGCCAAGGCGAGAGCGAAGACCGCCGCAAGCAGGAGCGCCTGCCCTGCCATCTCAAGATCGAGATTGCGGGCCCGATGGGCACGATCGCAGCTCCCGTCTATGAGATGTCCTCGCAGGGGATCCTGATCTCGGGGCCGAACGCAGCAAACCTGCCGCTGCACCAGAACGTCAACGTCACGCTCGACGGCATCGGCGGCTGCCGCGTCCGCATCAGCGAACACAGCAAGACCGGTGCGCTGGCGCGGTTCGAGGCGCCAAGTGCGGAGCTCAGCGAAAAGATCGAAGACGTGCTGTGGTCGATCCGCGAGGAGAACGTCGAGGCCGTCACCCGCGCGCTCGAAGCCGGCGTGGACCTCGCCGGCATTTTCGAGCGCGGCGTTGCGGCGGGCGCGGTCTCGGTCGAGGACCTCTTCGATGCGAACTATGCCGAGATATCAGGCACCAATCCGGTGCAGTACCGCACTAGGTTTCTCGACTGGACCGAGCGCGCGCTGCCGGCGTTCCAGGAAGCGTTCCTCGTCAAGGACAAGCGCGTCGCGTTCTGCGCGGTGGTCGACCGTAACGGCTACCTGCCGGTGCACAACAAGGTCTATTCGCAGCCGCAGCGGCCGGGCGATGTCGCCTGGAACACGGCCAACTGCCGCAATCGCCGCATCTTCAACGACGCCGCGGGCCTTGCCGCCGGACAGAATCAGCGCTCCTATCTGATCCAGAGCTATGCTCGCGACATGGGCGGCGGCACTACCGTGATGATGCGCGAGATCGATGTACCCGTCCGTGTTCGCGGGCGGCATTGGGGCGCCTTCCGCACGGCTTACAAACTATGAGCGCACAACCAGTCAAATCAGAGTCCACGGTTGCCGCCCCCTCGCCCAGCGAGCGGCTGGTCGATCAATTGTCCAACCGCATCGGCGGCCTCGGCGTCGAGCTTGCCGATATCGCCGGCAATGTGCAGGAGGTGGCGCAGCGCGTCTCCTCCCAGTCGCAGTTGTTCGGCCATCTGCAAGAGACGGCGAAGACCATGGTCTCCGCCAATCACGACATCGCCGGCGCCTCGAAAACGGTGCAGTCGGCGACCTCGGCCGCGGTCGACGAGATCACGCAATCGCGTAACGCGGTGGAGACAGCCGTCGGCCACATCGCGCAATTGATCGAGGCGGTCGGCCGCATCGAAACGCGCCTCGGCGCCGTATCGTCGGCGCTGGCGCAGGTGGCGAAAGTATCGACCTCGATCGAGGCGATCGCCAAGCAAACCAACCTGCTCGCGCTCAATGCCACCATCGAAGCCGCGCGCGCGGGCGACGCGGGGCGCGGCTTTGCGGTGGTTGCGAGCGAGGTGAAAAATCTCGCAGAGGCCACGCGCCAGGCGACGCAACAGATCGGCGACACCGTTCGCGGTCTCGACGGCCAGGTCGGCGGCCTGATCGGCGAGAGCGGCGAAGCCTCGACCCGGGCGAAGAACGCAGGCGTTGGTGCCGCGCAGATCCAGGACATCATCGCCCGGGTGCAGGACGGCTTTTCCAGGGTCGGTCATGAGATCGACGGCGTCGCGAAAGCTGCGACCTCCAATCTCTCGCATTGCGACAAGGTGATCGAGGAGCTCGGCCATCTCGCCAAGGGCGTCGATCTCTCCTCGAGCGACCTCAAGCGTGCCGACCAGCGGGTCGCCAAATTGCTGGAGACCTCCGAAGGCCTGATCGCCATGATCGCCGACAGCGGCGTCGAGACCTCGGACGCGCCCTTGATCCGCGTCGTGGTCGAGACCGCACGGCGCATCACGCAAACTTTCGAGGCCGCGATCGAACGCGGCGAGATCACGATCGAACGGTTGATGGACGAGAACTACCGCGAGATTGCCGGCACCGATCCCAAGCAATATCTCACTGACTATGTCGAGTTCACCGATCGCGTGCTGCCCGCGATCCAGGACCCGATCCAGAAATCCGATCCCCGTATCGTGTTCTGCGTCGCCTGGGCCAAGGGCGGATATCTGCCGACGCACAATCCGAACTATCGCCAGCCGCAGGGCAAGGACCCGGTCTGGAACAACGCCAATTGCCGCAACCGCCGGCTCTTCAGCGACCGCGCGGTGAAAAAGGTCGCGGCGAACACCAGGCCATTCCTGGTGCAGACCTATCGGCGTGACATGGGCGGCGGGAATTTCGTGCTGATGAAGGACCTGTCGTCGCCGATCATCATCCACGGCCGCCATTGGGGCGCTTTCCGGATGGGCTTCCGGGAGTCCTGAAGCGTCTGTCTTCGTCCGTTCACTTCCGCGCCCTATAAACCGCTCCCCGTAGCATCCGCCATGCGAAGGGGGTTGAGATGAGCGAGCATACCGAACTCGACGAACTGCAATTGGCTTACAGAAGCGCCGTGGAAGCCTGGATTGGCGCGATCCGCAAGGAAGAAGACCTCGCTTCCGTCAATCACGATGTCGCCGAAGTCGACAAATGGGAGCAGGCGCATTTCGAGGAGGACGAGATGCGCAGCAACGTCAAGGAAGCCAAGGCGAAATACGAGGACGCGCTGCGCGAAAAGTTCTTCGGGTTTTGACAGCTGACGTCGCTGCTTCTTCCCTCTCCCCGCTTGCGGGGAGAGGGTTAGGGTGAGGGGGAGTCTCCACGAGCTCGGTGCGCGGAGAGTCCCCCTCACCCGACTTGCTTCGCAAGTCGACCTCTCCCCGCAAGCGGGGCGAGGTGAAGTGCACCGCGGATGCGCCTACGAGCGCCAGAACTCCGGCAGCGCGGGCTCCAGCCTGCCGCCGATCCGCACCGGCCCGATTTTTGTCGCCAACCCCGTGGCGTCGTCGGTCTCGACCGCGACACCCGACAGCGTTGCCATGCCGCCGGCCGGCTCGAAGCGACCGGACGGAATGCCCGACGTGAAGCGGCGCAGCGGCTCTTCCTTCTGCATGCCGATGACCGAGTCGTAATCGCCGGTCATGCCGGCATCGGTCATGTAGGCGGTGCCGCCCGTGAGGATTTGGTGATCGGCGGTCGGCACGTGGGTGTGCGTGCCGACCACGAGGCTGACGCGGCCGTCGCAGAAATAGCCGATGCCTTGTTTCTCGCTGGTCGCCTCGCAGTGAAAGTCGACAACGATGGCATCCGCCGCCTCGCGCAGCGGACAAGCTTCGAGCTCGCGCGAAATCACCGCAAAGGGATCGTCGAACGGCGTCATGAAGACGCGGCCCATGGCGTTGATGACGAGCGCGCGCTGGCCGCGCTTGGTCTCGACCAGCGCCGAGCCGCGGCCTGGCGTGCCTCTCGGGAAATTCGCCGGGCGGATCAGCCGCGGCGCGCGCTCGATGAACACCAGCGCCTCGCGCTGATCCCAGGCATGGTTGCCGAGCGTGACTGCATCGGCGCCGGCGTCCAGCAGCTCCTGGTAGATCGCCTCGGTGATGCCGAAACCGCCGGCGGAATTCTCGCCGTTGACGATGACGAGGTCGAGCGCCCAGTCGCGGACGAGCCCCGGCAGATGATCAAGCACCGCAGTACGCCCTGCCCTGCCCACGACGTCGCCGACAAACAAAATTCGCAATTAACCGCTCCGGAAATCGAACACGCGCTTTTCCGTTAGCACAAAATCCAGCGCCACGTCGTGGGACAAGGCCGGAACGCCGTCGATTTCCTGGGCCGAGAAGGCAAGGCCTACGCCGATGACCGGTTTGTGCTTTCGCAAGTGCGCAAAGGTGTAGTCGTAATGTCCGGCGCCATAGCCGATGCGATGGCCGGCATGGTCGAAGGCGGCGAGCGGCACCAGCATGATATCGGGCACGACCTCGGCCGCGGCCGGCGATGGCTCGGGGATGCCGAGCATGCCGAGGGTCAGCCGGTCTCCGGGCGACCAGGCGCGGAAGATCAGCGACTTGCCGCGCGCGGTCACCGTCGGCAGCGCAAGCTGCGCGCCCTGCAGCGCGAGCTTCTGCATCAGCGGCGCCGGATCGATCTCGTTACGGATCGGCGAATAGCCGGAGACAATCATGCCTGATCCGATCGGCAGCGGCAGTCCGCGCTTCGCCAGCGCGTTGGCCGCGGCCTCGCGCTGCTTGTCGCTCAAGGCTTCGCGCTTGGCCAGTGCCGTGGCGCGCAGCTCGGCTTTGGTTCGCTCTGTCGGCAAGGCAATCACCCAGCGTCAATTTCCACTGTCACCCGCCTAAAGCGCAACTGCGCCGAGGTGCGGGTGATCCAGTATTCCAGAGACCTTAGTGCTTACACGGAAACGCCGCAGCGTACTGAATACCCCGCTTTCGCGGGGTTTGACCGAGAGAAAGTGCGAAGCCGCAGACGCCGTTGAAGCACGCGATCCCGGAGTTCCCTACGAAAGTAGGTGGGCACCATATGTCCGGATCCACGGACCCGGCCAGGGACAGTTCCCTAAAGGATCGATAAGGCCCCGGGGATATGTTGGCTCCTGACGCGCGACGCAGCCTCGCAAGACCAATGTAGCAACGATGCGGCCCGACCGCCAGCGCCCGCGGGGCGGCTGGGGACAAACGACAACCGCCGGCAAACCTGGGTTTGCCGGCGGTTGTCCGTCGAGCGCTTTTGCGAGGCTCAATCCTTCGGAACGCGCAGCACATCCTGCCGCAGGAGGTAGATCGAGGCGGCGAGCAGGACGACGTCCTTCATCAGGAAGGGCACATTGCCGCTCATCGCGGGGAAGCCGGCGACCGGGTCCCACCCGTCAGGCATGAACGGGATGATGGTCACCGTCATGAGGAAGGTGACGGTCGAGCCGAGGGCGCCGAGGATGCCGAGGCGCTTGTCCCAGAACCCCGCGAGGATGAGCGCGCCAAAAGTCCATTCGGAGGCGCCGAGGAACCAGCTGGCGCCGCGATAACCGAAGGCCGGATACATCCACGAGATCAGCGGGCCGTTGCTGATGAACGGCACCAGCCGCTCGGCTTCATAGGCCCACCACTTCTGGTAACCGAAGAACAGGAAGATGATCACCATCGAGGCACGGATGACGTGGTAGTCGAGATCTTCGGCCAACAGGCCGGATCTGCGCAGCAGATTGAGCAAGGGGCGAAGGGCGGTATCGATAAGCGTGTTCATGGTCGTAACTCCTTGTTGGCTTCGGCTCGAACGGTCGCGTTAGCTGACCGCGGGGAAGTCGATGGGTGTGTCGTTGATGCGGTTGAAGACGTTGGTGAAGGCGGTGGTCGCGAAGGCGAGGCTGATGTCGACGAGCTGTGCGTCGCTGTAGCCGGCGGCCTTGATCGCAGCGAACTCCTCTGCGCTGACCGTGCCGCTCGTCTCCGCCAACAGACGGACGAAGCGGATCAGTGCATCGCGCTTGGCATCGCCGGTCGGCTTGCCGTCGCGGATATTCTTCAGCTCATCGGGGTTGAGGCCTGCGAGCTTGCCGAGCAGGCTGTGCGCGGCGACGCAGTAGTCGCAGCCGACGACGCTGCTGATCACGAGCTTGACGGTTTCCTGGTCGCGCCGGGACAAAGTACCCGAGGCGAGCACGCTGTCGGCGGAGAGGATGGCCTTCAGCGCTTCGGGGCGATAAGCGCCGATCGCGGCAAAGGTGTTCGGCACATTGCCGATCGCCTTCCGGATCTGCGCGTAGATTTCGGCGGTGGCGCCGTTGGCGGCCTTGATGGCGGGAACGGGGAGACGAGACATGGTGGCACTCCGTAAGGTTGGGTTGAGCAACGATTGCGGGGTACACGATATGGGGATGGATCGAGACTTTTAATGCTGATATAGATCGATTATATGCTCAATCGTCTCATATGGAGGAATGAACATGGACTGGCTCAGCCGGCTGTTCGAGATGATGCCGGTGCACGGCCGGCTCGACCTGCGCTGCTTCTATGGCGCGCCCTGGCAGATCGATCAGGGGCCGGCGGAGGCGGGCGCGATCCCCTATCACGCGGTGCTGGCGGGCGCTGCGGTGCTGGAAGATCCCGCCGGCGGCCGCCCCTTGCGTCTCGAGGCCGGCGACATCCTGCTGCTTCCCGGAAATCCGCGCCATGTGCTGCACGACGGTGGCGGCGCCAAGCCCAAGCCGGCGCACAACCGGCAAAGCCTCAATCTCCTGATCAGCGAGAACGGCGGCAAGGGTGAAGCGCTCGACATGCTCTGCGGGCATTTCGTCATCGCACCTCCGCACGATCATCTGATGCAGAATTATCTGCCGCCGCGCCTCGTCGTGCGCGCCGCCGGCGGCGAAACACACTCAGGCGCAGCGATGCAGCTATCCGCTCTCGTCGCGCTGATGCGCGGCGAAACGGAAGCCGATCATCTCGGCGGGCGCGCGATGCTGAATGCGCTGTCGGCTGCGATGTTCGCGCTGGTGTTGCGGCTGGCCAGCGAGACCCAGGATGCACCGACGGGCCTGCTCGCGCTTGCGGGTCATCCGCGTCTGGCGCCCGTGCTCGCCGCCCTCTTCAACGAGCCGGCTCGCGCCTGGTCGCTGCCGGAGCTGGCAAAACTCTGCCACATGTCGCGCGCGACACTGGCACGCCAATTCCAGGAAAAGCTCGGACGCTCCGCAAGCGAGCTCCTGACCGACATCCGCATGGCGCTGGCGGCCAACGCGCTGAAGAATCCGTCGATGTCCACCGGCGCGGTGGCGGAAACGGTGGGCTATCAATCCGAGGCCGCGTTCCAGCGCGCCTTCAAGAGCCACATGGGCCTGACACCAGCGCAATGGCGCAAGGCGCAGGCGGCAGCCGGCGATGACGCCTCCCCCCATGAACATGGGGATAGCAAAATGCCACATCTCGCTTAAGCTATTGGATCAAGGGAATTGGCCGGGACAAGTGCCAGGACAAATGCTGGGACAAACGCGATGACTTCACCGCAAGAGCTTTCAGCGCAGGAGATCACGATCCTGCTCCTCGAGGATGATCCGCCGACGCTGTGGCGGCTGCAGGACGCGCTGGTCAAGGCCGGCTTTGACGTCGCCGCCGCGGCGACACTCAGCGAGGCGCGCGCGTCGCTTGCGGCGCGCGTGCCGCGCGTGCTGCTCACCGACCTGCAACTCCCCGACGGCCATGGCGTCGACCTCATCCGCGAGGTGCGCCAGCGCCATCCCGACACCGAGATCATGGTGATCTCGGCGCTCGGCGACGAGGAGACCGTGATCTCCGCGATCACGGTCGGTGCCACCGGTTATATCCTCAAAGACGCCTTTCCTTCCGACATCGCCGCCACGGTGCGCGACCTCGTCGCCGGCCACTCGCCGATCTCGGCCTCGATCGCGCGCTTCATCGTGCGGCGGACGCAGACGAGCGTTGAGCCGCCGCGCGGGCCGGAGATCGATACGGCAAGGCTGACGCCGCGCGAGATCGACATCCTCTGGGGCATTGCCAAGGGCTTCAGCTATGCCGAGATCGCAACCAATCTCGGCATGTCGCGCCAGACCGTGCCTGGCCATATCAAGAGCATCTACCGCAAGCTCGAGGTGCACACCCGGGGTGAAGCCGTGTTCGAAGCCGTGCAGCAGGGCCTGATCAAACTGTGACGGATGGCGCCGTCAAACCGGCCGCCCCGGCCGCACCCGCCTTGCGCGGGCGTGGCACCGCCTCGCGTCTTGTTCAATATGTCCTGCTGCAGGTGCTGATCGCGGTTGTCTGCATCGTTTTGCTGCGGCTGCCGCTGCCGCAACCGCCCGATCAACTGGCGGTCGGCGGCTTCAGCGTCGCCGACCGCGGCGAGAGCCGAGCGGTGACGCTGCCCGACTTCGTTCCCTCCCGCCTCTCGATGACCGAGCCCGCGATCTTCACCGGACATTTTGCCTGGAGTGCGCGCGAAAATGGGCGTGCCTGGTCGGTCTATCTGCCGCGCTTCACCAATGGCGTCGTCGTGCTCGTCAACGGCGTCGAGATCCTCGACAGCCGGCGCGATCCCGCCGCCAACCGCGCGGACCGCGCAACGCCCGAGATTGGGTTGATCCCGGCTTCGCTGCTTCGCGACGGCGACAACGAGGTGAGCGTGCAGCTCTTTGTCTGGGGCCCGATCCCCGGCTTCCTGGACAAGGTCTATGCCGGCCCCGACGAAAGCCTGCGCTCCTATTACGAATGGCGCACGCTGCTCTTCGTCACGCTGCCGATCATGTTCTCGGCCTGGCAGGGCATGTTGGCCGTGATCCTGTTCGTGATGTGGGCGGTGCGGCGGGGCGAAGCGGCCTATGGGGTGCTCGCCGTGGCGATGGCGCTGGGCGCAATGCAGGCCTTCCTGCCGACCGCAATCGACCAGCCGACCTTTCCCGAGCTGAGCGCGACGCTGCTCGCCTCCGCACCGCTCGAAAGCGCCTGCGTGCTCGCTTTCGGCATCCTGTTCTTCACCCGCAAATGGCCGCGACTGCTCGGGCCGCTGATCTTCCTACCCGGCTTGACCATGGTGCTGATCGGGATGTTCGGCGATCCCTATGCGGTCCGGCAATCGTTCCTGGTGCTGGGCATACCAGCGCTCGCCGCACATCTCGTGATCATGGGGATCATCGTGGCGTGGTCGGAGATGCGAAAGCAGGACGCGCCGAGCCTGCTGCTCGGCTGCGCCGTCACCATCGTTCTGACCACACTCACGCATGACATGGCGCAGGTCGCAGGCCTCATCCCCGACCACCGCATCTTCTATACGCGCATCTCCTACTCGGCGATGCTGGTCGCGATCGGTGTCGGGCTGACCTGGCGCTTTGCCCAGGCGTTGAACCGCGTCGACGGCTTTGCCGCGCATCTGGCGATCCAGCTGCGCGACGCCGAGGAAAAACTCAAGGCCAGTTTCGCCCGCGAGCAGGAGCGCGAGCGCGCCGCCGCACTGGCGCGGGAGCGCGCGCGGCTGATGCGCGATTTGCATGACGGGCTCGGCGGCCAGCTCGTCTCCATCGTGGCGCTGAGCGAGCGCGACACGGCCGGCGCCGGCATTGGCGATGCCGCGCGCGCGGCGCTGAAGGATCTGCGCCTCGTCATCGATTCCATGGACGACATCGGCGGCGATCTGATGCTGGCACTAGCCTCCTGGCGCGACCGCGCCGCGGCGCAGCTGCGTCCGCATGACATCGCGCTCGACTGGCATGCGGTGCCGCCGGGCCTGCCGGTCTATCCGAGTCTGCGGCCCTGGCATGTGATCCAGATCATCCGCATCCTCGATGAAGCCGTGACCAATGCGGTGAAACATGCGTCCGCGCGGCGCATCGGTGTGAGCATCGAGACGGTGAAAGCGGCGTCCGGCGAGTGCGGCTGCATCACGGTCACCGACGACGGCAAGGGTTTTGCGGCTGATGGCCCCTCGCGACTCTCCTCGCGCGGCCTGCGCAACATGAAAAACCGCGCCGCAAGATGCGGCGCGGA
>Ga0210397_10000983_pt1 | contig 18534 bp, 14 predicted proteins | sample IncBWH2OmetaG_FD_160126 | JGI IMG/M metagenome (GOLD analysis project Ga0210397, IMG submission 160126) | Forest soil microbial communities from Barre Woods Harvard Forest LTER site, Petersham, Massachusetts, United States - Inc-BW-H-2-O ...
CCAGCGTGTAGTCGGGCGAATTGTTGCCGGTGCGGTCCTCCAACAGGATGTGACAGGCGAGGCCGAGCTTGGCCGCCGCCGCCGCGGTCTGGCGCGCATGGTTGGATTGCGTTGCGCCCTGGGTGATGATCGTGTCGGCGTTTTGCGCCAGCGCCTCGCCCATGAGGAATTCGAGCTTGCGCGTCTTGTTGCCGCCGGTCGAAAGGCCGGTGCAGTCGTCGCGCTTGATCCAGAGCCTGGGCCCGCCGAGATGCTGGGACAGACGCTCCATCGGCTCCAGCGGCGTCGGCAGATGCGCCAGGCGCACGCGGGGAAAACGCGAAAAGTGCATGTCGGCCTCGCTCAGCTCGCTTGTTTTCGGGCGATGTAACGGTCGATGACGCCGTCGAGGACGTCGAGCGGGACGCGGCCGCAGTCGAGGCCCGCCTCGTGGAAGTCCTTGATGTCGTAGCGCGGCCCGAGTGCGCCTTGCGCCCGCGCGCGCGCCTTGGTCCAGACCGTATGGCCGATCTTGTAGCTGCAGGCCTGACCGGGCGTGGCGCAATAGCGCTCGACTTCGCGAGTCGCAAAGCCGGGTGCGTCGCCGTCGAGATCGACGAAATACTGGATCGCCTGCTCGCGGCTCCAGCGCATATGGTGGATGCCGGTGTCGACGACGCAGCGGCCGGCGCGGAAAAGCTGGAATTTCAGGTAACCGATGCGGCCCAGGGGATCGTCGTCATACATGCCGATCTCGTCGGCGAGCTGCTCGGCATAGAGCGCCCAGCCCTCGGCATAGCCGGAGAAACCCGTCACTTTGCGGATCAATGGCAAGGCGGTGTTGCCGAGTGCAAGACCGCCTTCGAGCTGGTGACCCGGCAGGCCTTCGTGAAACACGGTGGTGGAGAGGCACCATTTGGGCCATTCGGCGCTGTCGTGCAGGTTGAAATAGACGATGCCGGGCCGCGAGCCGTCGAGCGCCGGGCCCTGGCTGAAGGCCGAAGCCGCACCGGCCTCGGTCGCCGGCGGCACGCGACGAATCTCGAACTGGTATTGCGGCAGGCGCCGGAAAACGCGGGGCAGGCGCGGGCGGATGGCGTCGAGCTGGGCGTTGCAATAGGCGATGGCATCGACCTTGCCGGCGTCGGTGTTGGGATAAAACGAGGCCGGGTCCTTGTAGAGCGCCTGGATGCGCTGGCCGACCGTGCCTTGGGTGAGGCCCTTGGCTTTCAGCAGCGTGTCCAGCCGCGCGCCGATGCTGGCGGCCTGGTCGAGGCCCATCTGGTGGATGTCTTCGGGACTCATGCCGGTCGTGGTCGTCGAATGCAGCGCTGCGGCGTAGAATCCGGCACCCTCTGCGAAGCGCCACAGGCCGGCGTCGTGAACGGCGGTCTTGCGCAGACCCTGGACCAGCGCGATCTGGCGATCCAGCGCCGGGCCGATCTTGGCGTCGTAGAGTGCCGCCGCCTTGCGGGCATAGGACTCGTCGAGACCTTTCTCCTTGGCGCGCCGCGCGATCGAAGTCACCAGCAGCGACTGGTCGGCGGCGGTGCGCGTCTTGCTCATCTGCGTCAGGGTGGTGTCGAGCAGGAAATCCGGCGGCACGACACCGAGCGCAGAATCGTGGCGCAGCCGGTCGGTGTTGCCGTCGAGCTGGTCGGCGAAGGCTTCGAGCCGCGCGAGGTAGGCGTCGGCATCGGCGGCATTGTCGATCCGGTGCTTGGTATCCAGGAAGTCGGGCACGGACTGATATGCGCCCGTGAGCTGGCTGACGACATAGGGCGACGGCCCATAAGAGCTGCCGCCGAAATCGAAGGCGCCGACCGCCGCCGCCGATTCATGAGTATAGACGACGGTGTCGTAATTGACGCGGTCGAGCCCTGTAAGCGCTGTCGCGTCGATGGCCTTCAGCCGGTGCAACTGATCGGCATTCAGCGCCTTCGCTGCGGCGATGCCGGCGGGCGATTCGTCGCGCAGCTTGCTCTTCAGGTCGACGTTCGCGCCCTTGTCGAAGCCGAGCTGCGTGGCGCCTTCCGGATTCTGCCGCAGATTTTCCTGGAACAGCAGGTCGAGCAGGGCGCTGAGTTCTGCCGCCGCTTGCGGATCGGGTGCCGCCCGCGACAGGGTCGGTCCGGCGAGGACGGCACCGGTCAGGGCGGCGGTGGACGAGAGGAAGCTGCGGCGATCGAGCATGGGAAATCCTGTGCAGGGCGGGGTGAGGCTAGGGCGGCCGGCGCCTGGACCGCAAGGTCGTGCCATGGTTGCCGGGCGTAAATCATCGCGCGCCATTCGCTTATAAGGATATAGTGCGGGCACGATGAGCAATCTTGCGCCAAACGATGTTGACCGCGTGCACACCGCGCCGGTGTTCGACAATTCCTATGCCGGCTTGCCGGAGCGGTTCTATGCGCGGCTGGGTCCGACGCCCGTGGCGGCGCCGCGCCTGATCCGGGTGAACGACGCGCTGGCGCGCAATCTCGGCTTCGATCCGGCGTGGCTGGCTTCGCCGCAAGGCGTCGCGATGCTGGCCGGCAACCTTGTGCCGCAAGGCGCCGAGCCGCTGGCCATGGCTTATGCCGGGCATCAGTTCGGCAACTGGTCGCCGCAACTGGGCGACGGCCGCGCCATTCTGCTCGGCGAAGTGATCGGGCACGACGGCGTGCGGTACGATATCCAATTGAAGGGCTCCGGCCCGACGCCGTTCTCGCGCAACGGCGATGGCCGTGCCGCGCTCGGCCCGGTGTTGCGCGAGTTCATCGTCAGCGAGGCGATGGCGGCGCTCGGTGTCGCCACGACGCGCACGCTGGGTGCGGTGACGACCGGCGAGACGATCCGGCGCCAGGAGGGCCTGCTGCCGGGCGCGGTGCTGGCGCGGGTGTCCAGGAGCCATGTCCGCATCGGCACCTTCGAGTTCTTCGGCAATCGCGGCGACGCCGAGGCGGTGCGGACGCTGGCGGATTACGTCATCGTGCGACTGTATCCGGAGGCGATGCGCGCGGAGCAGCCCTATCGCGCGCTGCTGGACGGTGTGATCGCACGCACCGCGGGCCTGATCGCCAGCTGGCAGTCGATCGGCTTCATTCACGGCGTGATGAACACCGACAATGCTTCGATCGCCGGGGAGACCATCGACTATGGTCCCTGCGCCTTCATGGACGCGTACGATCCGGCGACCGTGTTCAGTTCCATCGACAGCGGCGGCCGCTATGCCTATGGCAACCAGCCGCGCATCGCGCATTGGAATCTGGTGCGATTCGCGCAGGCCCTGCTGCCGCTGCTCGGGCAAGACGAGGCCGCCGCGCTCAAATCGGCGCAGGAGGCGATCGACGCCTATCCGGCGCGTTTCGAGGAAGCGTATTTTGCGGCGCTCCGGCGCAAACTCGGCTTCAGCCAGAGGCATGACGACGATCTGGCGGTCGCCGGCGAGCTGTTCCGGCACATGGCGGACGGCCGGGCCGATTTCACGCTGACCTTCCGGCGGCTGTGCGATGCGGCAGAGAGCGATGCCAATGACGACGCGTTGCGCGCGCTGTTCGACAATGCGGCGGCACTGGATGTCTGGCTGGCGAAGTGGCGGCAGGTCCTGAGGCGGGAGACGGTTTCGCCGGCCGCGCGCGCCGCGTCGATGCGCGCCGTCAATCCGGCATTCATTCCGCGCAACCACCGCATCGAGGCGGCGATCGTCGCAGCGCAGGACGGCGGCGATTTCGCGCCGTTCGAGGAATTGCTGCGCGTGTTGTCGACACCATTCGACGATCGGCCGGAATTCGCATCCTACGCACTGCCGCCGAAGCCGGACGAGATCGTGCTGCAGACCTTCTGCGGCACCTGACGCGGAAAAACGACCATACGCTGTCGCTATGGATCCGCTTTTTTCGAATTGCGCTTTAATGCGCCGGCGCGGCGCCGAACACCGATTGTCCCTGCGCCTGGGCTCGCTTCATCGCGCGCAGCCAGCCGTGCAGCGCTTCGCAATCCAGCCCATGCATCATCAGGCGATAGCCGGCCTGCAGCGTCGAGAGCTGCACCATCGGGTGATGGTTCTCGACGAAGGCGAGATGATAGTCGGTGGCGAGGATCTTCGCGAGATAGATGGCGACGGTCTCGTCGAGTTGCAGCGAGTTGGCGGCACGCACGAAATCGGCGCGCGGCAGGAACAGCGCGTAGAGCGGCGTGTAGGCCTCGATCGCGGTCTGCACGTCGGCGAAATTCAGCCAATTCCCGTCCACGAGCTCGATGGCGAACGGCCCGTCGGTGATCATCGAGAAATCCGGCTGGGCGACCGGCGCGAGGTCGCGGTTCTGCGCCCGAAGTCCGATGTTGAGCTGAATGATGAAATTGTAGACGTTGAGGTCGTGCTGCAGGAAGACATTGTCTTCCAAGTCCTTCAATACGCGCGGCCTGAGCGGTACCGTCTCGATGTTCGGCACGCCGGCATTGGCCTTGATGAAGGCGAGGATCTCCGTGCCGATATGGAAATGGCGCATGATCAGGAAATTGGCGTCGCGCGAGGCGAAATTGCGCAAGCCCCAATGGATTAGCTTGTGCAGCGCCCGGTTCATGTTGGGATGATGCGGCGACAGCGCGCGCAGGAACTTCACCACGAGAAAGAAAATAAAAATGGGACCGCGCACGATGGTGAAGGCCCAGTTGCGCGACCACGAGGCGTTGCCGCGCAGCAGCGCCGCCTTGGCGTCCTCGTCGATCGGCAGCGAGCGGTCGAGCGACAGCGCCAGCCACGGATCGGGATCGCGCGGATCGAATTTCGTGGGGTCGAACAGCTGCGCGCTCACGCCGTGATTTCCTCGATCTGCAGCGCATAAAGCCGCGCGGTCACTTCGGCGACGCGTACGATGCGCCGGGCGATTTTTTCGTCTGGCAGGACAAGGCCCAGCATCTCTTCGAATTCGGCGATGTGCGTCGTGTCATTCTCGCCGTGATAGAGCAGGAAACGCACCGCCGAGTCGGGCAGGGCGAGGCGCGACTGCGCGAGGCGGCCCCATTCGGCAGCCTTGATCGAACCCAGCCCCTCAATAATCCACATCGCACCCAGGAGGCCGAACGGATTGGGTTGCGACGCCTCATGGAACATCCAGGCCGACAGCGCTTCGGAGCCGATATTCTTGCGCGCGCCGACGATGGCCGAAAGTTCACCGCCGGTCGCGACATAGTCCGCCTCGAGCAGGCGAAAGTCGCGATGCTCGGCAACGGCATGGCGCATCAACCTGGAGCGCAGCTCCAGGTGCTCCTCGTCGACATTCGATGCCGCGCGCGACATCCATAAGGCGCCGTCCTTGACCTGCTGGCGCAGGCCGATCAGGAAGGCACGATAGTCGTCGATCTCGAATCGCCCGCGAGTCAGCTTGCGAATCAGCGGCGTCTGCTCCAACCGGCCTTCGAACGTCGTGAACACCATCGCGAGCTTGCGCAATACGTCCGAGACGTCGTGCGAATGCGCGCCAGAAATGTCGTGCGAAGACGCGCTGGAAATATCTTGCATCAGACTGCTTCCAACAGCATGAAGCCGACCAGTGCCCGGCCGCTCTCCGGCACCACGCACAGCACCTTCTCGCCGCGCCGCAGACGGCCGCTCTTGAGAAATTCGTCGAGCATGATCCAGATCGATGCCGAGCCGACATTGCCGACGCGTGCGAGGTTGGAGAACCATTTCTGCTGCGGAATCATGGCGTCGGTCTTTTCCAGCAGCGAGACAATTTCTTCGCGCAGCGATTTCGCCGAATAGTGGCACAGCAGCCAGTCGACGCTGTCGGGAATGATCCGCTTGACGTCGACTTTTTCGAGGTAGACGCCGACCCAGGCTCGGATTACGCGTTTGAGCATGTCGAAATCCTGCAGCAGGGCGACGGCACCGGCGGCATGCGCGGCGACCGGTCCCGCCATGGCCCAGCCCTTGGAAAGTTCGGTGCGGTTTTCGACCGACGCGCCGGCCCACATGCACGGATCGAAGCGGTCGGCGAGCGAGACGATATCGATCAGCTCGACGCGCAGGCTGAGCGCCTCCTTGCGCGGCTCGGATTCCAGGACGATGGCGCCGGCGCCGTCCGACAGCGTGAAACGCAGGAAATCAGCCTCGGCGCGAGCGCGGCCTTTGGCATCGACCAGTGCGGTGCCTTCATAAAAGGCGGGCCGAAACCAGCGCGAGGAGAATTCGCCGGCGCAGGCGGCAGCGACCTTGTGCTCGCCGGCCTTGATATTGAGCCAGGCGGCCTTCGCCGCCATCAGCGACGAGCCGCAGACCGACTGGAAGCTGGCGATCTCCATACTGCGCTGGCCGAGTTCGCCATGCACCGCGGTGGCGTGACCGGGCACGAGATAATCGCCCTGCGTCGTCGCGGTGGCGAGAAAGCTCAGATCGCCGACGCCGAGGCCCGCCGCGCCCAGCGCCGTACGGACCGCTTTCGCGCTCATTCCAGCGTTGGTGTCGAAGCCCTTGCCTTCGCCGTCGAGCGCGTAGTACCGCGTTTCGATGCCGTTCCAGCGTAGCGCGCGGCGGCCGAGCAGGCTCGGCCTGCCATGGATGCGGCCGATATGGTCTTCGATGCCGTCGTTGCAAACCGGTTCGCCGGGAAGAAAGCTCCCGCAGCCGGTGATAAAGACGTCCCTCGACATGATGCGACTATAAACGCACTTCGTTGCGCTGCGGCGGCTTTATTTGGGCTTCTTTGGGGCAGCGCTAACCTTGCCGTCGCCGCCGTGCCGCGCAAACCGCGCCAAAGCCGGCGCTCGGCCCTAATCGCGCGCTCAGGCCGCCCTTAGGGCGCGGGGCTGGGTCGACAGCGACACGGCGAAGAAGATCGCGACACCGATCACGCCGGTCAGGGCATCGGCGGCCAGGAAGCCGTTGGTATGCCAGCGCTCATAGGCCCAGCCGTCGAGGAGCGCGACGTACTGGATCGGGAAGTTCGAGAGCGATGCGAAGATGTTGTACTTCGTGGCCGCCGCGCCGCGTCCGATGGCCTCCAGCACGACGGCGCTGAACGAGGCGTAGTTGAAGCCCTGGATGAAGGCATAGAGCAGGGTGAAGACCACGAACATCGTCTGGGTGCGCGCCGCGACGGCCATGGCGAGCGTTCCCAGCGCCAAAGCGATGCCGAACAGCGCATAGGCGAACTTGCGATCCATGCGGTCGCACAGATAGCCGCCGATGACGCAGCCGACCGCAGATACCATGCCGCCCAGCACGCCATTGACGAGCGCGACGGTGTCGGCACCGGCATGCCAGTCGCCGGCCACCGCCGACCACAGATTGGACGCCGCGCCCGAGCCGATCGGCATGAAGCAGATCAGCAGCGCGAGATAGCCGGCGCGAGATTTCGCTGTGTTCCAGACGTCGACCGCGACGCCCCACAGGCTCTGCGCGTAGGAGGCATGGCGATGATCGGTCGGCGGCTCGGTGATGAAAACCAGCCCGAGGCAGCAGGCCATGAACAGCGCGGCCATTGCGGCGCCGGCCAGCCATTGAACGCTGCTGTGCTGCGCGATCCACAGGGCCGCGCCGCCGCCGATGCCCTGGCCGCCGAGATTGCCGGCTTGATACCAGCCGCCGGCGCGCCCCTTCTGGCTATCGTCGGTGGAGTGCGCCATCAAATTTTCCGCCGACATGGCGAGGAACGTCGTCGCCAGGCTGTTGAGGAAGATGAAGATCGTGATGACGGTCAGCGTCGAGGGCGAGGGGCGGAAGAAGCCGATGGCGGCGATCGTGACGGCGCTCGCGACGGCGGCCAGCAAATACCAGGTCTTGCTGGTCATCGTGGTATCGACGACAGGCGCCCACAGGAACTTCCAGGTCTGCGGTATCAGGCTGATCGCGACCAGAGCGGCAATCGCATCGACCCCAACGCCGGCGGCGTGCAGCAAGTAGGCCAGCGTGACGATGAGATAGCCGTTGGCCGCGCCGAACGGCGTGCACAGCAATAGGAAGACGACGGGGTGCGGCCCGCCGGTTTTTGTCTCGCTCACCTGGGGTTCCCGCTGCTTGCGACAATCGATCTTGCCGGCCGACCTTAGCGGGCCGGAGCCGCCGCGCAACGCCCGCGCCGCACTGCACACACGAATTTGGGTTGCACTGGCTGCGGAAAACCCCCTGACTACCGGTCAGCGCCCGGGCAGAGGCGCTTTCGGGAGAGTTCAGATGGATGCCAGGACACCCGCCTCCGGGACCACGGGGCGCATTCCCGCCCGGCAGATCGCAACCTTTTCGGCCGCTGCCCTGCCGGTCGGCGCGTTGGTGACGACGCTCGGCGTCTACCTCACCAATTATTACGCCGCCCATGTCGGTGTGCCGCTGGCCATCGTCGGCCTGTCGTTCATGGCGGTGCGGCTGCTCGACATCCTGTTCGATCCGATGCTCGGCATCGCGATGGACCACACGCGCTCACGCTTCGGCAAGTTCCGCCCCTGGCTGGCGGCGGCCGTGCCGATCCTGGTCGCGGCATCGGTCGCGATCTATTTTCCGCCGGCCGGCGTCGGCAGCGTCTACCTGATCGGCTGGCTGGTCGTGATCTATGCCGGTTATTCGATGCTGACGCTGTCGCAAGCCGGTTGGGGCGCGGCGATGGTCGCCGAGTATCACCAGCGCAGCCGCGTCTATGGCTGGATCCAGGCCGTCGCCGTGGTCGGGGCGCTCGGCGTATTGCTGGTGCCGCTCCTGGTGCCGGCGCTGTGGCACGCCGTGCCGTTCAAGGGCGTGCCGCTGATGGGCTGCTTCGTACTTTTTTCCATCGTGCTGGGCGTCTGCATCACCGTGTTCCTGGCGCCTGAGCCCGAAGCCCGCGACGCGGCCAAGTCCGGCCGCTTCGGTCTCAAGGACTATCTGCCGCTGATCCGCCGGCCGGAGATGCTGCGGCTGATGTGTGCCGACATGTTCTGCACGCTGGGTCCGGCGATCACCGCGCCGCTCTATCTGTTCTTCTTCGAGCAGGCGCGCGGCTATACGCCGCCGCAGACCACCGTGCTGCTCTTCATCTACGTCGTCGCCGGCCTGATCGGCCCCGCCGCGTGGTCGTGGGTGGCGCGCCGCTTCGGCAAGCACCAGACGATCCGCATCGCCAGCGTCTGCTATGTCGTGGCGCAGTCGACGCTGCTGGCGCTGCCCAAGGCGCATCTGCTCGCCATGTCGTTCTCGATGTTCTCGGTCGGCTTCGTCGCCAGCGCGTTCGCTTTCCTGGTTCGCGCCATGATCGCCGACGTCAGCGACGAAGTGCGCCTGGAGACCGGCAAGGACCGCACCGCGATGCTCTATGCACTGGTGACAAGCACCAACAAGATCGGCTCGACGCTGTCGGTTGGCGTCGCCTATCTCATCTTGCCGCTGTTCGGCTTCGTCGCCAAAGAAGGCGCGGTCAACACGCCGGACGCGATCTGGGGCCTGCAGGCCTGCTACTTGGCACCGCCGGTCCTCTGCGTACTGATCGGCGGTCTGGCCATGTGGGGCTATCGGCTCGACGAGACGCGCCATGCGCAAATCCGCGTCGGGCTCGACGGCAATGCCGCGATCACCGGCGTGAAAGATACGATCCAGAGCATCGCCGGCGATCCGCCGGCGCCGGAACAAGGTGTTCTGACCGCCGGCAAGTGACGTCGTACGCCGAATTTACGGGCAGTTCCGTCGCGCAAATTTGCCGCTCCCGACGATTTTGGTTGCGCGGCTCGGCGAAACCCGTGTGAACTCGGCGCCACGAAGGGCCCATGAGAGGCCGAGCAGGGAGCGCTTGCATGGACGCGACGACGCCGGCTTCGCCGACGGTCAACCGGTTGCCCGCCCGTCTCCTGGCACCGTTTGCCAGCGCCTCGATGCCGGTGGCGGCGCTGCAGATTCCGCTTACGGTCTATCTTCCCAACTACTATGCGAGCCATATCGGCATTTCGCTCGCCGCGGTCGGTGCCGCCTTCAGCATCGTGCGCCTGATCGACATCGTCTTCGATCCGATGATCGGCGTCGCGATCAATGCCACCAACACGCCGTTCGGCCGCTTCCGGCCGTGGATGGTCGCGGGTGCGCCGCTCCTGATGATCGCCGCCTACATGATGTTCATGGCCCAGCCGGGCGTGACCTATATCTACATGGTCGGCTGGCTGCTGGTGCTGTACGCCGGCTACTCGATGCTGACGCTCGGCCATTCGGCCTGGGCCGCGGCGCTGGTGCCCGAATACCATCAGCGCAGCCGGGTCTATGGCTGGATGCAGGCGATCGGCGTGCTCGCCGTCATCGTCGTGCTCGCCCTGCCGGCCATCATGGCCACCGTCTGGCACAAATCGACCGCCGAGGGCGTGCAGGCCATGGGCTGGTTCACGATCGCCATCACGCCGTTCACGATCCTGCTTTGCACCGCCTTGGTCGGCGAGCCGAAGCAGATCGAAACCGGTCAGCGCGTCACGCTGCGCGACTATTGGACGATGTTCGCGCGGCCCTCCCTGCTGCGCATCCTGGCCTCGGACCTGTTCCTGGCGCTCGGCCCCGCCATCACGGCGGCGCTCTATATCTTTTTCTTCACGCAGGCGCTGGGCTTCAGCCGAACGCAGACCAACCTGCTGCTGCTGATCTACATCGCGGCCGGCCTCGTCGGCGCGCCGGCCTGGGCCCAGGTCGCCAAGCGGCTCGGCAAGCACCAGACCGTGATGCTGGGCTGCGTGCTCTACGGCTTCGCGCAAGGCTTCGTCTTCGTCTGCCCGCGCGGCAGCATGGGCTTCATGGTGCCCGGCATGTTCTTCGCCGGCTTCGTGGTCAGCTGCTTTACGTTCCTCATCCGCGCCATGGTCGCCGACATCAGCGACGAGGTGCGGCTGGAGATGGGCAAGGATCGCGCCGCGCTGCTCTACGGCCTGATCACCAGCACCTCGAAGGTCGGCTCGACCATCTCGGTCGTCAGCACGTTCAGCATCCTGGCGGCGTTCGGCTTCAATGCGAAAGAAGGCGTGATGAACAGCGGGGTGCCGCTCGACGCGTTGATCGGCTGCTACGTGGTGGTGCCGATCCTGACCATGTTCGTCGGCGCCGCGGCGCTGTGGGGCTACAAGCTCGACGCGAGCCGCCATGACGGCATCCGCGCCCAGCTCGCCGAGCGCGACGATGCGATCACCGGCGTGGTGGCGGGTTAGGCGCGCTTCCTGGGCAGGTAACCTTCGAACAGGACGCGGAACGACTCGCCGCTGATGCGGTCGAAGTCGTATGCGGCGCCGAGCTTGCCGGCCAGCTTCAGCACGACGGCGCCGTGCAGCGAGGCCCAGAAGACGTGGCCGATCAGGTCGGCGTCGCCTTCCAGGATGCCGTCCCTCACCAACGCGCGGACATAGTCGGTCATGGTGGCGCGGGCGCGTGTGTTGGCGTCCATCAGCTCGGGAAAGGCGGATTCGTCGGGCTGCGACAGGTCGAACATCAGCCGGTAGGCGGCGGGCTCGCCAAAGGCGAAGGCAACATAGGCCTGGAACACCGCGGCGGATTTGTTGGCGGCGCCGGTCGCGTCGTGGAAGGCTTTCTCGAGCGCGTCGGCAAAACGGTTGAAGGCGCGGGCCCGCACCGCGGCCAGGATGTCGTCCTTGTCCTTGAAGTAGCGGTAGGGCGTCATCGCACTGACGCCGAGTTCGCTGGCGAGTTCGCGCATCGTGAAGCCCTCGCGGCCGCGCGCGTCGAACAGCCGGGTCGCGGCGTCGCAAAGCCGCTCACGGAAGTCGGCAACGTCGGTCTGGGTCAGCACGCGCGGCATTGAGAACCCCTAGCAACGATTAGACTTGCCAAACTGCGTAAGAATATGCGATAAATTTACGGGGTAAAGTTTTCACGATTAAAGGAGGCGGCCATGAACGCTCCCGCGCGCATCAATCCCTACCTCACCGGCAATTTCGCGCCGATCGGCAGCGAGGACGATTTTGCCAGCCTGAAAATCGGCGGCGAGATTCCGCAGGATCTGCGCGGTGCGTTCTACCGCAACGGTCCCAACCCGCAATTTCCGCCGCGCGATCCGAACCATCACTGGTTCGCCGGTGACGGCATGCTGCATGCGTTCTTCGTGGCGGACGGCAAGGTCTCGTACAAGAACCGCTATGTCCGCACCCCCAAATGGGCGCAGGAGCACGACGCCGGCAAGTCGCTGTTCGGCACGTTCGGCAATCCCATGACCACCGAGCCTTCGGTCGTCGGCGAGGACAGCGGCGTCGCCAACACCAATGTCGTGTGGCACGCCGGCAGGCTGCTGGCGCTGGAGGAGGGCCACCAGCCTTTCGAGGTCGATCCTGCGACCTTGGCGCCGCGCGGCTATCTCGACTACGCCGGCACCGCCAACCGTTTCACGGCGCATCCCAAGATCGATCCCGAAACCGGCGAGATGGTGTTCTTCGGCTATGGCGTCGGGGCGGTACCGCTCTCCGCCGGCATGGTCTATGGCGTCGTCGACAAGGCGGGCAAGGTCACGCGCCTCGATCGGTTCCAGGCGCCTTATCCCAGCATGGTCCACGATTTCTGCGTGACGCAGAACCATGTGCTGTTTCCCATCCTGCCGCTGTCGGGCAGCCTGGAGCGTGCCATGAACGGCAAGCCGCCTTTCGGCTGGCAGCCCGAACTCGGCGGCCGCATCGGCCTGATGGCGCGGCGCAAGGGCGTCGACACGCTGCGCTGGCTGAACACCGATCCCTGTTACGTCTTCCATCCCATGAACGCGTGGGAAGACGGCGACACGCTCTACGCCGACGTCATGCAGTACGCCAACGCGCCACTGTTCCCGAACGCCGACGGCTCTCCCGGCAAGCCGGCCTCGGCCTATCTGGTGCGCTGGGAAGTCGATCTTTCGGGCAAGACCGATACCGTCAGGCAGACCAGGCTTGACGACATGGCCGGCGAATTTCCGAGGTTCGACGAGCGCCGTGCCGGCCTTGCCTATCGCCACGGTTATTTCGCGGCCGATACGCTGGACACCGGCAAGGTGATCTTCAACGCCATCGCCCATATCGATTTCAAGACCGGCAAGCGTGTGATGCATGCGCTGCCCAAGGGCGATGTGCCGGGCGAGCCCATCTTCGTGCCGCGCGGCGCGGCGGAAGGCGAGGGCTGGCTGGTGGCGCTCATCTATCGCGGCGCCGAGGACCGCAGCGACTTCGTGGTCTATGACGCGGCCGATATCGCCAGGGGACCGGTCGGCGTCGCCGAACTGCCGCGACGCGTGCCGTTCGGCTTCCACGGCAATTGGCGGCCGGGCTGAACCTCAGGATATCTGGCCGCGCAGGCGCTCGAACAGCCAGGCCCACAGTGCGCCGGTCACGAGTATCAGGCCGGCCGCGAACCTGCCCGGCGGCGAATTGCAGAACGCTGTCGTCGCGTCGACGAGAAATTCGAGGCCCGACAAGGCATCGCGGCTGAACGCGAAAGCGGCAGGCCAGGTCGCCCAGACCGCGAGCAGCAGCACGGCGGCTGCGGCGGCCGGCAGCGCCAGGGCCAGGCGCCGCTGCCATGCCAAGCGTCCGGCGACACGGGCGACGAAGGCTTCGTCGCCCGGCACTTGCGGGGCTTGCGCGAACAGGCGCGTCAGGTCGGTGTCGTCGCTCATGGGCCCAGCCATTGTTTCAGCCGCGCCCCGCCGCGCGCAACATGCGATTTGACGGTGCCGAGCGGCCAGCCGGTGGCGTCGGCGATCTCGCCATGGCTGAGACCCTCGCCATAGGACAGCACCACGCACAGCTTCTGCGCCGGATTGAGTCTTTCGAGTCCGCGCTGCAGGTCGAGGCGTTCGGCGAATTCCGGCACCGCGGCTTCTTCGGCGTCGTCCAGCGGCTCGAGCGGCAGCTTGGCCTTGCGTGCATGCTGCAGCCAAACCCGCACCGCGACCTGCTTGAGCCAGCCGCCGAAGGCGCCGGCGTTGCGCAATTGGGAAAGCGTCCGCCAAGCCTGCACGAACGTCTCCTGCGCCAGGTCGTCGGCCAGGGTGGCGTCGCCGCAAAGCTTGCGCAGCATGCCGCGCACAGTCGATTGCCGCCGCCGCACCAGCTCGGCAAAGGCACGGTCGTCGCCGAGCGCCGCCAGCATCACGACTGAAGCTTCCGTTGCATGGCCAAGGTTCCCGCTCACTCCCGCCGGCCAGCCCTAGCGGTCGCGCGGCGCGATCGAGAAATGCGCCACGAACAGGCCAAGGCTGATGCACCACAAAAGCCCGCCGACGCCGAGCAGCGGATGGAAGGCCTCGGGTTTGTCGAGGCCGATGAAATAGCCCATCCCCATCAGCCCGCAGCCGACGAAGAAGGTCACGATGGAGCCGGTGAGGAGGCCGGCGCGGCGGTCCTGCGGGCTCGCGGCCTGCGAGGCGCTGATGCTGTGCAGCGTGGCAGGGTCGAGCGGCACACCCTTCTCGATCGCGGTTCGGATGGTCTTCTCACGCTGGTGGCTGCGGATGATGCGCGAGACGGTGCTGCCCAACACGATAATGAGGATGAAAAGCCAGAAGAAATTGTCGCCGTGGTACCAGTACATGGGTGTCTTCCCCGATTGCCTTCACCGCACGAGATGCGCCCGGCCGCGCGTTTGGATGCAGCCCGAATTGCTGCATACTAAGCCGATGAAACGATATATCTTTCTCGCAGTTGCAGCATTACTGGCCCCGGCCGCCGCGCCGGCCGCCGAACCGAGCATCGCCGCCGGCTGGGTGCAGCTCGGTCCGGGCGGCGCCGCCGAAATCCGCGAAATCGTCAATGGCCGGTTCTGCCCGGAGGCGACGGTCAACGGCGCGCCGCTCAGCATGACGCCGCGCGCCGCAGCCAGTGCCGATTTCCAGCTGGTCTGCAGCGCGCCGCTGCCCGCCAACGCCAAGTCCCTGGCGATCGAGGGCCATGGACTGGCGCTGCCGGTCGCCGATCCGCAGCGCATCCTGGTGCTGGGCGATACCGGCTGCCGCATCAAGGGCACCGCGGTCCAGGCCTGCAACGATCCCAAGGCGTGGCCCTTCGCCGGCCTCGCCGCCGCGGCGGCCGCTTTGAAGCCCGATCTTGTCGTGCATCTCGGCGACTATCTCTATCGCGAGTCGCCGTGCCCGGCCGGCAATGCCGGCTGCGCCGGCTCGCCCTATGGCGACAGCGAGGCGAGCTGGGACGCGGACTTCTTCACGCCGGCCGCCCCTTTGCTGGCGGCGGCGCCCTGGATCGTCATCCGCGGCAATCACGAGGATTGCAGCCGCGCCGGTCCGGGCTTCCTGCGCCTCCTGGGGCCGGTCGCCTACGATCCGGCGGCGCCCTGCACCGATCACCTGGAGCCCTATGCCGTCCCGGCCGGCAGCCAGACCATCGCCGTCATGGACAGCGCCAGCGCGCCGGACACCAGCGTCGATCCCAGGGCACTGCCGCTCTACCAGCAGGACTTCGCCGCGCTGCAGGCGATGGCGACACCGGGTCACCCGCTCTGGCTGGCGACGCACCGGCCGATCTGGGCGGCGATCACGGGCCCGCTCGGCATTCCCATCGGCGGCAACGCCACGATGATCGCGGCGGCCGGCGACCTCAGCGCCTTCAGCGCTATTTCGCTGATGCTGGCCGGGCATATCCACACCTTCGAGGCGATCAATTACGATGCCAAGCTGCCGCCGCAGATCGTCGCCGGCCATGGCGGCGACAATCTCGACGTCACGCCGCTCAACCTGCACGGCACCGTCTTCCAGGGCCATTCGGGCGTCGCGGTGAAGGACGGGCTGTCGGTGCGCGGCTTCGGCTTCCTGATGATGACGCGCGAGGCGGGCGGCGACGGCTGGTCAATACAGCTCTACGATTCGGACGGCGCGCCGACGACGCAGTGCGCCTTCGAAGGCGGGCGCGTTTTCTGCCTCAAGCCGCGCTAGGCGGAATTATTTTTCGCACACCGAATTCGGCGGGCGTTTCGTCAACTTCCCGCCTTTATCGGCGCCGAAAGTCCCGGCGCTGATTGCCGTGCATCGTGCACAGCGATAGAGTCTTACGGCGTTACGCTGGGGGTTTGCGGTGGGGAATAATCGGCTCTTTCTGATGGTCGGCGGCGGCGTGCTGGCGGTCATCGCGGTCGTGGTCGGCGCGCTCTACTTCATGGGCGGCGGCAACGCGACGCTGGGCAGCGGCTTCCTGGCGCGGCTGCAGGGCGGCCTCACCTCGATCACCGGCAGCATGACGCCGGCGCAGATGGCCGAAGCGCCGGACTTTGCCTTCCGCCGCCTGGAAGTCGACACCACCAAGCCGCAGGCCGAAGCCTGCCTGGTCTTCACCCGCAGCCTCGATGCCTCCGGCAAGACCCATTACGAGGACTATTTCTCCATTGCGCCGCAGACCCGCGTCGCGGCGCATGTCGTCGACGACCGGCTCTGCCTGTCGGGCCTCGATTTCAATGCCACCTACCAGGTGACCCTGAAGAGCGGCCTGCCGGCGGCCACCGGCGAGAAGCTGCTCGCCGACGAGACCGTGCCGGTCGAACTGCGCGACAAGCCCTCGCTGGTGCGCTTCTCGGGCGGCATCATCCTGCCGCGCGAGAACGCCGACGGTGTTCCGGTCACGACGGTCAACATCTCCAAGCTGCGCCTCAAGGTGATCCGCGTCGGCGACCGGCTGCTGTCGCAGATCGAGAGCGGCACGATCGACGAGACCACGCTCTATTCCTGGAGCGATTCCGAGCTTGAGAATTCGCAAGGCACGCTCGTCTGGCAAGGCACGATGGACGTCGCCAACGTCAAGAACGACAGCGTCGTCACGCTGGTGCCGATCCACGACATCCTCAAGGGCAAGCCGCCCGGCGCCTATGTGCTGATCGCCATGGACGGCGCCCAGGACGAAACCAAGGACTATTACGAGGAAGGCACTATCGCGGCCCAATGGGTGGTGGATTCGGACATCGCGCTGACCACCTTCCAGGGCACCAACGGGCTGACCGTGTTCGCGCGCTCCTATGCGACCGCGCGCCAGATGGGCGGCGTCAAGCTGACCCTGGTGGCCAAGGACAACAACGTCGTCTCCACCGTGACGACGGACGGCAGCGGCCGCGCCGATTTCGCGGCCGGCCTGCTGCGCGCCAAGGGCGGCGACGCGCCGGTGGTGGTGATGGCCTATGGCGACAACGGCGATTTCGCGTTCCTCGACCTGCGGCGCTCGGCGTTCGACCTCACGGACCGCGGCGTCGGTGGCCGCGAGACGCCAGGCCCCATCGATGCCTTCCTCTACACCGAGCGCGGCGTCTACCGCCCCGGCGAGACGGTGCAATCGACGACCATGCTGCGCGATCGCGTCGGCGCGGCCATCACGTCGGTTCTCACTCTCGTCGCGACGCGTCCCGACGGGCTGGAGGTCGCGCGCACCACGATTGCCGGCGCTTCGCTGGCGGCGGGCATGGCGACCTGGCCGCTCAAGCTCAGCAACCGCGCGCCGCACGGCCTCTGGCAGATCGCCGCCTATGTCGATCCCAAGGCCGATCCGGTCGGCCGCGTGCAGTTCAACGTCGCCGACTTCGTGCCGCAGCGCCTGAAGGTGACGCTGACGCCTGAGAGCAAGGTCGTTCACACCGGCGAGGACATCAAGGTCCGCGCCGAGAGCCGCTTCCTCTATGGCGCACCGGCCAGCGGCCTGACCGGCGAGGGCACGGCCAAGATCACGGTCGACGGCAATCCCTATCCCGAGTTCAGCGACTACCAGTTCGGCCGCGTCGACGACCACTTCGCCGACGTCGACGTGCAGATGACGGTGCCGGAGACCGACGCCCTGGGCGTCAGCGAAGCGACGGGCCCGGTCGGCGACCTCGCCGACACGACGCTGCCGCTCAAGGCCGCCGTGACGATCTCGATCCACGAGCCGGGCGGGCGCACCACCGACAAGAGCCTGGAGATTCCGGTGCGCACGCACGACGTGCTGATCGGCATAAGGCCCGACTTCGAGTATGGCTCGGTGGCGGAGAACGCCCGCGCCGGCTTCGAAGCCATCGCCGTCAACGGCGACGGCAAGCGCATCGCGCTCAATGGCCTGACCTTCTCCTGGGTGCGCGAGGACACGACCTATCAGTGGTACCAGGACAACGGCTCCTGGAAGTACCAGGCGGTGACGCGCGACCGGCTGATCACCAGTGGCCAGATGGCGATCGGCGCAGGTTCGCCCGCCAAGCTGGCGCAGAACCTGCCCTACGGCACCTACCGGCTCACGATCACCGATCCCGCGTCGGGCACGGCGTCGTCCTATCGCTTCTATTCCGGCTGGGCGGCGAGTTCGGAGGGCGACCGCCCCGACCGCATTCCGGTCGCCGCAGACAAGCCGACCTATCGCGTCGGCGAGACGGCCCATGTCCAGATCAAGCCGACTGCCAACGGCAAGGCGCTGGTCGTGGTCGCCGGCGACAAGGTGTTCTCCTCGCAGCTGGTCGACGCGCCGGCGAGCGGTACCAGCGTCGACGTGACGGTCTCGGCCGATTGGGGCCCGGGCGCTTACGTGCTGGTCACCGATTATCGCCCGCTCAACGAAGCGACGGGCCATGAGCCGGTGCGCGCCATCGGCGTCGCCTGGCTGCAGGTCGACAATTCGCAGCGCACGCTGACGCCGCTCATCGGCGGGCCGGAGAAGGTG
>Ga0210397_10000987_pt1 | contig 18510 bp, 20 predicted proteins | sample IncBWH2OmetaG_FD_160126 | JGI IMG/M metagenome (GOLD analysis project Ga0210397, IMG submission 160126) | Forest soil microbial communities from Barre Woods Harvard Forest LTER site, Petersham, Massachusetts, United States - Inc-BW-H-2-O ...
GACATACATCTTGAGAACGTAGGGGATGTTGCCGTAGTGCAATGTGAAGGCAGAATCGTCCAGAGCGATGCCGCGTTTCGCCTGCGTGACGTGATCCGTTCGCAGCGTAATTGTCGCGTTGTGGTTGTAGATCTGTCGGAGGTTGAGGAGATTGAAGGCGGCGGACTTGGGATGCTGGCTTACATGCAACGATGGGCGCATACGCATAACATCAAGCTGAAGTTGTTCAATCCGTCTACGATGGTTCACGATCGCCTGGAGCGAGCCTGGATGCCGCAACTCGAGGTTGCCAGCGCCGATGAGATGATCGCGTTGCTGGATCGAGCGGAGGGAGAGGCAGTCAGCATGCGTCATTGAGTGACCTCGCGTGCAAATGTGGAGCGCTTCCTTGACAGTCTTGGCAAGGCAACGGCTACGTTCGCAGCCCCACAGTCGGTTCGCCACCATCCATTCGTCTCCGCTGAGTTCCGATGAGTTCACGTTTACCTCGCCGCCCGAACGCTCGGGTGATTAGTTCCGCAAATCATTCCCATTCCCATTCGGGTGTCGATCGGCGGCGCACTCCGAGTGCCGCCCTCTCTGAGATCCGGCAAGCCGCTGCTGTGTGCAAGGCGTGCGACCTTTGGAAAAATGCCACGCAGACAGTGTTGGGCGAAGGAAAGCCTGGCGCCGTTTACATGATGGTCGGGGAGCAACCTGGAGATTCCGAAGATCGTAAAGGACATCCCTTTATCGGGCCCGCTGGCCGGGTTCTCGCTAACGCGCTGGCAGAAGCCGGAATCGATAGAGAAGATGTTTATGTCACCAACGTGGTCAAACACTTCAAATGGTCTCTTGCGGAGAGGGGCAAAAAGCGCATCCATAAAAAGCCGCGAGATTCTGAAATTGAGGCCTGCAGGCCATGGCTCGATGCGGAACTCGAAGTTGTGAAGCCCAAGATTCTGGTTTGCCCGGGAGCGAGTGCCGCTCAATCCTTGCTCGGAAAAGACTTTCGTGTCAGCCGGCAGCGGGGAAAGGTTGTCGACTCGCATTTAGCTCCGGCGGTCGTAGCCACTGTGCATCCCTCTTCGATTTTGCGTGCTCGCGACCAGGAATCGCGCAAGGAACAGCTAAAGGACTTTGTTCAGGATCTCAAGTTCGTCGCTAAGTTAGCCAAGGCGATCAAGTGATCACGAACGCGCCTCACCGCAATTTCAACTTCGCAGCACTCGGTTTTTGAAGTGCGCTCCGCTGAACCTTTACAGCGGGCGCAATGGCCTCGGCTTTTTTCAGGTGATCCTCAAGAATCGGTAATGTTTCAGTGACGAAGCCTCGAATATCGGGGTCGTTGGTCACTTTGCTTTCGCGATGGAAGTCTTCGACGTCTTGCTTGTGGTCTTTCAGCATCTCTTCCATGTACGCTGCGTCAAATTGATCGCCCGAGAATCCGTTAAGCCGATTCCTGGTGGCCAGGGCCCCGTTTGGCAATTTCGGCGCTAGCGTCATTCCTCTCTTAGCGGCGAGTTGCCTCAGGTGATCACTTGCTTTGCTATGGTCATCGACCATCTGTTGGCCATATGTTCTGACGTCATTGCTCAGCGCCTTTTTTGTGGCGAGCTTACCGAGTTCAACATCCATCAGAGCACTCGCAGCTACGCGACGAACGAACTGCTGATCTGTAGAGTTGATGGCCGACGGAGTCTTCCCGGCCGATGCTGATTCTTCGGTGCCGGCATTCGTGCGTTGCGTTGAAACGATTGCGAGCAGCAAACCAACCACCACGAATCCCAGGGCTATTCTGAACACGAGTTTGTCAATTTTATCCACCGGTGGGTCCTTTTTTGCGACGCAATATGCATCGACCTTGGACGACTCGATGAGAAGATGAGAATAGGGGGCCCGCTTCGCAGCGACAATCAGGCATTCTCCCCATTCCCGGGACCAGAATCGTGGGAAAGCCCTTAGAAAGATGTGTCACGCGATCAGGTGACCACAGTGATACGTCGCGCGCGCACGTGGATTACACGATGTACTCGATGCATCGCAAGGTTTTCAACCAGTAGCCTCGAATGGGAGGGGCGCATGGCGGAAAGGGAAACGATGGAGCGCGCAAGAGAAGATGCCCGTGAAGGCAAATCTCCCAGCACACAAGCGGGTGAATTTGTTCGTGAAGAGATAGATCACATTCGAGAAGGGAAGCATGGCGCACGTTCGACAAAGCAGGCAATCGCGATCGGACTTTCAAAGGCGAGACGCGCGGGAGTAAAGCTGCAGGCCCCGAAAAAGGGGCGGGCTTCAGCCAGGACACGCAAGCAGGCCAGTCGTGATCTCCAGAAAGCGGGTTCCCACCAGAGGCCCGCCAGGCGTCGGTCGCGTGCCGCCTCGGCAGCACTAAAACGAGAATCGAGGGTATCGGCAAGCCGCGGCGCATTGGCTCGACAGGCACGCGCCTCCGCACGGAAAAGAGGGGCTACAGCGCGACGCCAGTCCGCAGCAAAAGCCATTCGGACGAAGGGGCGGGCCGGGCTGTCGGCGGCTGCGCGCAAGGCTAGCGCCAAACGCGCACACCGCTCCTGAGTGGTCGAATCAGCTATATGGCAAACCGCTAGTTGCAGGACGCTGGTGACGTAGGTGCGCTAGCGGCAGCAGAGGGCCGACCGACTGATCTCTCGTGCCAGTCCTCAAGGGCTTTCTGGACTTGCGATAGAAGGATAGTCTTTCTTTCTGCATTCGACTCTGCGAAAGCAGCACGATACAAATCGCCAAAACTCTTAAAGGAGAGGTCCGCCATAATATCCTCGCCAGAATTGGCTCCGCTTGGATACCACAAATTCCGTACGAACCGGATTTGGCTACTCTAGGTTGGATTTCCCATCCTCGACAATACAGTGAATACTCGATCCATGTGTGTCTTAAGCCCATGTGCTTAAGCCCACTTGATCTTTGCGAGCCACCGGTTTCCCTTGTTGCCGCATAACGTTTCGGATATTGCCTAGGGTCGCGTGGACCGACTCCGTCCGGCTTCAGCCGTATGGGCCGTTCGCCAGGTCGCTGTTAGATTGCTGATTCTCAACTATTTATGGCACAACTGCTCAATACTTTCGCTCGCAGAATCAAACGCTGGGTGGTTTCAGCCCGGTTGCGGGTCAGTCCCCAGAATCGATCCGTAGCTGTCCAGCCCGAAGCTCGCCCGGAAGCCCACTCATGGTGGAGCGGGCTTTCCTGGAAAACAGATGGCAATGAGGAGTTTGCAAAGTGGTGGGACCACTGGATGTCCAGAATTCCCTCCAGCCGGCCGGTCATCACGACGAGTAGATCTGGAAAGAAGGATGTGTAATCCTGCGTCATGGACCGAAAATGCTTAGAGATTGTAGGTTTAACTTGGAATCTGGCGCGGCAAGAACACAGTTTGTTGGCACTTGTGATTCCAGCCACTCTGAATGTGGCGAAGTGTCTTAGCGAGGGACGTCAGCCGACGCCTGACGAAGTAGCCGCTTGGAACAATCTGAGCGTGCAACTCACTCAGCGAATGTCTGAGATCACGGCCTCATTCACATCCGTGCGAGAAGCAGTTACACCAATCCTTCGGTTCGACGCGTGAGGTGTGGCTCACAACTGACGGGTGATCGATGTGTCCGTCACGACAGCCCTGCACCTCTCACGATCTTAAAAATCCATTTGTATTGCGAGGTCGCAGATACTACAGTCGTAGATGCCGGATACGCCCTAGAGCGCACGCCGTATTGACCGGGGCCTTGCGTCGCTTTACTTTCGAGGCTGAGAGTCTCCTCATCCTTGCGCCGATCTTCTTCCTTCCCTTACCCAACCAGATCGGCGCGAGGACTTTTCAGTTGCTTAATTCGAATATGAGCCACGCTCGCCATCCGCTGAAACGCCACTCGAACTAGATCGACAACAGTCGTCGGAAAAAAGAGCGATAACGTTGGAAGGCTAAGCGTAAATCTTCCGTGGAAACATTGTCTCCGCTGTCCCATTGACGCTCGAGATTAGCTCTCTCGCGAGCAAAGGCCTCGGCGAGTTGTTGCATCGCGTGCGCTACCAGTCCGTCGGCACGTTCTACCGCGCTGCGCGGTTCGTCCACAAAACCGGTCTGTATGTTGTCCCACTTGGCTCGAAGTTCCTTTAACTGGTCATCGGGGAAAAGAGGTGTGGCCTCCGGGGGAGTTGGAGTATTTTTCTTGACCATTGTCCCAGGTGATGTCGTGACGGCTGATTGGGCGAGTGCATCGATCGGGGACAACTCGGAGCGTGCTGGTTTACGTCCCTCGACGAGTTCAGGGGATGCTTCAGCGGGCCGATTTGCTTTTGCTAAATCGGCTGTAGTGAGTTGTTCGCGATTTGATTCGTCTTTTCTGAGTGGAAACGTCATGCTCGAAGTTCCTTTCTTTCTGGCAGAGTGTCGTGAAGTAATTCGTCAAATAGTGAGCGGTAGTGCACCATTGCCTTGCGGAGTCCTTCTGTAGTGATTTGTCCGACAGTATTTCCGGCCGCAATCGCGTGAGCTCCCCGGTAGTTGTTCACCACACCGGGATGGTCGACCGAGATGACGTCGGCAAGTTCTTCGAAGTTGCCGACAGGATAGCCACGTGCTTGCATGATTTCACTCACCAATTGATCGGCCTGCGCGACCGATCCTCCCGGATCGTCCACGAATTGCGCTTGAACACGGTTCCAGCGCGTGGAGAATTCCTGGCGATTTGCTTCCGAAAGCGGGCGTATCTGAAGTCTCTCCCTCTTTTTCTCGCGAAATTCGAGTACGCCTTCGCCCCGGCCTTTGTCGCCTTCCTGAGAGATCACGCGGTCGTACTCGGGGCCAAATTTCTCGCGAAGGGATTTGCTTCGGCGTTGCCGAAGTAGAAACCAAATCGCGAGCCCAGCGACGAGCGCAATGGCGATACCGACAAAAACGATGCCTGATCGTTGGTCCATGATCGATCACATCCTTTCCTGTGCCTTGTCTTTTGCCTTAGGTAAGACGTGACTCAGATTCCGGGATCATAGCGCTGGTTGTTCGTTGAATCCTCAGGGTAATACCGGAGCCCTTTATATCTGGCTGGAAGGGCGCCCTATACCCGAGCTGAACGAGAGATAAAATTCCAACCGCGGTCTGCGGCCACGCATCATACGCGCGGTGTCTCGTGCGCACGCAAATCCTGTGGCTAGATCCTCGCAGTCCCTGTAGCCCCGATTGCGTGGACCGTGACCCATGAAGACGTTTTCCGTGAGCCGCGCGATTTTTGCAAACAACGCAGCGAGTCGGCGGGCGGGTTATTGCAGCGAAAATTCTTCTATCTGTTCACGTGAGTATTGCTTCAGTCATTACGTGGCGGCGGCGGTTTTGTTTCTCACGCGTTTCAGGCTGCTCTACCCGGACTGGCACGGATACGTGATTTCGTTCTTCGGGCGAGTCTGGGCATCGAATTTCTACATGGCCGGATTTGCAAACCTACGCCTCGATATCCATCACGAAAGGGTGGAGATCAAATCGAAGGATCTGGACGTTCAGTCAAAGTCGGAACAACTAAAAATGGACGGTGTGGCGTGAAGGACTCCCAGTGGGCCGGGAGCGAGTTCAAAGGACTTAAGAAATCCGGGATCTGTTCTCGGGCCATTCCGCGGCCTGAACCCGGTCACTGCTGTAGATTCATACAGATTTCACCCTATTAGCGGTGCTTGCGGACCACGTTAGGGTCAAATCGGTTACCTTCATCGAGAATCGAGGTCCTGGGTGGCATTTCGAATTCTAGTCGCTGACGATCACGCGGTCGTACGTCAGGGGATAGGCTCCTTGCTAAAAGATCATCCGGGGTGGGAAGTGGTTGGCGAGGCGGTCGACGGCCGCCAAGCGGTTGAGATGGCCAAAAATCTCAGGCCTGATCTCGTGATCCTCGATATTGGCATGCCAACCCTCAACGGATTGGATGCGACACGTCAAGTCCTTCGCGATAATCCGGATCAGCGGGTCTTGATTTTGACGATGAGCGACTCTGAGCAATTGATCCGAGAGGTCCTTGGAGCAGGAGCGCGGGGTTTCGTTCTTAAGTCTGACGCGGCGAAGGATTTGGTGGCTGCCGTACAGGCTCTTGAACGTCACCGCACTTTCTTCGCGTCGCGTGTGCAGAATATTCTGGACAACTACTTTTCTCCAACCAGTACTGCGAGTTTACCCACGCTCACGAACCGTGAGCGGGAGGTGCTGCAGTTGATTGCGGAAGGTAAGACGACCAAGGAGGTCGCCGTTGCCCTCGGGTGCAGTGTGAAGACAGCTGAGACCCATCGCACAAACTTCATGCACAAATTGCAGCTTCATTCGGTTAGTGAAGTTGTGATGTACGCAATTCGCAATCACATCATCCGGGTGGACCAATTGCCGACCTAGTTTGCTCCGGGTGTCCTCGCTAACGGTCAAAACGCGTCAGCAAATCGGGCAATTTTCATGTACTCCGGAAGCTAGATGGCTTTAGTGGTGTCGACTTTTATCTGTAGCGAGTGCGCATTTCCTCTCCGCAACACATCCAACCGGTGCTATGAGGTAGCGGCAGTAGGCGGAGACGATTCTTTATTTTAGTTTTTTGTGTATCGGCAATGGGGTGTGCAGTTCGCAAGCGACCCAACGTCATTGTTCCAAATCAATGCATTCGTTTGAACGCCGAAAGCTTCACTCGCCCATGTGAGCAGCGTGCCGATGGAAAATTGGTGTGTGACGGGGTAGTCGTTACGGCCACGTGTGTCCAACGCGGACAATGAAACTCAAGCGTGCGCCAAATCCGCAATTTCTCGTTTTCGCGCAGGTGATCTCTAGAGAACGTGACAGACGCACATCGCGGAAAAACATCTTGCGCAATAGTTTGCGTGTAGAACAGCAGCGGTTGTGCCGCGTAATCGCACAACTTACGGATACGAAAAGCCTTTAGAGCCCTGTCTTTTTGGCATCTAAACTGCAACGTGTTTGTTGCACCTCGCGTAGATCCATGCACGCAACATGGAGGCTTTCAGAATGCCCTACACCGAATCCCGGCTCAACGCGAATCTTATTTGCCTTCGAAAAGCAGTACTCTGCGCCAACTGTGATGTGATCAGCGACGGGGCCAACGGTCATTGCGTCGCGTGCGGTAGCCAAGCGCTACTCAGTCTCAGCCGCCTCCTGGGAGGGGCGATCGATACGGAGATGTCACTACCCTTAGGGATGTCCAACAGCTTTGCTGCTGAGGCGAACAAGACGCATTATCTTTCCGCAGCCGCCTGAGTTGAGGGCCGATATCGGATAGCGAGAGGGCGTCGTCAGGGTGTGCGACGCATTTGTTCGCCATGGATCTGCGTCTCGACTACCAGGGGCAGACTACTCTCTTTACTTCTTCCAAAGCTTCGCCAGGGCTTCCGCAGCGTCGTTAAGGGCACGTTCTTTTTGCGAATGCGCACTCTCAGTGCGACTGCGCAGAGGTCTTCCGCGGTCAAGAAGGGCTCCTGCAGTCGCTCGAGAACGGCTGCCATCACTGTCTACAACGGCGAGGGCGGCTTCAAAAATCATCCGAGGATCCAGGTGGAGTGGTTTTGACGATGAGCTCATGCGCACATTACAAGCCCGCAAGGGATTTCCAACAATACAGGCGATGTGGGAGGGGAATGCCGGACAAATCCTCATAATGCTTCCTTCGTGGCTCGAGCGTTTCTCAAAGTGGTGTTGTTCGCGTGACGACTTGGGCAATGCCTGCAGTCGATCGAGAGTGCGGGGAATAGAATTACACCATCGTCACAACAACCCTGATCCCTGTCGCGCATCGAAAGAAAGAGAAATGGAAAAGCAACAAGAGGAGATGAGCTGACCAGCTTGATTGCAAAAAAGCCCGCGCCCCCGGGACAGGTGGACGCGGGTTTGAGGAGATGTTGCGACTTACCTGGATTGGGACAATATCCGTCGCGCGAATGCTCTTCAATACAGTGATTGCTGCATTCCTGGACCCTCCAATTCCCTTATAGGTTAGCCGAAAATCCTTGCGCTGGGGGAAGGGAAGCAAGTGAACGTGGACGGCATCGAGTTTACGTATAAAGCAAGCGGGGAAGACACCGAGGGGCACTTCGCTTTCACGGAGGGAATTGTGGCGTCGCATCGAGGCGCACCGGCCCACATTCATCACCTTGAGGACGAGGCTTTCTATGTTCTCGAAGGGAAGTTTGAGATCGAATGTGCAGATGAGTCTTTTCGAGCCGGACCGGGGAGCTTTGTCCTGTTGCCAAAAGGCCTTCCACATCGGTTTCAGAACATTTCTGAGAAGCCCGGACGGCTGCTATGCGTGCAATCTCCAAGTGGAGTCGAGCAATTCTTTGAGCACATGAGCGCGCTAAACGAAGAAGGTCTTCCGGACGAGGAGAGGCTGCATCAGCTTACCGCCAAATACGGGATCGAATTCCTGCCAGACGAGGAATGACTCTCGAGAGATGGCTCTAAGGGAAGTGTGCGTCGGTCAGACTACGTGCACGATGTTGTTCCGAACGGCGTAGCGGACCAGATCTGCGACCGAATGTAGATCGAGCTTTCGCATGACATTCGTTCGATGCGTTTCCGCCGTCTTCACGGAGAGATTGAGAGCAACTGCGACCTCTTTGCTGCTCTTTCCTTCCGCCAGCAACTGGACGACTTCGCGTTCCCGAGCAGTGAGTCGATTCTTTACCGGTTTCTCCGGGCTTAGCGAGCGCGTTAGATAGCCTTCGAGGACGATGGTGGCCACGTCGGAAGTGAAGAATGTGGTCCGCCTCTGCAGGGCCTCAACTGCAGCTACCAGGTCCCGTGCGGCGTCCGATTTCAGAATAAAACCACGAGCACCCACTTCCAGGACTTCGCGAACCACTTGATCCGAGTTGTGCATGCTGAGAATCAGCACCCGCGTGCGCGGCGCAGACTTAAGGATCTGGCGGGCGGCGTCCAGGCCGTTCAAGTTGGGCATGCCAATATCGAGCAGGGCGAGATCGGGGTTGAGATCTCGTGCTTTGTCTACTGCGTCACGTCCATCAACTGCCTCACCACAGACTTCCCATCCGGGATGTCCCTCGAGCAAAGCTCGAATTCCGCGGCGGACCACCTCGTGATCATCGGCGACCAAAATCCGAAGAGAGCTCATGCTCGAACCTCACCTGAGGATTTTTCGTTCAATTCGGAGGAGAGTGTAGGGGCGCCGAGAACAAAGCCCAATCGGGCAAACACTGTAGAAAGTCGATAGATTACTTTAGAGGCAACATGGATGGAGTAGTTCGCGGCGTGAGATCTCTAGTCGCCTTTGTCCGTAGCATCAGGTTGATCCTCAATTGCGTTTACGCGAGTTTTGTTGTGTTCTTCCTCGAACAATCGGCTAATTTCAGCGACCAGTTCATGAGCTTTTTCGGATCTTGTTCAACAGCCGCTTGTGCGCAGAGTTCTCTCCAGCGCTGACTCTTCTGCATCGGAAAAGCGTCTCTCCAGCCCAAGGGCAATGTATCGTTGCGGGATGGTTTCAGGGTAAACGGTGGAAAAGGATTGGTCAGTCGGATTCCCTACGGAGTTGCTTGCTATAGGCCCAACTCGCTGTCGAATCGATGGAGTGCTGCTTAGCATTCGCAAGCCTGCCGCTCCAGTGTGTCTCGTCTAACGATCTGGATCGAGGCCCGTCCACGGCGAATACCACTCAGCTCAAGCTGAGCGACGGCAATGCTGACGGAAGGACGATCGGTGCCGATCATCTTCGCAAGGAAATCATGAGTGGTGCGGACGATGTCTGAATCGATGCGATCATCCACGGCCAACAGCCAACGTGCGACCCGCTGTTTCACGCTGTGCAGGCGATTGCATGCGGCATTTTGCGCAAGTTGCAGCAACCGAATGCCGAGTCTTCTAACCAGGATACCCCTTAACTCCGGCAACGACTTTAGCAAGCGTTGCAAGTCGCCGCCCTCGAGCAGGAATCCCTCGCCCGGTACTTGCATGATGACACTGTGGGAGTAGGACGAAAGTCCCGCAACCAGCGGTAACCCAATCATGTCCTCGAGCCCCGCAATTCCTACCTCGACACTCCGTTCGTCATCTGTCTGGACGAGTAGCGATGCGATTCCGCTGTTAACAAAACAGGCGAGCCTGATCTTGAAATATTCTCTCTGCAGCGCGGTCGCGACCTGCAACGGTGTGAACCGGAGATGGGGCTTTAGGATCTCAAATTCATCTATAGGGATGCGCTGGAGGATCGTATTCCGGACAGGGTGTCCTGCGATTACTCGTTCGACCTTACCTGTTTCCGTTTTGTGTTTAGACACACTATTGCGATGTCCTGACAGGAAATGCGCTAGTTCGAATCTCCCGTAGAGATCCGTGTCCTTCCGCGTAAAAAACGTGACACGAATCCGGTAGTTGCCGGCCAGTGATGTACGGACGCGTCTACCAGCACGCCAGTGGGCAAAATGGTTCTAGGGTGTCGCCTGTATTGAATATTGGTGTCAGCGATGCCCTAATTGATCAAACGCCCAAGGCGCCACTGACGCACGCTTAAACAAAAACATTTGAGTGGTGCTTCGGTCGGTGACCGGTAGCGGTCGAAAAAGCTCCGACCATGCCGATTCGTATTTTGATCGCAGATGACGATCCGGCGATCCGCGGTTTATTTCGAAGACTGCTGGAAGCGCAGCCCCACTGGCAAGTGTGCGGGGAAGCAGGGAATGGGGCCGAAGCCGTTCGACAAGCAACGGACGTGTCTCCGGACCTTGCGATCTTGGATCTAGGGATGCCTCTTATGAATGGAATTGAGGCGGCGCGTGAGATCTCACGGTTGAAGCCTGGACTCTCTCTGCTTCTGGTCAGTGTGCAGGAAGTATCTGATCAGCTGATCGAGGCGGCGCGGGAGGCGGGTTTCAAGGGGGCGATTACGAAAAGCCGCGGTCGTGAGGTTGTGCAGGCGGTTGATGCAGTTCTTCACAATAAATCGTTCTTTCAGAGAGACGAATCGACGAGAGCCAGCTAAGGGGTTTCCTTTCTTGCGGCTTGGCAGGCAGCGCGGCTAGGCTTGGGCTGTTCCCGCTGTCAGTGCATCCTATCCAGTGGGCGGAGGCAACGTGACGCCAGCGTGCACTGGAAATCCGACCAATGAAACGAAAGGTTGTTTTGGAATGAAGAATGTCTACGAGGTTCTACGACAGAAAGAAGCAGATCGGCTTCAAATAGAGTCCGAGATCGAGGCATTACGACTGGTGATTCCGCTGCTCGATGAGAATGCCTCCGGCGGGGAAAACTCTGACGAGTTCCGCCAGGAAACTCCACGGGATCCCCGTGCCTCCGAGGACGTCGCGACGGTTGCGGAGAAGCAATCCACCGGCACCTGGTGGAAACTCGCATCTCACTGAGCGATTGCGCAGCACCTGCGAATCTACACGCTCGAGATCATCGCGACGGGAAACTGACGCAGCAGGTCGCCAACCATAAGCGTCCTTTCGGAGCGTGCTCTTGCATCGCTGCCCGATGGAGCAAAGACACTTTCCCACCGCAAAGGGGCCTCTTTTGGCAGCACGATGCGTGTGTCGTGCCACTCCCAGCGAAATTCATCCCGATCTGGAATGACCCGCGTCGTGAAGCGAGGCGCGACCGCCACACACCACTCCGCGCGATGCCGTCGAGCCACTGCAACGACGCAGTCTCGCCGCTCTCCATCGACCCCGAGCGGGATGTAGTCACCTCGTAAGAAGAGTGAAGGGTGATTACGGCGGAACTGCAAGCCATGTCGGGTGACATGCATTTTGATACGACCGTCTTGCCATCCGGAGGTAAGGTGCGCCGGGGAAGAGCTGTCGCGAATTTCGCTCAGTATCTCCTCGCGACGCTTGAAATCGACGGTGCCCCTGTTGTCTGGGTCCACGAGGCGAAGATCCCATAATTCGCTGCCCTGATAAAAGTCAGGTACTCCCGGACAGACCAGCTTGAGAAGAAGCTGGGAAAGGCTGTTCAGGGCGCCATGGAAGGCTATTTTGGCGGCAAACAGCTTGAAGTCTTGGAGGAACCGGTTGTCGGGTGACTCGGTGAGGACGGCTGCAACGAAGTCGACCAGCGCTTTCTCGTGATCAAGGTTGGGCACGGTCCAGCGGGTATGGACCATCGCTTCGCGGACCGCCTTCACCATGAATTCTTGGATCCGTTTTGTATAGCAGGCACATACAGGTTCGGTGGGCCAGGAGCCGAGCAATGTTTGATAGAGCAACATTTCTTCGTTCCGCTCGGGTGCCCGGATTCCTCTCACGACTTTACACTTCGACTCGTTCCAGTCGCTCCAGTTGTTTAAACATCGTTCCCATTCTTCGGGCAACTCGGAGAGGACATTGATGCGAGCGCGGACGTCTTCAGCCCGCTTCGCGTCATGAGTCATGGTCGCGTTTATTGTGTGCGGCCATTTCTTATGGCGCTGTTGTAAGAATGCACTAAACCCCGCCCGGGAGAGGTCCACGCATTGAGGACAACCTCCGACCTCATTTAACGATATGAGGCGGTTGTAAACGTACAATGCGGAGTCTTCAACCCCCTTTGCTGTGATTGGCCCGGTGAATTGCTGCCAAGTGAGAACAAAGGCCAAACGCGATTCGCGCTGCTCAGGCAAGAGGTGAGGGCCCGTTTCAAGTAGCAGCACTTCTTCGAGAAAGCGAAAGTATGTTCCGTGGATGCTGGGATTACGACGCTGCGCTTCTTGTAGCGCATTCAAAATTGCGACTCGGTCTTGTTGTCTTACGTCAAAGCCGCGAATGTAGGTCCGATAAGGTTCCAAACAGGCCGTGGTCTCGACGAGCGTGCGAGTTAATTCCTCGCGTGACAATTCTCGAGCGTACCGGTCTTGTTCCGACAAAACACTAAGATACCGGCCCAACGTCCGCATCTCAACGGCAAGTAGGCTGTCCATGACTTGCTTCTTCTTACGGTAGGCGAGGTCAGGAAAGTAGATCCTCTCGGAAATGAAGCGTGAATAGGCCTCTTCAAGAGCAGGCAGATTCACAGCATCAACGAATACTCCATTTACCGCATTCAGGAAATCGTAGCCGGTCGTTCCATGAACAGGCCATTCCGTCGGCAAGCCTTCTCCCACCGACAGAATCTTCTCAACGACCACGTAAAAATCTCTGCCGCGAGCGTCTGTAGTTCCACTCTGGGTCTTTTCCTGCAAGCGACGCAAGTATCCGAGCGGGTCACGAAGCCCGTCGATGTGATCGATGCGAAAACCCGTTACCAATCCCTTTGTTGCGAGCCTCAGAACGACGGAGTGACCAGCGTCGAAGGTCAACGGGTCATCCACTCGTACCCCAACCAGGTCACTGATGGTGAAAAAGCGACGATAATTAATTTCCTCGTTCGCTGTCCGCCAGAATGCGAGCTCATACGCTTGATCATTAAGGAGTTGATCCAGCAAAAGAAAGGTGGATGGAACCCCTTTCCTTCCATTGAAAAGACGGACGTTGGCGTCTACGAATCGTTTGACCTCCGGCGATGTTGAGTAAAGACGCCACAGGCGTTCCTTGATGACTTCGCGATGATGCCGCCGCTCTCCGGGTGACTCGCTCGCTGGGACGGTGGACCCCGAAATTTGCACGACCGCGGCGAGAATTCCCTGAAATTCCTGCCACGGGGGACTATCGGGTCCGAGAGCACGACGTAGACGATCTTCGCGATAGGCGAGTATCCGGCCATAGGAGCGCGTGGCAATCGGGAGAGTGAAATCGAAATAGTTCAGGAAAAAGCCATTCTGCGCATACGTGAGCACCAACTCTCGCCCTTCCAGAACGTGCGCATATGTATTGCCGAGGATCGGTAACAAGACGCGATTTTCAAGGGACCGGCTCGGCGGATGCCAGTCAACGTCGAAGTGCGCGGCGAATGTCGAGCGCGGGCCATCCTCGAGGAGATCCATCCACCATGGGTTCTCACCGTTGGCAGCCATGTGGTTGGGCACAATGTCAAGCAGCAAGCCCATCCCGTGCTCCTGCAGTTCCTGAACCAGAGCGTCGAACTCTTCGTCCGTCCCAAGTTCCGTATTCAGATGCGAGGGGTCCGTTACGTCGTAGCCGTGCGTACTCCCACGCTTTGCTTGCAAAAGGGGGGACGCATAGATGTCGGTGATGCCAAGGTCGTGAAGATAAGGAATAAGGGCCCGGGCGTCATTGAAACGAAGCTGCTGATTGAACTGCAGGCGATAGGTCGAGATCGGGATACGTATTCCACTCATCGTCGTCTCTGAAATGCAGGTCTAAGAACCACCGCAGCGAAGAGGCTTGTTACCGTTCAAGTACGAAGAAGAACGGAAAAGCTTTTCGGCAAGATGGAAAAATTGCCATTGTGAATGTCAGGTCTACCACCAGGGCCCCGCCAAACTTCGTCCGCCGAGTTAAAGACCAGACGCCACTTTTTGGCGTAAGCCTCACCAAAACATTTTTTAGTTCGATTACCAAAGTTGAAAATCATGAGGACTTCGTTTTCCCCATAAGTTCTGCATACTTGTAAGCAATCCTCAGCGTCGGTGGTCACGGTCAAGATGGATGCATCCGGCTCGGCCAACGCCGGTAAAGTTTTTCGCAAGTGGATCACTTCGCGGTAAAAGTCCCACAGGACCTTGTGCTGCCCCTCGCAATGCAAGTTCTGATTTAACTTCGACTTGAGGAATGTCGTCTCTGCTTGCGGGTCGGGCGGAGAACCCGCGGCGTGAAAGGCTGCAAACTCCCGCCGTCGACCGTCGCGAACCGCCTGCGCAAGCGCCAGATCCTGGTGACTGGTGAAATACAGGAAGGGCGCTGGTTCTCCATACTCCTCTCCCATAAAGAGGAGAGGTAGATAGGGAGCGAGTAAAATGAGCCCCGCGGAGAGTTTCTGGACCTCGAATGCGAGCAACGTACTCGACCGCTCTCCGAGCATCCTGTTCCCAACCTGATCGTGGTTTTGCGAGAACACCACCAACTGAGATCGCCGGACAGCGCCGGGGGCGTTTCCATGGCGGCGGTGGCGATATAACGAGTATTCCCCAGTGTAAACGTACCCCTGCCGAATTGATTTCTCGAGATGGCGGAGCGTTCCAAAGTCCTCGTAATATCCAATTCGCTCGCCAGTTTGAAGGCTGTGAAGAGCATGGTGAAAATCGTCATTCCACTGAGCGTGCACTCCGTAGCCTCCCGCGTCGCGGGATAGGACGAATCGAGCATCATTCAGATCGCTCTCGGCAATCAGATAAACATGGCGTCCACTGGTAGACGCGAACTCATCGATGGCTGCGCTGAGCAGCGACAAAAATGGTTGTGCATTGCGGTCAAAGATGCCATGAATTGCGTCGAGGCGGAGTGCGTCAATGTGGAAATCTTTGACCCAGCCGACAGCATTTTCGACAAAAAACCTGACGACATCGTCGCTGTGAGGGCCGTCAAAATTAATGGCGTCGCCCCACGGCGTTTTGTAGCGGTCCGTGAAATAAGGCCCGAAGTCGGAGAGGAAGTTTCCTTCCGGTCCCAAGTGGTTGTAAACAACATCGAGGACGACCGCCAAGCCCGCTTTATGACAGGCGTTAACAAGGCGCTGCAAAGCTCGCGGGCCGCCATATGTGTTTTGGACGGCGAACGGAAATACCCCGTCGTAACCCCAATTCCTTGCTCCAGAGAATTGAGCCAGGGGCATCAGTTCAATCGCAGTCACGCCCAGTGACTTGAGGTACGGAAGATAATCGATGATGGCATCCAGCGTTCCTGCCGGTGTGTACGCACCCACATGCAGTTCATACAGGATGTAATTCTTTAACTCAGGTCCTCGCCACTCGAGATCCTCCCAGGCGAACTGCGCAAGATCGATGATTTGCGACGGGCCAAATACGCCAAGAGGTTGGAACTGAGAGGCGGGATCGGCCCGCTGCTTCTCTCGATTGAGCCGATAAAAGTAGTGCGCTTCCGAATTGACATTTTCTGCTGTGCCGCGATGGTAGCCATGTTCCCCCGGTGTAAGCGGAAACGTTTTTCCCTCACCTGGGAAGTACACCTCAACGAGCCGGGAGCTCGGCGCCCACAACGTGAATTCACAGCACTCGTCCGCTCGATACTGTGCACCAAGTGTACTTGTCCCCTGAGCCTTTGGCTCTCGAAATTCACCCTTCGCGCTTGACTGAATCATTGTCACAACAGGATCCTTGGTTGCATGTGCTCATAGTATGAAACCGTACCGCGGCAGTTGTCGGCATCCAGTAAATCCTCTAACGAATTGCAAAGTAATCCGTATTTTCAAACCCGTGGGCCTCAATTTGCATCTGAGACGATTCAAATCTCTAAGGATCTTTACCCAGCGATCGACAAGGCCATCAATATGATTCTAAGCACTCCGGCTGGGCTTGCCCAGGCCCGTACGCCGTTTGAGTTTAAGTCTGCTGCGCATTTGCTGTTCATTGAACGCGAGCAAGCTACCAACCTCGAAGAATTGTCGCAGTCACTTCGGACCTGTCCTGATGAGTCGATCTTCCAACACACTTTCCGCACTCTTGAGGAGCACCATTTCATCAAGGAGGGCTTCTCCAACGATTTCGCCCAATGGGCGTATACCAATTTGAGGGAAGTCGGTTTGGGGGAACGATTGGCAGCTCTAGACGTGCGTGAGTTCACGTCATTGGCGAAATTGCGGGAACGATTGATTCAGATTGTTGAAGAATTCGCGGCGGTCACTCCAACAGCAAAAGAGTGCAGTTCGAAAACGCCGTTCTATTTCTGCTCATCCAAAATCACAGTGCTGCCTACTCAACGTATCGTCAGCACCCTTGCGGAGTTTGTCGCTGCCTTGAAGGAAGGCAGCCTCCACTCGATTCACTATCACTTCATCGAGGCGCGGCTGCGCCGGAAGCTCGAAACCAATGATTTTTCCATCTGGTTGAGCCGTGACTTAGGACTGGACCGCGAGGCCCAGCTGCTCAACAACGTTGATATCTACACGTCGACGCTGGAAGGCGTGCGCCGCAAGATTATTCAAATTCTGCAAAACGTGAACTGACGTCTGAGAGGAATAGAAATGCCGGAACCGATCCGTTCGCGTGCGGAGATGTTGCAGGGAGCGCCTGCGAACGAGGGTGCATCGACAGAAACTGAAGACATGAGTGCGCCCAATCAGGGTCGCGCGCGTCGAAAACCTCAAATCTCTGAAACACCCCCACCGCCTCCCCCTGCGCCAACGCTGGCGGACTATGAACCGATCATTGGTAAATCGCAAATTGATGAATTGCGTTTCGTGGCCCGTACGCTCAAAGGAAAGCGAGTGAAAATGGTCAACTCCACTGCCATGGGGGGAGGCGTGGCCGAAATGCTTAATCGCCTCGTTCCTCTGCTCGACGAACTCGAGGTCAAGACCGGGTGGGAAGTAATTACTGGAGGCAATGATTTTTTTGAGGTGACAAAAGGATTCCACAATGCGTTGCATGGCGCGGATTTCACCTTTACGCAGGCCGCACGCGACGTTTTCCTTGCGACCACCGAGCAGAATCGTCAACGGATGACCTTCGACGAGGATTTTGTTGTTATTCACGATCCACAGCCGGCCGGCTTAATCGCTTCGAAGTCCGGCTCATCACACTGGGTTTGGCGCTGCCATATTGACCTTTCTCACCCGAACCCGGACGTGTGGAATTTTCTGCAATCCATGGTTGAACGTTACGATGCTACGGTTTTTTCCTCGCCAGCATTCGCGCGCCGCCTGGCAACCCCTCAAGCGCTTTTCTATCCGTGCATCGATCCGCTCTCGGAAAAAAACAAAGATCTGGATGAGAAGTACATTCAAAGCGTTTGCGACAACTTCGGCGTGGATCGCTCCCGGCCGATTGTGACGCAAATTTCGCGATTCGACCGGCTCAAAGATCCACTGGGAGTGATCCAGGCCTACAAAATGGCAAAGAAATACGTCGACCTTCAGCTGGTGCTTGCGGGGGGCGGCGCAACTGACGACCCCGAGGGGACGGTTGTCTTGAAAGAGGTTCACGAGGCGGCCGGGGACGATCCCGATGTCATCATTCTGGACTTGCCGCCATGGTCAGCGCTTGAAATCAATGCTCTTCAGCGGGCGTCGACGATCATCGTGCAAAAGTCACTCAAAGAAGGTTTCGGGTTAACGGTTACGGAAGCGCTCTGGAAGGCCAAGCCGACAATCGCCAGCGCAGTCGGCGGCATTCCTACCCAGGTAATCGACAAGCTTACCGGCGCCCTTGTGCATTCCGTCGAAGGATGCGGATATCAAATACGTTATCTGCTAACGCATCCGGAATATGGGACTCAGTTGGGCAAGAACGGGCGAGAACACGTGAAAGAGAATTTCCTAATGACCACCAACGCTCGGCGATGGGTGCTGCTCTTGCGAATTCTCTCTGGGCTGACGTTCTAGGTACGAAACAAGCAGACGATAAGTTTCGCGGCGCTGACTTGTACAGAAACTACAGTATGGATTTACTTTGTCCCTGTTTCAGAATGAAGGTCGAGATCCTGTACACATTACGTCGCTGACTGACTGCACTGTCTGAA
>Ga0210397_10000988_pt1 | contig 18494 bp, 25 predicted proteins | sample IncBWH2OmetaG_FD_160126 | JGI IMG/M metagenome (GOLD analysis project Ga0210397, IMG submission 160126) | Forest soil microbial communities from Barre Woods Harvard Forest LTER site, Petersham, Massachusetts, United States - Inc-BW-H-2-O ...
TGTCGTCTTCAACCTGGTCGAGGGCGTCGACGGGCTCGGCGCCCTGGCCCCGATCGCGCCGCGCATGCTCGACGAGGTCGGCGCGATCTACACCGGGGTCGATGCCGTCGCCATGGCGGTGACCTCAGACAAGCCGTTGACCAAGCGCCGGCTGCGCGAAGCCGGCATCGCCACCGCCGACTGGAGCGAGGCGCCGGACTGGCGCGGCCTGACCGACGGCACCTACATCGTCAAATCGACCTTGGAGGACGCCTCGGTCGGGCTCGACGACGGCTGCGTCGTCACCGGCAAGGAAGCGGTCAAGCGCCGCGCCGCCGACAGCGCGCTGCGCCATGGCGGCAAATGGTTCGCCGAGGCCTTCGTCGACGGCCGCGAGTTCAACATCTCCATGATGCAGGGCCCGGGCGGCCCCATCGTCATGCCGCTGGCCGAGATGCGCTTCGACGACTGGCCGGCGGACAAGCCGCGCATCGTCGGCTACGGCGCCAAATGGGACGACAGCCTCGACGTCAACGACCAGATGGTGCGCGCCTTCGACACCGAGAAGAACGATCCGGTGCTGGCCGCCAAATTGCGCAGCGCCTGCGAGCGGGCCTGGAAGCTGTTCGACTTTACCGGCTACATCCGCGTCGATTTTCGCGTCACGCCCGAGGGCGAGCCGCTGATCCTGGAGATCAACACCAATCCCTGCATCGCGCCCGATGCCGGCTTCGCCGCCGCCGGCGCCGAGCTCGGCATCCCCTATGACGAACTGATCGTCAGGCTGGTGGATACAGCGCTCGCCGGCGCGCGTCCGTGAGCGTCCTGCGCCTCAGCCGCGACTATGTCTGCGTCCAGGGCGCGCCGGTCATCCATGCGGTGGATACCGAGATTTTCGCGCTGCGCTATTTCACCCGCTGCATGGCCTGCAATTTCTGCGGCGACCAGTGTTGTTCCTACGGCGTCGACATCGACGTCGGCAACGTCGTGCGGCTGGCGGCGCTGGGCGAGGATTTCGCCCGCCGCGTCGCCGCGCCGCGCACCCAGTGGTTCACCGACACGGTCGTCGAGGACGCCGAATTCCCCGGCGGCCGGCACCTGCGCACGCGCAGCATCGGCGGCAAATGCGTCTTCCTCAGCGCCGCCGGTCGCGGCTGCACCATCCACGCCTACGCGCTGGAAAAGGGCATCGACTATCACGCGCTGAAACCCATCGTCTCGACCCTGTTCCCCGCCACCTTCGAGCATGGCGTGCTGGTCGCCAGCAGCGAAGTGGTCGATGGCAGCCTCGTCTGCCACGGCGAAGGCCCCACCGTGTACGAAGGCACGAGAGGCGAACTCGAATATTATTTCGGGCCGGAGTTCGTTTCCGAATTGGATGCGCTGGCCGCCGAGGCGCGCGGCGCGGCCGCAGCGCGCGACAGCGCCGACGTCCGCGGCGCCGCGGGCTAGTCCCTGAGGGCTCTGACGCCAAGGACGCACACAGCATGACATTGCCGTATCGCCCAAGCGCCGTGATCTTCGATATGGATGGCCTGCTGTTCGATACCGAAGCGCTCTGGCAGGAGGCTCTTCTGTCTGCTGCCGCCGAAAATGGGCACGAGATTCCGGACGAGGTTTTCAATAAGTCGATCGGCGTGCGGCGGTCGCAATGCAGGGGTTTATTTTTATCGCATTTCGGCGACGATTTCCTCTTCGACGATTTCCACGCAAATTGGTCGCGCCATTTCTGGCTGATCGCCGAAAATAAACTTGCCCTGAAGCCCGGAGCACCTGAACTGCTGGAAACCCTGGACCGGTTCAGGCTGCCGCGTGCAATCGCCACCTCGTCATCTCGAACCACCGTCCTGCATCACCTGACCGCGCACAGCCTGATGGACCGTTTCGACCAGATCGTCTGTCGTGGCGACTACGAAAAGGGCAAACCCGCGCCCGATCCGTTTCTGAAGGCTGCCGAACGTCTGGGGGTCGAGCCTCGGTTATGCCTGGCGCTGGAGGATTCTCATATTGGCGTGAGATCGGCGTCGGCGGCCGGTATGATGACCGTGATGGTGCCCGATCTGCTTGAACCGACCCAGGAGCTTTGCGCTCTGTGCGTCCTTGTTGCGCGCGATCTGCATCAAGTCCGTAATCTGGTTCTGGCGTGCCTATGAGAGTGGTGGTTTTCCGCAGGGCCGGGCTGGCTGAGCGCTTGGCAGGCGCATAAGCGATGCCGGAGTATCTGGTCTGCTATGACTATGGAACGGGCGGTGTTTGGATATACCTCGAAGCGGCCAGCTCGGCAGACATCAAGGCCGCTTATCCCGATCTCACGGTATTCGAGGCTCTTCCGACGTGGTGGGATGCCGAGAATGAAAAACTGACGCGAAAGGCAGACTTTCGCGACCCGTTCTGGCAAGACTGGCTCTCAAAGTTCAAGCGATAGCGGTAGGTTTGTCAGGCATAACATCGCCCGTTTTTCGCGGAACAATTATATTGCCGAATTATATCTAAGTAATTGACGAGACTAGAAAATCCCGCTCATACCGCTTCCACCCGGCTGGCCAGTTCGCGTCCCAGACGATGCTCGCGCACCGCGATGAAGACGCCTGCGGCCGTCACCACCGCCGCGCCCGCCAGCACCAGCGCGGCCGGCTTCTCGCCGAAGATGGCGAGCCCGAACAGCACCGCCCAGATCATCGCGGTGTAGTCGAACGGCGCCAGCAGCGACGGCTCGGCGTAGCGGTAGCTGAACGTCATCATGATCTGGCCGAAGCCACCGCTGATGCCGCCGGCGATCAGCGCCGCCGCCGCGCCGAGGCTGAGCGGCACGCGCCACCAGATCATGGTCAGCGCCCCCAGCGCGGCGCAGAACGACATGAAATAGAACACGATGGTCTCGCTCTTCTCGGTGGCGCTCATCTGGCGGATGAAGATCACCACGAAGGCCGAGCACAGGGCGCCCGCCAGCGCCAGCCCGGCGCCCGCCGACAGCCCGTTGGCCGCGATCCCCATGATCCCGCCATGCGGCTGGATCATCACCACGACGCCGGCGAACGCGACGATCACGGCGGCGCCGCGATAGGGCCCGACGGTCTCGCGCAGCACCAGGGCCGCCAGCACCACGGCGAAGATCGGCTGCACGAAGCCGAACGCCGTGATGTCGGCCAGCGGCAGCAGCTTGAGCGCGGCAAAGCCCAGGAACATCGACGACGAGCCGATCGCCGAGCGCACCAGGTGCAGCCACGGCCGCTCGGTGCGGATCATGCCGCGCCAGCCGACGGTGAACCGCGCCAGCGCGAACAGCGGCAGCAGCGCGAAGAAAGCGCGGAAGAACACCACTTCGCCGACCGGCACGTCGCCCGCCAGCTTGATGCCGACATATTGCAGGGAGAAGGCGAGCGTGGCGCCGATCTTCAGCGCGATGCCCCGTGTGGTCTGCTGCATGGGCCGAGCCTACAGCCAGCCGCAGCGCCTGAACCAGACATAAGGCAAATGCCGGATATGACGACGGCGCGCCGGCGGCAGCGTGCGGGCGCCCCGGGATGCGGGTAAAAGGGAGGCCCAAACCTCGCGAGGCTCGCATGTCCACGCCCATCTTTGCCGACGTCGAAGCTGCCGCGGCGCGCATCGCGCCCCATGCGGTGCGCACGCCGCTGCTTGAGAACGCCGAGCTCAACGCCCGTGCCGGCGGCCGCGTCTTCCTCAAGCCCGAGATGCTCCAGCGCACCGGCTCGTTCAAATTCCGCGGCGCCGTCAACACGGTGCTGCAGATCCCGCCGGACCGCCGCGATGCCGGCGTGGTGGCGTTCTCCTCGGGCAATCACGCGCAGGGCGTGGCGGCCGCGGCACTGGCTTTCGGTCTGCAGGCGACCATCGTCATGCCCAGGGACGCGCCGGCGGCCAAGATCGCCGGCACGCGCCGGCTCGGCGCCGAAGTGATCTTCTACGACCGCCGCAGCGACGACCGCGAGGCCATCGCCCGCGCCATCGTCGAGCGCACCGGCGCGACGCTGATCCAGCCCTTCGACAATGCGCAGGTCGTCGCCGGGCAGGGGACGCTGGGCCTCGAGATCGCCGCCGACGCCAAAGCACGCGGCGTCCGGCTCGATGCCGTGCTGGCGCCTTGCGGCGGCGGCGGCCTGGTGACGGGTGTCGCGCTCGCCCTCTCCGGCGCCAGTCCGGGGACGAGCGTGATCGGCGTCGAGCCCGAGCGCTTCGACGGCATGCGCCTGTCGCTGGCGGCGGGGGCGCGGACCCAGGCGCCGGGCGGCGCCCTGTCCATGGCGGACGCCCTGATGGCGCCGATGCCGGGCCAGATTCCCTTCGCAATCGCAAAAAATCTGTTGTCGAAAGTCCTGGCCGTGACCGATCCGGAGCTCGAAAGAGCCGTCAGTTTTGCCGCCCAGCGGTTGAAATTGATCGTGGAACCGGGCGGCGCGGCGGCCCTCGCGGCGCTGCTTTCCGGCCGATTCGACGCCAAAAACAAGGCCATCGCCCTCATCCTGACCGGCGGCAACTGCGATATCGCTGTGGTTGCAGCGTGCTGCGCGGCGGTCACCGATCCGTAACGGCCCGTAGTTACCATCCCCGCGCGATGTGCTTTTCTTATCCACAAGAACCTGTTTAGGATTGGGCAACCATAAATAAGTCGGGCGTTGGGGTGAGTATGGACGAGGGGCAGCGTGGCGGGTCATTCCGCTATGCGACGTCGATTGCGGTTTTGGTGGTGACGCTGGCGTTGCTCGGCTTCGGCACGCTCACCTTGCTGCCGCACCCATCCGACTCATCGGCGACCGGGATCGCCTCGCTGAAAGAACTCGCCGCCGCCTATGCGCGTGTGCAGCCCGGCGCGACGCGCGCCTCGCAGCTCGCGGGCCTCGGCTTCGACACCACCACGCCGAACGTCGAATCGCTGTCTTATCTGGGCGTCATGGAACGCTTCATGACGGGCGACTCGACGAAGTTCGACCGCCTCGACGGCGCGCTGCAGAATTGCATCGAAGCGCGCGACCGCTGCACCGCCTTTGTGTTCAAGCCCGGCGACGGCCAGCGCGCCGGCGGCATGTTCTCGCGCTTCGGCTTCGGCGCCTCCGCCGCCGGCCACGATCCCGAAGTGACGCTGCTGGTGCAGGACGGCCGTGTCGCCTACAAGATGATCACCGGCGTGACGCTGGCCGTGGCGGTCCGTCACCATGCCGCGCCGCTGCCGTCGCGCGCCGCCGCGCTGATGCCGGTTTCCTACCGCACGCTCTACTAGCTATTCCAGGTTGAGCTGCCAGGAGACGCCGAAGCGATCGGTCGTCCAGGCGAATCTGCGGCTGAAGCCGTAATTGTCCGGCGGCATCAGCCAAGCGCCGCCTTCCGCCAGCGCGGTGGCGATCCGATCGATCTCGGCCTCGCTGTCGCAGGTCACGAACAGCGAGAAGGACGGCGTGAAGCCGAAGGCGTGCCTCACCGGGCTGTCGATGCACTGCACCGTCTGGCCGCCGACCTCAAAGGTCGCCCGCCGGACCGAGCCTTCGGCGCCGGCCTCGCCGGGGCCATAGCGCGCGATGTTGAGGATCGCGCTGCCGGGAATGAGCCCGACATAGAACGTCATTGCCGCTTCGCAATTGTTGTCCTGGAACATCAGAAACGGCTGGACCTGCATCGTCAGTCCGCTTTCTTGCCGCAGGCCGGATCGGCCTTGCACGCCGCGAGCCCACCGGCGTGATCGAAATGGGCATGGCTGTTGAGAAGGTACTTGACCCGCCTGGGGTCGAAACCCAGCGCCCGGATATGCGCCAGGATCATCGGTGCGGTCTGCGCGAGATAGGCGGGCGCCAGCGCCATGTTATCCGCAGCTGCCGCCGGCAGGAAAAAGGCGCCGGCGACCATCGCCGCCGGCGCCGATATTTTCCGCGTTGCGCCGCGGCTCATCTGGGCGCCAGCACCATCATCATCTGGCGGCCTTCCATCTTCGGCCACTGCTCCATCTTAGCCACCGGCTCGACGTCCTTGTGGACGCGGTTGAGCAGGTCCATGCCGAGATTCTGGTGCGCCATCTCGCGGCCGCGGAAGCGCAGCGTCACCTTGACCTTGTCGCCCTCGCCGAAGAAGCGCTTCATCTGCTTCATCTTGGTGTCGTAGTCGTGGTCGTCGATGGTCGGGCGCATCTTGATCTCCTTGATCTCGATGACCTTCTGCTTCTTGCGCGCCTCGGCGGCCTTTTTCTGCTGTTCGTATTTGAACTTGCCGTAGTCCATCAGCTTGACGACCGGCGGCTTGGCCTCGGGCGACACCTCGACCAGGTCGAAGCCTTTTTCCTCGGCGATCGCGCGGCCCTCGTCGAGGCCGATCTCGCCATACTTATGGCCGTCGTCTCCGATCAGAAGAATGGTGCGCGAGAAAATCTCCTCATTGATGCGGGGCCCGTCCTTGGCTGGCGCCTTGTCGGGCTGCTGGAAACGTCTGGGGACTATGACTCTCTCCTGTTGCGAGCCCGCGCGAAAACGCCTTCCGCGAGGACCTTTGCCGTTGCCTCGCGAAACGATGTCCGGTTCAGGGGCGTGGGCGTGTGTCCTCAGTGCGTCGCGCGAGCGACGGTTGACGCCTTAAGAATAGGCGCAAAGCTGCGATTCGCAAGGGCTATTCGGCCACATCCGTCCGGGATTCGGCTTCCTTTTTGATCCGTTCCGTGACGCTTTCGAGCGGCATTGGTCCCAGATCCTTGCCCGAGCGCAGCCGGACGGCGACCTTGCCCTCGGCCGCCTCACGCTCGCCGACCACCAGCATGTAGGGGATCTTCAGGAGCTGGGCGTCGCGGATCTTCTTCTGCATGCGCTCATTGCCGAGGTCGATGTCGACCCGCATCCCGCCCATGCCGTGCGGCAACTGGGTGCGGAACAGCGTGTCGCGCACGCTCTGCGCATAGGCATTGGCCTTCTCGCTGATCGGGATGACGCGCGCCTGCACCGGCGCCAGCCAGGTCGGGAAGGCCCCGGCATAGTGCTCGATCAGCACACCGATGAAACGCTCCATCGAGCCCAGCACGGCGCGGTGCAGCATCGCCGGGCGCTGGCGCGAGCCGTCTTCCGCCACATATTCGGCGCCGAGCCGCGTCGGCAGGTTGAAGTCGACCTGCACCGTGCCGCACTGCCATTCGCGGCCGATCGCATCGTGCAGGGTGAATTCGAGCTTGGGACCGTAGAACGCGCCCTCGCCGGGATTGAGCGTGTAGGGCACGCCGACGGCGTCGCAGGCCTTGGCGAGATCGGACTCGGCGAGGTCCCAGACCGCTTCCGAGCCGATGCGCTTTTCCGGCCGGGTCGACAGCTTGACGTCGACATGCTCGAAGCCGAGCTCCTTGTAGACCTCGAAAATCAGCCGCGAGGCGCGCGCCGCTTCGCCGACCATCTGCTCGGGCGTGCAGAAGATATGCGCGTCGTCCTGCGTGAAGCCGCGCACCCGCATCAGGCCATGCAAGGCGCCCGACGGCTCATAGCGATGACAGGAGCCGAATTCCGCCATGCGGATCGGCAGCTCGCGATAGGAGCGCAGGCCCTGCTTGAAGATCTGGATGTGGCCGGGACAGTTCATCGGCTTCAGCGCGAGGATCTTCTCCTCGTTGGCCACTTCGACCACGAACATGTGCTCGTGGTACCAGTCCCAATGGCCGGACTGCTGCCAGAATTTGTGGTCCATCAGGAGCGGCGTCTTGACCTCGACATAGTCGGCAAGCTGGAATTTGCGCCGGGCATAGGTCTCCAGCACGCGGTAGAGCGCCAGGCCGTTCGGATGCCAGAACACTTGCCCGACGGCCTCTTCCTGCATGTGGAAGAGGTCGAGTTCCTTGCCGAGCTTGCGGTGATCGCGCTTCTCGGCCTCCTCGAGGCGGTGGAGGTAATCCTCCAGCTCCTTCTTGTCGCGCCAGGCGGTGCCGTAGATGCGCTGCAGCTGCGCGTTCCTGGCGTCGCCGCGCCAATAGGCGCCGGCGATCTTGGTCAGCTTGAAGGCGTCGCCGATCTTGCCCGTGGTCGCGAAATGCGGCCCGCGGCACAAATCGTGCCAGTCGCCGTGATAATAGATCGAGACCTCCTCGCCGGCCGGAATGCTCTCGATCAGCTCCGCTTTGTACTGCTCGCCCATGCCCTTGAAATGCGCGATCGCCTTGTCGCGCTGCCATACTTCGCGGTGCGTCGGCAGGTCGCGCTTGATGATCTCGTGCATCTTGGCTTCGATCTTGGGCAGGTCTTCGGGCGTGAACGGCTCGTTGCGCGCGAAGTCGTAGTAGAAGCCGTCGTCGATCGCCGGGCCGATGGTCACCTGGGTGCCGGGGTAGAGCTCCTGCACCGCCATGGCGAGGACATGGGCCGCGTCGTGGCGGATCAGCTCCAGCGCCTCGGGATCCTTCTTGGTGATGATGCGGATCTTGGCGTCATGCTCGATGGGACGGAACAGGTCCCATTGCCGGCCGTTTACTTCCAGGATCAGGGCGGCCTTGGCCAGTCCCGGTCCGATGGACGCCGCGATGTCAGCACCGGTCACGCCGCTCTTGAAGTCCAGGACCCTGCCGTCCGGCAAGGTGATATGGATCGGCGCGGCAGAGGCTGCTGACATTGTACTATCTCCATACGGAAGAGCGGGCGGACCATGAGTCGAAGTGACGGCGTAAGTCAAGAAAAAGGGGCGAATTGCGCTATGCGCGGGGCGGCGCTTGCGCGAATATGGCCCCGGAGCGGGGCCTGAAAACACGGAGGTTCGACATGAAAAAGATCGCGACACTCGCTGCCCTTCTGGGCATCGGCCTGGCATCGGTCGCACCGGCCATGGCCGACGCGCCGGTCTGCCTGCAGAACCGGCTGATCGACCGCACGACGGTGGTCAATCCCAAGACCATCCTGTTCCGCATGAAAGACGGCAAGGTCTGGCGCAGCAGCCTGGCCACGCCCTGCCTCAGCCTGAAGTTCAATGGCTTCATCTATGTCGCGCACACCGACGACATCTGCGGCGGCTCGCAATCCATCCGGGTGCTGAACACCAACGAAGTCTGCCTCCTGGGCCGCTTCACGCCGGAGATCGTCGGCCACAGCTGATCCGGCCGTTCGCGCGGCTCCCGGATATTCCTGCGTGCGCCAGTGCCAAGGGTGCGCCGTGCCGGCGGGCTTTTGTCGCGGCGCGGCCTTTTGCGCTGCTGCCGGCTGTGCCATGCCTCTAAACCGTCGCTTTTGCGGGCGTTGATGTAGACTGGGATCGCGAGCGAGGCATCGAGCATGCTGGTGGGGCATCTGGGGGCAGGACTGGCGGCGAAGGCCGTGGCGCCACGCGTCGGGCTGGGCACGCTGATGGCGGCGGCCTTGCTGCTCGATATCGTCCTGTGGCTGTTCGTGATCCTGCACATCGAAGGCGCCACGGTGCCCGGTGATTTCGCCACCCGGCACATGCTGGCCTTCAGCTTTCCCTGGTCGCACAGCCTCGTCGGCGCGATTTTCTGGTCGGCGGCGGCTGCCTTCGTCTGGACCTGGTCGGGCGGCGAGGGCAAATATTTCGCCTTCGCGCCGGCGGTCATCGCCGCGACGGTGTTTTCGCATTGGGTGCTGGATTTCATCGTGCACCAGCCCGAATTGCCGCTCTGGGGACCGGGTGCGCCGGCCGTGGGCCTCGGCCTCGGCCAGCCCGCCGCGCTGATCGTCGAATTCGTCATCGCCGCGGCCGGCCTGGGCGCGTTCCTGATGCGCAGCACGCTCAGCCTGACGCGCCGGATGGCGATCGCCGGCCTGGTCCTGGCGGCTGCCGCGCTGTCCGCCGCCGCCGCCTTCAACACGACGCCGCCCGGCGATATTCTCGGCGTTGCCGGCGCTTCGCTGCTGGCGCTGTTCGTGGTGGTGACCGTTGCCGCCATTGCCGACCGGGAGACGCGATGAGTTTTGTGCGAACGGCGACGCTCCTCGGCGCCGCCCTCCTCCTGGCCGCCTGCGGCAAGGCACCGCCGACCGACAAGGACATGCAGGCGGCGTTTTTCGCCAGGCGCGCCACCTTCGAGGCCCTGCGCACCGATCTGTGCAAGCTGCGCTACGACCAGACGATCATGCGCGACTGGGTCCAGCCGCAGATGCCGGCGGCCGACGAAAAGCGCTTTCGCGCCCAGCTCGAGGCGATCGGCGCCAGCGGCGTGAAATATGTCCGCGGCTGCCAATTGTGGATCCAGATGTGGTCGTCGGGCGTCGGGCGCGACGCGGCCTTCAAGAAATTCCGCTACGGGCCGCCCCTGTTCCGCATCATTGAGGTCAAGGAACCGCCGCCGAAGGACCTGAACACCTATCTCGACAGCCGCGTGCGGATCGCCTCGTTCGAGAAAAACATCGTCGGCGACTGGTGGATCGAGCTGGATCACTGGCAGTAGCGCAGATGTGACTGGCGCGCGGGGCGCGTGGCGCGGCAGGCTGGCTGCGTCATCCGGGGATCTCGCCATGCGCCGCTATCTCATCGCCGTTGCGCTCGCCCTTGCCGCCACGCCGGCGCCTGCCGCCGAAGATGTCTCCACCCTGCTGAAGCGCCAGACCCAGGAATTGTTCGACGCGGTCAGCGCCGGCGACGCCGGGGTCTGGGACAGATATCTCGATGCCGATGCGGTGGTCGCGGACGAAAACGGCGTCGTCACCGACAAGAAGGACACGGTCGCGCAGGTCACGCCGCTGCCAACAGGCATCTCGGGCACCATCACGGTCACCGACTGGCACGCCCATATCCATGGCGGCGTGGCCGTCACGTCGTTCGTTTCGGACGAGCATGAGGATTTTCACGGCCAGAAGCTGCATGCCCTGTATCTTACGACCACGACCTGGCTCCAGGAGCCCGACGGCTGGAAAGTCGCCGGCCAGCAAACCCTCGCCTTGCAGCAGGATCCGCCCGCCCTGCAACTGCCGGCGGCGACGCTGGACGGCTATGTCGGCCGCTATCGCGCCGCGCCCGACCTCGTCTACGAGATTGCGCGCACCGGCGATGCGCTCAGCGGCGGCACCGTCGGCGGCAAGGCGGCGCCGCTCGCGGCGGAGTTGCGCGACGTGCTGTTCGCGCCGGGCCAGCCGCGCACGCGCAAGATCTTCATGCGCGACGCTACCGGCCGCGTCACCGGTTTCGTCTCGCGGCGCGAAGGACGCGACGTGGTGTGGACGAAAATCTTTTGAGCGAATTTGCACGCGCCGCATGCAATCGGCGCGCAGATTTCCACCCGCAGTAGAAATCGCAGCGGTTTGTCAGCCACAGCCCCCCCAAAATGAGGGGGGTGTGGGAGCGCGAGACGCGTCCGATACTGCTGTGCGTGACCGACGTCCTGCGGATGCCATGACCATCTCATCCGAAGACAGTTCATCCCAAGCAGGCGCGCACGAATCCGGCCACGCGCAGTTTCTCGAATTCGCCGCGGCCTTTCTGAAGACGCCGGGTCTCTACCTGATCCTGGATCCCAGCTTCACCATCGTTGCGGCCAACGACGCCTATTGCGCTGCGACGCTGACGGTGCGCGAGGACATTGTCGGGCGTCATCTGTTCGAGGTCTTTCCCGACAACCCCGGCGACTCCGCTGCCGACGGCGTGCAGAACCTGCGCGCCTCGCTGCTCAAGGTGCTGAAATCGCGCCGGCCCGACCGCATGGCCGTCCAGAAATACGATATCGAGCGGCGCGGCATGGGCGCCTTCGAGCGGCGCTATTGGAGCCCGTACAACGTGCCGCTCCTGGGACCGGACGGCTACGTCCACTGGATCCTGCACTGCGTCGAGGACGTGACCGAGATGATGGCGCTGCGCGCGGAGTTCGCCGCCAAGCGCGAGGAAAGCGCGGCCTTGCGCGAACTGGTGCGCAATCTCGCCCGGAACTGATGCCTAGATCGCCCCGCCGCGCCAGCGCACGCGGCCGAAGATCTGCAGCTTGGCGGCTTCCTCCGGCGACAGGGTCTGCGGCGCGAACGCCGGATTGCGCGCTTTGAGCACGACGCGCCCGTCGACGAAGGTCTCGACGAAACGCGCGACGTGATGGCCGTCGCGCACGAAGACGTAGAGCGCGTCCTCGTCCGAGGCCGCCTTGGCGATCCGGTCGACCGCGGTGTCGACCAGGAGCGCATCGCCGTCCTTGACGGCCGGTTCGTTGGCGTTGCCGCGCTGGATCACGATGCGCAGACCCGTCTGCGGCGCCTCAACGAGCGTTGCGAGCCAGGCGCGAGCGAACAGCAGCGTCGCCTCCGCGCCGGCATCGATGCGGGCGTCGGCGTCGGGCTGCAGCGGTATCGCGACGAAACCCTCCGGCTCGGCGTCGTCGTTGTTGCGCTCGCCCCGGCCGGTCGCCAGCCAGTCGAGCGAGACGTTCTTGGCCGCCGCCAGGCGCACGATCGCCTCGAAACGGGGTTTGGTGCGGCCGGAGATGTAGGAGGGCAGGTGCTCCGGCGTGACGTTGGCGATGGCGCCGGCCTCGCTGCGCGATTCGAACAGGTTGAGCAGCCAGCGCAGGCGTTCGCCGAGATCGCTTCGGAAACCCGGCGTCGCGTCCCCGACATTTGTCGGCTCGCTGCGGTTTACTTTAGGCGTCCGGCGCGGCACGTGCTTTTTCCTACACTTTTTTCTTGACGCTGGGTTGCAGAGTCCTGTATCTAAAGTTTTGTCTGCATCTCGACTTGCAGAAACGAATTTTATTAAGGACAACCGTGGAAAACATGGATGCCTTTGCTTATATTCGCCTGCAAATCGCGGGGCGCTAAGTCTTTATCAGGTTGGCATGCGGAAGGCGTCAAGGTAGCGCCGCACAATGGGGAGTCTTGCCTCACCAGTGACTTCCGCGCTGGTCCCCCATTTCGTGCGGCGTGCCTTCTTAGCGATGCGGGCCACAAGCGCCACGCCACGCCGATTGCGCCCACCTGCCGTCACAGGCTTGCGTTGCCGATATTCGCGCGGTCGCGCCCGTGAAGTATGTGAAATCGAAGATCGAAGGGCAGGAGATCCATCGTCTCGGCGCCCATATCCGTTCGCTGCCGTCGGGCCTCGAATCGCTGCTGTCCTATTGGCTGCAGAAATGCGCCGGACGGCCGATGCCGGCGCGCGATGACCTACCGGTGCAGGAATTGCGCCCATGGCTGGGGCACCTGGCACTGATCGAGCTCGCCGGCGACGGGAAATTCCGCGTGCGGCTGTGCGGCACCAATCTCATCCGGCGTTTCGGGCGCGAGGCGACGGGCGTTCTGGTGGACGATCTCGCCGTCGACGTCGCCCAGCAGCTCAAGGCGATTCTCAGGTCCGTAGACCGCGCCGCGGCACCGGTCATCGCGGTCAGCCATGTCCAGCTCGGACGTACCGCCGTGTCGCATTCCGAGGTCGCGCTGCCGCTGTCCGGCGCCGGCGGCCGGATCGGCACCGTGATGCTCGGCAGCTATCCGATTCGCGAAACCTGACGCGGCCTCACGCCGGCAGCTGCGCTTCGAGCCAGCGCGTCAGCTCCGCCGGCGGCAGCGCGCCCGACAGCCGCGCGATCTCCTTGCCGCGCCGCAGCAGCACCAGCGTCGGGATGGAGCGAATGGCGAAGCGCGCCGCCAGCGCAGCTTCCGCGTCGCTGTCGACCTTGGCGAAGCGGGCCCGCGGCTCGAACGTCTTGGCCGCCGCCGCGAACACCGGTGCCATCGTCCGGCACGGCCCGCACCAGGTCGCCCAGAAATCCACCACCAGCGGCAGTTCGGCAGCGGCGTGACGCTCCAAGCGTGCCGCGGTCAGCGCCAGCGGTTCGCCCGCGAACAGCGCCTTGTGGCAGGTGCCGCACTTGCCCTGAACGGCGGCGCGGCCGGACGGCACGCGGTTCAGCGTGTCGCAATGCGGGCAGGGAACGATGCGGGCCTCGGTCATGCAGAGGAAATGGGCAGCAGCCCCTTGGGTTGCAATCCCGGCCCGCCCTCGCATATTGCTCGCCCGCAACCCGCCAGCAGCGATCCCTGATGTCCGACACGCCGCCCGACCGCCTCTCGACCGATCCGCAGAGCAAATACTACGATCAGGCGCTGCTGGAGCGCGGCGTCGGCATCCGCTTCAACGGGGTCGAGAAGACCAATGTCGAGGAGTATTGCGTCAGCGAAGGCTGGGTCCGCCTTGCCGTCGGCAAGACGGTCGACCGCCACGGCAAGCCGATGACCATCAAGTACAAAGGTACCGTCGAGCCCTATCTGCAGAACCCGGAACCTCAGCCCTAGCGACGCGCCCTACACGCCGCCCAGAAAATCCATCTTGCCGACGGCGATACCCTTGTGGCGCAGCAGCGCATAGGCCGTCGTCACGTGGAAGAAGAAATTGGGCAGCGCGAAGCCGGCGAGGAAATCGCGGCCACTGAACTTCATCTCGCCATTGGGAAATTTCAGCACGATCGCGCGATCCTCGGCGCCGGCCAGCTGCTCGGGCTTGACGGTCTTGAGAAAGTCGATCGTCTTGGCGAGCCGCGCGTGCAGTTCGGGGAACGTCGTCTCGGTGTCGGGCATCGACGGCGCCTCGATGCCGGCGAGGCGCGCCGCGCAGCCCTTGGCGGCATCGGATGCCGACTGGATCTGGAAGGTGAAGGGCTTCATGTCCGGCGCCAGCCTGGCCTCGATGAGCTCGGCAAGCGGCTTGTCCTCGGCCTTGGCCTGCGCCACGGCCTTGTCGAGGATCTTCGAAAGATTGGTCAGCCCGCGGATCAGGACGGGAACGGACGCGTCATAGATGGTGTAGGACATGAGAGGCCTCGTGGAGTGGATTTCGCGGCCGCAGGGAAGTCCTATTTCCGCGCGCGGGCAAGCCTTGAATATCGCCTGCCGCCGACAGGTTGCGCGACTCGCGCCGCAAACAAAAAGCCCGGCGTCGCCGCCGGGCTCTTCGTGTCGTGCGAACCCGTCCGTTCAGGCGATCTGGTGCACCTTCACCGTGACGCCCGGCGTGCCGCCGATGATCGTCGCCTCGGTGTATTTGCCCTTCGGCGGCGATTCCTCGTAGCGCAGCTCGTGCCGCGTCACCATCTGGCCGGCGCGGCCTTTGGGCGGCGTCGCGTCGATGCGCAGCAGCAGGATCGCGGGATTGATGCCTTGCGGGTTGGCGCGCACCAGCTTCACCGTCCAGCCCGTGGTCGGCGTCGTCACCGCGACGATGACCATCAGCTTGGGCTTGCCGGGCGGCATGCTGTTGACCCAGGCATGCGCCGTATTCTTGAGAACCTTGACCGCGGATGTCGCCATTATTGTGCTCCCCTTCGTTCGACTGGAGATGGAACTGTAATCCGAAGGCCTAATATTGCAACCCAAAGTATAGAGCCGGCACGCCTTTGCGCAGAAGGCGCGTTCCGTCAGGCCGCGGCGGCCGCCTGCGTCGCGGCCCAGGCATCGAACTGCGCCTGCGCGTGGCCGTAGGCGAGCGGCGGCGCGATGTTCAGCCGCGTGCGCGCCGCCTCGAGCGGTTCGGCGAACAACGTCTCGATGTCCTGCGCATGCAGCCACGCCGCAGCGCGGCCATGGGCATAGCCTTCCCACACCGCGCGCCGGACCGCCCGCCCGCCGGTCTCGCGCAGACTCTTGAGCGCGCCCGCAAGCGCGATGAAGCCCCAGCCGAGGCCGCCCGTCTGTGCGTAGGAGAACGCCACCAGGCACAGTTCGCCCAGCGGATCGTCCGCCTTGTAGCCCGTCAGCACGTGCCAGATGTCGTGCAGGTCGCGCTCGCGCCGGCCCATCCAGGCATAGGGATGATCGACCTGGCGTTCGCCATGCACGTCGTCGCCCACTGCTTTCAGCCCGTCCGCCGAATAGCCGGTCTTCTCCAGGAAGCCGCGATAGGCCGCGCCCACCGTGCCCGGTGCGAAGGTCGCCAGCCAGGCGCGGTCCATCAGCCGCTCGATCAGCTCGGGCCGGCGATAGGCGATGCGCCCGCCCTCGGCCGAACGCAGCAGTCGCTGGTAATTCTTCGCCGACGTCCCCGCATTCAGCGCCGCCATCACGCGGAACACCGAATGGGTGTCGTTGGGATCGGCCAGCAGCTGGCGCACGGCGCGCACAGCACCCGGCCAGTCGCGGCGCGGGGTCGGCAGGGCGGTCTCGGTCATGGGTGCACCTATCTGATAATCTTGATTGTCAGATAGTCAGATACCTTTACTTCGTCAAGGGGGCGGTCCAGAAATCGTCCATGGCCGAGGAAAAACGCCGCTATTCCGGGCAAAGTTTCGAGGATCGCCAGACGGACCGCCGCGCCCGCCTGGTCCGCGCCGCACTCGACGTCGCCGGCCGTTTCGGTCTCGAGGGCACCTCGGTCGCCGCGATCTGCGCCGAGGCCGGGCTGACGGCGCGCTATTTCTACGAATCCTTCCCCTCCCGCGACGCCATCTTCGTCGAGGCGTATCGCATGGCGCAGGACGAGCTGCTGGAAGACATCGCCGCGCACATCGACAAGCGCGATCCTGTGGCGAGCGCGCTCACCGGTTTCTTTGCGGTGCTCGAGAGCCATCGCGGCCCCGCGCGGGTCTTCCTGCTCGATCTCGACGACCACGGCCCCGCCATGAAAGCCGCCAGCCGCGAAGCCGGCGAAAAATTCGCGCAGCTCTTCGCGCCCAGGGCGAAAGACGCGCTGCAGATCGCCGGCACCCTCGGCGCCATCCTTCAGATCGCCAAACGCTGGATCGCGGGCGGCTTCGCCGAGCCGGTGGCGAACGTGGTGGCGGCGGCGCTGCCGTTTACGAAGGTGAAGTGAGCTTTCGTCCATGGAGCAGACGTGATCGTCATCGAGTTTTTGGTTTTCGTCGTGTCGTCCGGGCTGTTTTGGAACGGGCGCTTCCGCCATCATCTTTGGGCGGTGGTGGTCGCCGGCGCCATCGCCACGGGATCCTCGCTGCTGTTCTTCTATGACCTCTATGAAAAACTGGAAGTGCGCACCGAGGCGCCGGTCCGGATCGTCCGGCAGATGGTGCGCGTGCCCGTCGTCCAGCACGTCTCGCAGCCGCCGGCGCTGTCCAGGCCGGAAAATTGCCGCGACGACTATCCGTTCTTCGCGCGTATCTTCGGCGACGAAGGTGCGACCGAGCTCTCCTTCCAGGTTCTGGCCGACGGCACGGTGAGCGCCATCAAGATCGCCAAATCCAGCGGCTCCGACCGTCTCGACAATGCCGCGGTCGAATGCGTCGCCAAATGGCACTACCGCCCCGCCGTCAAGGACGGCCAGCTGATCGACACGCCGATGACGGTGAAGGTGGATTGGAATCTGGACGACCCGGATGCGCAAAAAGCTACCGACGCGGACAAGAAGTAGGAATGCGAGCGAGTCCGAATTCGCCGAGCCGGTGGAGAACGTGGTGGGGATAGCGTTGCCGTTTGCGCGGACGAGATAAGATCGCCGCCCTCCGCTTTTCGTCCGGCAGGCCTTACAAGAGCGGCGTTACCTTCGCTTTCAAAACGCCGACGAGAGCCGGCTCCATATAGGAGAACTTGTCCGGGATATCGAGACAGATGACGCGTGTGTCTTTCAGCGCGGACCGGAACCGCGATGTCAATTTCTCGCGATGGGACTTTTCCATCACGAAAATGATGTCCGCCCACTCCACCAGGTCGGCGTCGAGCGGTGTATCGGCGTCACGACCAATTCCGGCAGACGCAACTTCAATCTCCGGATAGTCGGAAAACACAGCTTCGGCAGTCGGGCTGCGAAGCCGGTTGCGACCGCAGACAAAGAGGACATGCTTCATGGATTGAGTCATATGCCCAGCGACGCGGGAAATCGACAGGCAAAAGTTCCGTCCGCACGCTGTCGCTGCAGACTCCACCGGGCCTTGTCGCAAAGAAAAAGGGCCGGATCGCTCCAGCCCTTTTCCGTATTTCAGATCGAACGACTGGACTAGAAATCCATGTCGCCCATGCCGCCGCCCATGCCGCCGCCGGGCATGCCGCCGCCGCCGCCGGCTTCCTTCTTCGGACGGTCGGCGATCATCGCCTCGGTCGTGATCAGGAGCGAGGCCACCGACGAGGCGTTCTGCAGCGCGACGCGCACCACCTTGGTCGGGTCGACGATGCCGGTGTCGATCAGATCGCCATAGGCTTCGGTCTGCGCGTTGAAGCCGAACGTGGTCGACTTCTGCTCGAGCAGCTTGCCGACGACGATGGAGGCCTCGACGCCCGCGTTCTCGACGATCTGCCGGATCGGGGCCTGGATCGCCTTGCGCACGATCGCGATGCCCTGGGTCTGGTCCTCGTTGTCGCCGGTCACGCCGTGCAGCGACTTGGTGGCATAGAGAAGCGCCGTGCCGCCGCCGGGAACGATGCCTTCCTCGACCGCCGCCTTGGTGGCGTTGAGCGCGTCGTCGACGCGGTCCTTCTTTTCCTTCACTTCGACTTCGGTCGCGCCGCCGACGCGGATCACCGCAACGCCGCCCGCCAGCTTGGCGAGACGTTCCTGCAGCTTCTCCTTGTCGTAGTCCGACGTGGTCTCCTCGATCTGCGCCTTGATCTGCGCGACGCGGGCCTGGATGTCCTTCTTGCCGCCGGCGCCGTCGATGATCGTGGTGTTGTCCTTGTCGATGCGGA
>Ga0210397_10000990_pt1 | contig 18484 bp, 15 predicted proteins | sample IncBWH2OmetaG_FD_160126 | JGI IMG/M metagenome (GOLD analysis project Ga0210397, IMG submission 160126) | Forest soil microbial communities from Barre Woods Harvard Forest LTER site, Petersham, Massachusetts, United States - Inc-BW-H-2-O ...
GACCCAGGTTCAAACAACGAACCCGGGGCACCCTCCGCCTTTTTGTAATGCGAGCAGAAAATGACGGGAAACTATCTTCGGGCCACCCGCCGCCACCCGCCTAGGAGCCGACGCCGTCATCTAATCAGCCTAACACCGAGCGCCGTAGTCATAGGCTGTTGGCTAGCCCCAAGAAGTACCAGAGGGACGTCAGGACCACACCGTTCGTCATTACGAGAAGACGCGCACCGCCGCGTCCGAAGGCCCCGCAGAGCGCCGTTGCGAGGCTAAAAATGGTCCAGAATAGGAATGAGAAAACCGCCTGCAGGTTAGGATGCGTCAGCATCGCCTCCTTTCGGAGCAAGCTGAGTGCTAAGAACCCTAGGAGCAGCACCAGAGAGAGCGTGTTTCCAGCTAGACCTGAGCGGAGCGCGATACGCCGCCAGTTCGTCATCTGCGGGTACCTGGTATCGCGAAATCGCCACCAAGTGACCGCGAGAGCGACACAGACGGTCGTCACTACAAGGACAAACAATAAGTCGCCAGCTGACCAGATCAGTTTGTGCATCCCCACCCCTTTTCTGCGCAAGCGGAGTGGCGCGGTCCGGTATGGCTGTCAACATGAAATCCGGTGGCATATCCCGGCCCCACAGGGACAGTCGCTTTCGGATCTTGAGGGAGCGTGAAGTGTGGCGACGGGCCGTAGTCGAATAGATTGGGGAGAGCACCGGAACTAAACCGGAAGTTGAGGTCGCCGGGGTGGTGATAATTACCAAAGAGCTGCTCGGGAATGTACGAAAAAGCGCCCATCTGGTTCAGAGCAGCGATGACATCGGCTTGGTCTCTGGACCACCTGTAGGTCGCGGATCCCGATGTTAAGGTGCCCTTTTTCTCATCGCTTCCGTTGATGTTGAAAACAAAATCTGACCAGCCTGCGGTCCTTGGATCGCCCTGGATGGTGGCGGAAGGCGTACCGTTGATGAAAATTCCTGCTGCCGTGGACTGGTTGCCGTTGGCGTCTGTGGTCGTGATTTGAACGCCGTTTGCGTTTACGACCGCGGTGTTACCGCTGTTCGGGTCTTGGAGCGAAGCGCTTGTGACTACGGTTGGCGTAAAGGTGGGAGTCGTGATCCCATTCGCATCTGTAGTTGTGGCCGTCGTGCCTTGCACCAGGTTCCCAGCAGCGTCCTTTCCGCAGGTATTGGATTGCTGTTGGCATGAGAGATAGAAATCCAATCCTGTCGGGTCGGTCAGATTGAGCGGATTGTTTCTGACGTAAGCATACTTGTTGAGCGTTTGAGGGTCTATCTGGTGTCCACCGATCGGATCGGGCGTCATGAACCTACCCATGCTCGACGAATCGTACCTAGCCCCAAAGTTATCAAGGCCTGATTCGCTATCGCGTTCTTTGCCGGTGAAGTGAAGGGTGCTTTGGCTGCCGCCCGCACAGGTGAGGGCGTCGCCGAAGGGGAGGCTGGTGCAGGTCTGGAAATTGTAAGTGGGATAGGTGGCGTTGTTGCGAAGGCGGACAGTGCCGAGCCAATCGGAATGAATGAAAAGAGGGGTACCGCCGGCGTAGGTGACGAGGTGGCGACTGTCCGCGTAGATTTCGCTCTTGCAGCCGTTGCCGTTGGAGCTGTATTCGCCGACCCAGTTTCCCGCTAAATCGAAGACATAGTCGCGCTTCCCGGTGCCGTCGCAGGTATCGGTAATGACGCCGGTGCGATGGACGCGGTGGCCTTCGGCGTCGTAGACGTAGCAAGCCGTGGCGGCGGTGCCGGTGCCCGCGGTGCAGTAGCCGAGAGTGCCGTCGACCTGGATGAGGTGATTTTCCGCGTCGTAGAAATAATAGTGCGAACCATCGTAGAGCAAGTTGCCGGCGGCGATCATAAGAGATGATAGCACGATAGTTACCGATTGTCAATAGTTTTGTGAATTACTGAGTCGGCATTCGAACGGGGTTGGCGGAAGTTGAAGGATTTTAAGGGGTTGAGCGGGGGCTGACTCATTTGATATGGCTGTGGAAAGATGTGGAAAAGTCTAAGTGCTGAACGTAGAGAAGCTAGGAGTGAAAGCAACCCCAAGACCCAGGTTCAAACAACGAACCCGGGGCACCCTCCGCCTTTTTGTAATGCGAGCAGAAAATGACGGGAAACTATCTTCGGGCCACCCGCCGGTGCCAGCTCGGATTATGTAATGGAGGGAAGCCATTGGGAACGGACAGGTGCGGATTTGAATGAGACGGGCGGAGGTCGAGAGGATGGAAGGAGTTGGCGATAATTTGCGAGTTTGGTGAGACAGATTACGTCCCGTCTGTCCCCTTCGGCCTCCGGTTTCCTGGTTTCTCCTGCCCCACCCGGCTGAAACGGGTAGGCAGCCCTGCGCTCCACAGACAAGGGTCGGCATTGTTTTATACGCGGGTTTGTTTGGGTCGATAACCGGCGCGACCGCCTCGCACCTCCCGGTCTGATAGCCCGCAACTCACGATCAACGTAGTCACAGGAAACTGCTGACTAAGCGCACCATCCAGAACCCGAGGAATCCTGCGCAGACGGCCCAAATCAAGATGGCAAGAGAGAACACTTTGCCATATCTGGTTTGCACAGCTTCCGGCTTCTCTCTAGCGATGGCCGCCATTCCCAGTCCTGCCCGCTGAACGCTGAAGAAGTTCACTGCGGCCAATATGAGAGCTAACGCTACAGCAACGAAACCGTGCCCCGCGACGTGTTGCTCCTGCACTGCGGATATAGCGCCGACGAGCAGAGCAGTCGAACTGATGATGGCGAGCAAAATAAGCAGCATGATTAGTGGCACCCCGCCCCAAACAGAGAACTCAGCCATCCGCCAGCACCTGTTGATACACCTGCGGAGGCATGAGTTGGACCAGTTCCCATCCAATCTCCAAGAGATCCCTTGCTGGAATCGTATGCTTGTGCACTCCAGCTTTGAGGACTCCAGCCCGGAGTCGCGTTAGGGTCTATCGCTGTCGCAACTCTGGGGCCGCCTGCTATCCCAGTAGCCAAGCCCCCGACCAGAGAGCCTGCATCGTAAGCGACTCCAGCCCAGTTGTGGTTACTAATGTCGTGGCTTGCAGTCCATCCAAGAGATGCAGTTCCAGCGACGGCTAGCACACCTAAGCCAACTGTCACTGCGGTCGCACCAACAACAGGTGCAGCCACTATAGCTACAGCACCTACAACTAGCGCAGTCGCCGCTCCGGCAACTACCCCCTTGACGAAGCAGCCAGTTTTACTTGGGGCGCCACCCCCACCACCGCCGTCTAAAAGAGGTGCGAAGTGGCCGCCGCCATTCCCGAAAACGCCGCCGCTGGGCTGACCGTCGCCCCAGCTTACTCCGCCGGTATCCCCATTTACGGTCACCGAGGTACCGACTGGGCACGGTAGGTCTGGATACTGTCCCGTGCCGCCGCACAGCCCGAGCGCGTCAGTGAGCATCAGCGGGTTGTTTGTTACGTAGGCGTAACGGTTCCAGGATTGGGGGTTGGTTGAGTCGACGGCGGCGAGGCCGGCGGGGTCCGGAGAAGTCCAGCGTGCTTGGTTCGGATCGTGTTCGCGATAGATAAAGTCGTACAGCCCGGCAGTGGTGTCTTGGTTCTCGCCGGTGAAGGACGGGTCGATTGCGCCTGAACTCGCGTAGGTCTCACCAAACGGGGAATAGGCCAGGTCCGCATAGAGTGTTTGCGTGGGTGTTGAAGCGAAACGGGAGCTGCCGAGGTGGTCAGCGTGGCGGTAGTAAGCGAGGCCGCTGGAGGTGTAGACGGCGGTAGCCCCGCCGGGGAGGGGGACGAAAGCCTTCGTAAGCGTGGTGCCGTTCATGAGAGCCAATTTTACACCAGCCGGGCTGTAGACGATTTCGGAATTAGTGCCGCTAACAGACTGCTCGACCATGCGGTCTGAGGCGTCATAGGTGAGACTGACGGACCCTATCGTGACAGGGTTGCCGTCAGCGTCCCACGAAGATGTGCGGAACGTGTCGTTAAGTGAATTGCCGTTCGCATCGTAGGTCGCAGAAACTCCGCCGACGGAAGAAACCCTGTTGGTGATCGAAGGTGAGGATTGGTATGTAGGCGCAAAGGTACTGCCCCCGGTACCTGAAATAGCGGTCTTCTGGATATTTCCAAATGGGTCGTAGGAAAAGTTTTGTCCCCAGATCGTTCCGCAGCTAGCTTGGTTGATGCGAGCGAGGTCGTCCGCAATGTAGTTGCAGGTTTGTGTATTTGCCGTGCTAAAGGGGTCAGTGATGCCGAGGCTGCCCAGACTCCAGTTGGCGTTCCAACCGAGAGTTCCAGTCACCGTTTGAGTGCCAATCTTGAATTGGTATTTGTTCAGGCGAAGGGTGTTGGGATCGTAGGTGAAAGTATCGGAGTCGCCTGAGCCCAATGTGACGGAGAGTTGATAGGGTGAGGCGTACAAGTTGTAGTAGTTTGCCGCGGACACGGGATTCTGGCCGGACGAGGCGGAAACCGTGCTCGGACGCCCTTCACCCTCAGCTCCATACGTAATCGTGGGAAGGCCGATGTTGCCGCTCAAGACGTTCGGACCACCGTTGGGCCAATAAGTCTGGGAGACATGGTAATAAGTCGGGCTGGAGTGGGGTGTCAACTCGTAGACGTCGGAAGTCTCGCCACGAACAGTATAGCTAAACCATTCGTCTGTATAGTGCGTGGAACCACAGTTGTCCGTCTCAGCCTCCATTAGTCGCCCTTTTATGTTGCTGACCGACACACCCGAGGGTAGTGAACCAAGGAAACTATTGCTCGTGACATCGTAACGAAAACGCTTACAGGGAGTCACGTTGGGTCCTCCGGTTCCGACGTCTGAGAGGCGATGCAAAGAATCGTAGAATCGTTAAGCTGGTCGGCATGGAATATCCACAGAATCGTCGCAGCTTTCTCATGGCCGGCGGGCTGACCGCTCTCACAAACTTTTAATATTTCATGGCGGAATAAGGGACTGGCCTGCGTGGTCCTAACATTTTGTAAGAGCCTTTCCGCCTCTGTCTCCGGGACGTGGATTGAGGAGAAAGCTTAATCCTGTCTTGGAGGTGGTGTATCTAATGACGCATAAATGGCTTTCCGTAGCCGTCTTGGTAGCGGGTGTAATGGCTGTCGGCCTTGCCGGTGTTGCGCAGCAGGGTCCAACCGAAGCGCCAGCCGGATTTGACACGCCGACGCTGGCTCAAAATCCCGGGTCACAAAGCATCAGCAACGGCATTGCACAGCCGCCGGGCGATACCTACGCGCTGGACCAAACCCGTTTCGAGCAGGACCACGACGCCAGCACCGGGCTGGGCCCGGTATTCAATGCCAGAGCGTGCGCGGATTGCCATCAGAATCCCGTCAGCGGAGGATCGAGCCAGTTCACGGAGATTCGCGCGGGCCACAACGATGCGAACGGCAATTTCGTGGCCGCAACGGTGCCCATAAACGACGGCGCAAACACGATCGCTAACCGCTCGATCATCAATGACCGCGCACTGATCCCGCAAGCGCAGGAGCACATACCCGATGCAGAAAACATTCGAGCCTTGCGCGCCGCTCTGAACACTCTGGGGGATGGATTTGTCGAGGCCATCGACGACAGCACCCTCCAGGCTATCGCTCAACACCAGATTGAAGCGAGCGAAGGCCGGATTCATGGCGAAGCGGTGGAAGTTCCCGTGCTGGAATCGCCAGGACAGACGCGAATCGGCCGCTTTGGCTGGAAGGATCAGCACAGCAGCTTGCTGTCGTTCATCGGCGACGCCTATTTGAATGAGATGGGAGTCACGAACCGTCTGCGGCCGAAAGATGTGACGACCGTCGGGAAAATCACCACGGATCCGGAGGATACTCCAGACAATCTCGGACTGGCGGACATCGACCACTTTGCTCAGTTCATTCGCGGAACGAAGGTTCCGCCGCGCGACGCGGTTCTTTCTGCGACGGCGGCCGCGCAAGAAGGGCAAAACTTGTTCGAGAGGATTGGCTGCGCCACTTGCCATGTCAGCACCATCGTTACGGCACCGGCGGGGACTGTCATCGACGGCGGAGCGTTTACTGTTCCAGAGACTTTAGGGAATAAGATCATTCATCCCTACGGCGACTTCTTGCTGCACGACATCGAAACCGGCGACGGCATCGTCCAGAATCCGCCGCAAGATACGGCTAATAAGTTGCGCACCGTGCCGCTGTGGGGACTCCGCATGCACCCCCGGCACATGCATGATCTCGCGTCCTTGACGTTGGAAAGCGCCATCGAACGTCACGGCGGCGAAGCCGAACACGAGAGGAAGCGCTTCCGCGAACTGAGCCCGAAAGAGAAGCAGGCACTCTTTGCGTTCTTGAATTCGTTGTAAAGGTATCCATCCCGTCCGCTAAACTTCAGGGAGGGAAACGTCAACCGCAAGACCCAGGTTCTAACGACGAACCTGGGTCACCCTCCGCGCTGCGTTTGGGCTGCTCCCCCACTTTCCTCGTTGACGGCGAATGGCTAAGATGGGCGGCATGAAATATCCACCGAATCGTCGAAGCTTTTTGATTGCGGGCGGGCTTACTGCTCTGGCGTCAACGCGAGTGCTTGGCGCGAACGACACTTTGCGTATTGGAGTGCTTGGAGCGGGCGGGCGCATGGGGGATCTGCTCAATGCCGCTGACAAGGCCGGCCTGTACCAGATCGTCGCCGTGAGCGACGTCTATGGGCCGCGGCGGGACGCCGTCAAAGAACGCTCCAAAGGCATCGCGACCACGCACGTCGATTATCGCGAAGTGCTGCAGCAACAGATCGACGCGATCCTGATTGCCTCGCCTGATCACTGGCATGTGCGGATGGCAGTGGACGCGCTGGCGGCGGGCAAAGACGTTTATCTTGAGAAGCCGGTGACGCACACTTTGGAGGAAGGCGCGACGCTTACGCGTGCGGTGCGCTCGGGCAAACAGATTTTGCAATGCGGGATGCAGCAGCGCAGCTGGAGCCACTTTCGCGATGCCGTTGAGCTGATTCAGGGAGGGAGCCTCGGGCGCGTGCCGCAGGTAAGGACGTACTGGTGGCAGAACTATCGGGCTGGGGGAGCGCCCAAAGCGGTCGACACGCAGGCCCTGGACTGGAAGCAATGGCTCGGCGGAGCGCCGGAGCAGGCGTTCAGCGAAGAAAAGTTTTATCGCTGGCGGTGGTTCTGGAATTTTGGCGGCGGGGCAATGACCGACCTCTTCACACACTGGATTGATGTGGCGCACTGGGCGATGAAATCGGACCAGCCGCGCGAGGCGCAGATGCTTGGAGACAAATATATTTTTGAGCAGTGGGATTGTCCAGACACGGTGCAGGCGGCGCTGCGCTATCCGGGTTTCGATGTGGTGTACGAGGGGATGATGGCGTCTTCGATCGACGACGGCGGGCTGGAGTTCCGCGGCACGGAGGCGACCATGAAGCTCAACCGGAACGGGTTTGGCGTGTATCACGAAGGCGTGCTGGGCAGAGAAAATCCCGTTCTGAGGGCAGACAGCTTCCGCGACGGGACCATCGACCACATGCAGAATTTCTTCGAGTGCATCAAGAGCCGCAAAGAGCCCAATGCACCGGTCGAGACTGGAGTCGCCGCGGCCCGCGCCGGGCAGATCGCCAATCTGGCGTACCGCGGCAACGGTCAGATCGCGTGGCCGGCAAAATAGAAATGGTGGTGGTTGCGGCAGCCGGGGTTGAAGGCGGCGTGACAGGCGGGGCAAACAGATTGGCATTCGAGGTAGGCGGAGATTGTTAGCTCGGCGCGGCAGGCTCCGCAGAGAATGGCTTGGTGGTCCCAATCGGTCTCTGGCCAGACTTCAATGGGATGGCCTGCGAGGGCATCGTGGCAATCCTTGCAGGCGTAGTAGATGCCGCAGCATTTCATTTTGATGGAGACGATATCGAGCGGGGAGTGGTAATGGAGGCAGCGGGTTTGAGGGTCGAGGTTCAGGCCGAGGACTTCTGGGGCGAGTGAGGGCATGGGATTGAAGAGGATCCAGAGAAAAGAATAGCAAAATGAGTGTGGCCGGCAAGGATGCTGCTTCGCCGCATATCGTCGCTGGGAATTGAGGCGGAGATTAAGAGAACTCGGAGGCCGAGGAGCGCTGAGAAGGAAAGAGAAAAGCAGATCGCTCGCTCCGCTCGGGATGACACACCATTGGGGCCGGGGAGATGGGGCCAATCTGGGGCGTAGGCCGCTTGCGCTACACAGTTGGCGGGGGATGTGCTATAAACGACGGGCCGTGAATAGTGCCGCGAAACAGGAATTTGCCCCGGTTCAGCGGGAGCCGGTTGAGGTATCTGTGCAACAGACCTCGCCAGCAAGAGTTGATGAGTCCGTGGGGGTCACGGGGGAAGATGCTTCGCGCTATTGTCCGGTGTGCTCGCAGCGGCTGGAATCGCGGCGTTGCAAGTTGATTTGCCCGGTCTGCGGTTATTACATGTCGTGCGCGGACTATTATTGATAAGCTTTGTGGTCCCGGCCCGGGTTGCCGCCGGAACTGCTATTCGATGAGGAGGAAAACACAGTGGCTTTGAAGATGACGACGCGGGAAGTAGACGGGGTAACCGTGGTGGCGCTGGACGGGCGCATCGTACTCGGTGAAGAGAGCAACGCGCTGCGCGAAAGAGTGAAGAGCTTGATCGCTGAAGGTAAAACGAAAGTCGTGCTGAACATGGCGAACATCACGTTCATCGACAGCGCGGGCTTGGGCACGCTGGTGGCGGCGCACCACAGCGCAAAGTCGCAGGGCGCGGCGCTGAAACTGGCGCACCTTGGCAGCAAGTTCCAGGAAGTGCTGCAAATCACCAAGCTGCTGACGGTCTTCGACGTGTACAACACCGAAGCCGAAGCAGTGGCCAGCTTCGCCAAGTAAACGCGGCTAGCATTGGCGAAGCAAGCGGTCGCAAGCTTCGCGAAACAAGCCGGGCCGGTAGGACGAAGAATAATCTCTGCGAAAGGGCACGCGCGCGCGTGCCCTTTTGCTTTGGGAGCCCATGAGCCTGAAAGCAAAAGTCATTGTTCAATGCATGCTCACGGCCGTCGTGGCTGGCGGGATGTTGTTTCTTCCCGCGGGCACGTGGAAATTTTGGCAGGGTTGGATATTTCTGGGACTCCTGATGATTCCGATGGTGGCGGCGTCCATCTATTTCGCCGAGCATGATCCACAGTTAGTAGAACGAAGGCTGCAGAGCAAAGAAAAAATCGGCGAGCAGAAGCTGATTATGAAATTCGCGAAACTGATTTTCTTTGTCGCTATCCTGATTCCGGGGCTTGATTTCCGGTTTGGATGGTCGCGAAGAACCTTCGGCGCGGTGCCGATCTGGCTCATGATTTGTTCAGGAGCGATTGCGCTTGCAGGATACTTGATGACGTATTGGGTGATGGGCGCGAACAGCTACGCTTCGCGAATCATTCAAGTGGAAAAAGATCAGCGAGTCATTTCCGTCGGACCGTACCGGATCATTCGGCATCCGATGTATCTCGGCGGCATCATTTCGATTTTGTTCACACCGCTGGCGCTGGGTTCGTACTGGGCGCTGCCCGTTTTTGCATTGATCATTCCCGTGATTGTTCTGCGAATTTTGAATGAGGAAAAAATTCTTCGTCAGGAGTTGGCAGGCTATTCCGAATACTGCCAGAGTACGCGGTCCCGGCTAATCCCGCTAGTCTGGTAAGCACCAATTCGAACGAGAACCCTTTTGTGTCAGTCGACGCGGTACATGGCGATGCCGCTCAGAAGCTTGGGATAAAAGTCAGTGGACTTTTGCGGCATCACCTCTCCCGAGGTGGCAACGCGCATGACCTGATCGACATCGACCGGATTCAGGAGGAACGCGATCTGCGCAGCACTGCGATCGACTGCGTCGAGAGCAGCGGAGGCTTCGCGCTCGTAGCTGAGATTTCTTTCGGCGGTGACGGATTGCAGCGTAATGCCGAATGCGGGTTCGAGAATTCCGTCGTGCAGCAAGACAACATCCAACTCGCGCTGCAGGGGCGAAACGCTGTGCAGAAGCTGCGTGAGGTCGGCGCCGCGCCGCAGCGTTAGGACAAAGTAGGCGCGCTTCGCGTGTTCCGCGGTGGGATAGACGCCGATGGCTCTTTGCCCGCGAGCCTGCTGGAGTTGCGCGAGAAATTTGCTTTGGGCTTCCGCTTTTTGTCCGTCATCCGCAAACGGAAATGCTTGCGCTTCGAACCACGGCTCGAGGTAGCGGCGCGCTTCACTCCAGGAAAAATCGTGCAGATTCGCCGCCAGGCGATGCGTGGGCAAGATGGTGAGGCCCTCGCTGCACGTGTTGACGAACGTCATCATTGCGAAATCGTAGGGCGCCTGCGCGTACGGAGCGGAGGGATGAACACCGCCAGCGGTGAGACGCCGCTCTTTGCGGTAGTTCAACGCGGTTTCATAACGATGATGGCCGTCGGCGATCACGAGCCTGTGCTCTTCCATCGCGGACTTGATTGCAGCAGTGCGATCAGGATCGGCGATGACTCGCAAGCGATGCACAACACCGTATTCGTCGTGCAGCGTGGTCGCGGGAGGGGCTGACTCGGCGTCTCTTAGAATCGCGTCAACGCGCTGCTGGGGATCGGAATAGAGCATAAAGAGCTGACCTGTGTGCATGCGCGTATGGCGGAGAAGCTCGAGGCGGTCAGCCTTGGGACCTGAGAGTGTGTGCTCGTGGCGGAAGACCACACTGGCGGAATAGTCCTCGAGTTTGCCGGCGCCGATGAAACCGCGGCGCGTGCGCTGCTCGCCGGTTCCGGGGACGGTGTATTCCTGGGTGTAGGCGTAGAACGATGGAACGGGATCTTGCGTGACGGTGTTTTCGCGGAGCCAGTTCTCAAGCGCGGCTGCGGCGCGCGTATAGACATTGTTCTGAGGAGAATCGTCCGGAAATGTGCGGCCTTTTTCAATGATGATGAGGTTATGCGGATCGGCGGCGTAGTAGTTGGCTTGCATGGCCGGAGAAATTTTGTCGTAAGGCTGAGTCAGGACGCGTTCGAACGGGACACGCTGGGGGTTGTAGCGAAACGCCTGGAACGGGTGAACCTGCGCCATGTCGTGTGGGTCTCCGGTCGTCTATTGTGCCGAGCGGCAAGCTTTATAGTTTACGCGAAGTGGGGACGATTCTGATAAACGATAGAACGTTTTCTTTAATGCGGCGTTCACGATGCGTTAAAAATCGCGACGGGAGCGGCAAACGGGCGGCAAGCATATTAAGATGAAGAGTTCATGGCTGACTTCACTTTTGGTTCCGTACGCGCGCTAATATTCGACCTGGATGGCACGCTGATCGATTCGAAGCAGGACTTGATTCATTCGGTCAACGCGATGCTGCGCGAATTGGGGCGCGGAGAATTGGCGGAGGAAACGATTTCCGGCTATATCGGACACGGAGCGCCGCAGCTTGTGGCCCGGGCGCTTGGCGAAGGATGCACGGAGGAGGAACGGCAACGGGCGCTAGACTTTTTTCTGCGTTACTACGAAACGCACAAAATGGATACGACGTGCGCGTATCCCGGAGTCGCGGAGACGCTGGAAAAACTGGCGAGCATGCCGATGGCGGTTTTGACCAACAAGCCGGTGCGCATCAGTGTACGAATTCTGGCTGCCATGGGGCTTGCGAAGTATTTTCGAGCGATCTATGGCGGAAATAGTTTCGAAACAAAGAAACCCGACCCGCTGGGCGCAAGGACGATCCTGCGTGAATTAGGAACTGAGCCGCGGGAGGCGCTGTTAGTAGGCGACTCCGAGGTGGACGTGCAGACGGCGAGGAACGCGGGGATGCTAGCGGCAGCGGTGAATTACGGATTTGGAGTGCATGATCGCGACGCGCATCCAGCGGATATTTACCTCGATCGAATAGAGGATCTGGCGACTCTCTTGGGCGGCAGTTCGACCTCCGATCAGCGCGTTGACCGTTCAAATGGCCGCAGGCGGAATCTGCGAGATCAAGCTAACTGATAATTATATGGGGATTATTCTTCAGATCGTTACACGAACACTTATAGTCGTACGTCTTTTTCTGCGCGTTAACCCTTACTTTCGCTTTCAAAGGCTGCCCTGCGTTGACGGTGTAGCTACTCTGTTCCAAGGGTGGGTCACATTGAGTAAGGACGCAGTCTGTTTCTCCGTGATTTGTCCACTCAAAATCGTCTCCTTGATGTAGGTGGACAGTTCTGCCTGCTTCGGCTTGTTTTGCCATTGTAGGATTCTCCTTTGCGAGTATTAGCTTTACCTTTTTAGGTTCAATCGCCCTTTCAGAATGGCCTGGAATGCCACGTTGCCATGCAAGTTGTCCAACGCGGGCGCATCGGAAATGGTTGTGGGAGAAAAGCCCGCACTTCGCGCTTTTTCCAGCCATTGAAGGGCTATGGCGGTTTCTCCGAGTTGATTATGGACCATGGCAGCTTCGAATAACACCTCGGGGTCCTTATTTTCTGACAAGTGAAGCGCCTGGTTCAAATAGTTGAGCGCTTCCTGGCGCCGTCCAAGCATTCCATAGTAGCCCGCTATGGCGCTTAACACTGTGGCATCGCGAGGATTGACTTCCAGACTCTGCTTGGCCAATGAAACAGCTTTCTGGTAAACCGGAATCGCGTCCTCCCGTTTGCCCGAATAATAATATGATTCACCGAGGTTTCCCCAGATCACATAATTTTGAGCATTGAGCTTTGCCGCCTCGCTGTAGTTCTTCGCTGCGTCATCAAATTGCCGAAGAGCAAAAAAGGCCGTTCCGAGATTGGAGAAGGCATCTTCGGTGGGCCTGATTGTGATCGAATTCTGAAGCGATTTGATCGCCTCCGGATAACGACCTAGCCGAATGTAGGTTGCTCCCAGGTTGCTGTATCCGCGAAAGCTGTCTGGAGCAAGAGCAATCACCTGGGTGAACATCTTGGCTGCTTCCTCGTAGCGTGCCTCACCCACGTAAAGCGCACCCAAAGAGTTGTAGTTCTTCCAATACTGAGGACGAACAGCGACGGCGGCTTGCAACGTCTTTTCGGCTTGGTCCGTTTTTCCCAGACTGGCAAACGCGGAGGCGAGTCCGCGAATAGCATCATCGTTGGTCGGCTCTAGTTCCACGGCGCGCCTATACTCGCTGACGGCGTCTTCGTATTTGCCAGTACCTTCATAGACTATACCCAAGCAGGAACGACTTTCAGCTTGATTGGCGTCCATCGCAATCGCTTTTTCGCACGAAGCCTGAGCCTGGCCGGCCCATCGATTTTGCTTCTCGAGCTCATAGCGCCGCCAATAAGCTTCTCCTAACCCAGCGATAGCAAGGGCGTAGCGAGGATCTTGCTCAAGCGCATGACCAAAAACGGTGATTGCACTGTCCACGTTTTCCCTCTTCTGGGGCTCTTGCAAGTAACCGCGTCCCTGCAAGTAATAGTCGTACGCAGTGGGTTGAGTGGTTCCGTGTGCGGTTAAAGCCTTTTCTTCCTGGGGCTGGAGTTGAATTTCGAGAGATTTCACAATACTATCGGCCACTTTGTCTTCTAACGAAAAGGGATCGGAGGCGGGCGCTGTGATCGTTTCTCCGCCGAGTTGTGTGTGCATTTTTGTGTCGACCAGAGAGTAGTTCACTCGAACGAATCGTCCTGATCGCTCAACATTTAATTGCAGTCCCAGTGTGGCGCCAAATTGTTCGCGCGCTTCCTGTAGGTTTGTAACCCCCTTTGCCCGGACCTCACTGGCCGGTACAACTTGTAGCGGATGATTTTTGCCAAGCTGGGTCAGTCGCGAGGTTAGCGTTTCAACGAGTCCGTTGTCAAAAGCGAGTGCGTCGCTGCCACCATCCCTGGAGCCCAGCGGTAGGACGGCTAGCTGGTTGGCGATTCCAGCGTCGACCTTGGGTCTTCGTTTCGACGACCGCCAGGCCGCCACAACGCCAATACAAATCGTCACTAGAAGTAAGACAGCAATCGCGAAGAATCCGAGTAAGCGTGACTTCCTGTCGGGGGTCGCCGACGGGAACGATCCCCCGGTGCCCCGAATTGTTTCCAGAGCGACTCGCAATTCGGAAGCCCGTTGATACCGTCGCCGCGGTTCTTTAGCTAAGCAACGCAGCACAATGCTCTCGAACCTGGGCGATAGATTGGAACTGCGCTGTCGAAGCGGTACTGGCGACCTCTTGAGAATGTCATAAACGAGTGCCGTTGGAGTGCGTGAATCAAACGGCTGGTGACCGGTGCTGGCTTCGTATAAAACAGCTCCTGCAGAGTAGATATCACTTCGGAAGTCAGCCGGTTCTCCTCTCAGCTGCTCTGGAGCCATATAAGGAAGCGTTCCGGCAACTCCCCCCGCACTGTCAAAACTCTCAGTTATGTTTTCGTCCTCAGATCGAAACAACCTCGCTAGGCCGAAATCGAGAACCTTAACGCTTCCTTTCGGCGTGATCATCGTATTGCCTGGTTTAAGGTCACGATGAACTATTCTGACTTCCTCGGCGCTTTCCAATGCGCTTGCGATTTGAATCCCTATAATGATTGCGGTCTCCTCCGGAACCGGTCCGCTTGTAATTGTGCTCGCTAACGTGGTGCCTTCCACATATTCCATGATTATGAATTCGACGCCGTCCTGTGCGTCGAAATCATAGACTTGGGCAATGTTCGGGTGGCACAACTTTGACAATAACAGTGCCTCCTTCCGGAAGTGCTCACGGGCAGAGGTGTCGTCAAGTGCGCGAGGACGAATCACTTTTAGGGCTACGTCTCGGTCTAGCCTGATATCGCGGGCCCGATAGACGACACCCATACCCCCGGAGCCAATCTGTTCGACAACACGATAATGTCCGAGTGTTCGTCCAATCATGGCAGGAAGTACGATTATGAGGGCGAATCTTAGGATGCGCGAGCAGTCAAGTCAAACACGAGAACCCCATTGGCCAGGTTCCACGGCCTCCCATTACCGAGGATGTGAAAAACCGCTTTTCCGTTGACCACGCTAGCCGGACGGAATGAGAAGGCAAGTCGCCGAGAGATCAATCGAGGGCTGCCGCTAGTGCTTTGCGGCGAGGTACTGCGGGGTATGAAATTAGAAGACTAGATAGCACCTGGTTTCGACTGGTTTGTTGTCGACCAGAGTGGGTTGATAGCGCCATTCGCGGAAGGCTTCGGCGACCGCGGGGCCAGGTTGGGTGACAGAGAGCGGCGAAACTGTTCATTAATGCTTATGGAGAAACACCGCGGACCGTCTGTCAGCGTGTGACACCATCAACTGACAGTTAGGTCCGCGGAGCGCGTTTAGAGGAGTCGCTGATTATCCGCCGTAGGAGCCTGCTGAAGAATCCGCACTGTCACCACCCAGAACCGGGCAGCCACTGAATTCCTTCCAGGACTCCCTGCCCTTCAGAAGACCGTCTGCATTTTTGAGCTTCAGCAGGAGGACTCGCTGGATGGGGCTGCCTTTCGCATCTTGTGCCGGAGCTTGAACGCAAACGTACATTGCGGATGCTTTTTGTTCGAGGATGCGGATATTGATTTGCGAACCTTCAGGTGTCGCCTCGACGAGCAATTGTTTGTCGTCCGCTTGCCGCATGACGTAGCCGTAATCACCGAAGGTCTTCTTGCTCTTTTGCGGTTTCGGGCGGATGGATGAGGGAAGAGTTGTGATATCCAATTTCTCGGCCACGAACTCGGCCACGTTATCTTTGGGAAGGGGTGCGTCATTTCCTGCCAAGGCAGCGGGCACACAGGCCAGGGCCAAAATCCCACTCAACAATTTCATTGTAGATCTCCTTTGTCTCTTGACTATCTCTGTGCGCCGTTGACTGGCGGCGCATTTGTATCGAACTGTTCGCGTCACCATGGAACGTGCTTGCATTTATCTCGACTGGAGCGGCGCGCGGCTTATTCCAAGTCCATTTGCGTTCTTGAATTTGTAGGCTTGGGCGCGAAAAGAGCGGCGCGGTCTAGAATAAAATCGCGGCTCGGGCGGTTATTACATGTGAGAAGAAGTGTTGAAGCGCGCGGCTCTCTGTGTTTCGCTCTGGAGACTTTCAGAAAAAATATTGGGTGCGTATTGCAGGACTAGTGCTGGCGATCCAGCCGGAATGCAGCGGCCTGGAAATCGCCGCGCAGATCGAGTTGCAGACCGTGGCGCATCCACCATGCGCCTGAGGCGCTTTCCGGAGTACCGGGCCGGGCTTTGCCTTCGATCCAGCTGAGCTTGTATTCGGCGTTTGGATCGAGTCCTTGGAGTTGTAGCAAAGGAAAGTCGCGGCCCTCCTGCGTGGCATTTGCGAAGGCGAAAACGGCGGACTGATTTTTTTCGGCAGAGACCGTTTGCGTGGCGGAGAATTCGCTGCCATCCCGCGGGCTGATAAGGCGATAGAGATCGCCATGGACGATCGTTCGCTGGGCGGAGTGATACGCCGCGATCAGACGCTTGGCCGTGGCAAAGTCCTCCGCGGTCCAATTATTTAGATTGGCACCAATACCCAGCGAGCCTTGCATCGAGCTGAGCATGCGGTAGGTGAGAGAGGTCGTGCGCTGGTTGTTGAGACAGTGCGGCGAGTCGGTGACCCAAGCCATCATGATTTGCGGCGTGTAGGCGTAGGTGAAGCCATCCTGCATCGATAGGCGGTCGAAGGGATCGGTGTTGTCCGAAGGCCAGACCTCATCGGTGTAGCGCAAAATGCCGAGATCGACACGGCCGCCGCCGCCGGAACAGCTTTCAATTTCGATTTTGGGATGTTTTTTGCGCAGGTCCGCGAGAATCGAATAGAGATTGCGGATGAACTCAATGTAGACGCGTTTCTGCTCGTCGAAGGGAACTTGATCCCAGCCGGGCTCGGACCAGTTGCGGTTGTAATCCCACTTGAGAAAGGCAATGTCGTTTTCGGTGAGCAGCTTATCGAGAAATCCTTCGACGTAGTCGCGGACATCGGGGCGAGCGAGATTGAGTACGAGCTGATTGCGCGACTCTGAGCGCGGGCGTCCTGGGAAATTCAAAACCCAATCCGGATGCTTTCGATAAAGGTCGGAATTCGGATTGATCATCTCTGGCTCAACCCACAAACCGAAATCCATGCCAAGGGAATGAACTTTGTCGATGAGCGGCTTCAGGCCGCGGGGGAATTTCTCCGGGTTCACGTACCAGTCGCCGAGTCCCGCGTGGTCATCCTTGCGCTGGCCGAACCAGCCGTCGTCCATCACGAAGCGATCGACACCGATGGACGCGGCTTTCTCCGCAATCGCGATTTGTCCGGCTTCATCAACTCTAAATTCCGTGGCTTCCCACGAGTTGTAAATTACGGGACGGGGCTTTGGGTCTGGCGCTTGCGGCAAGATGTGAGCGAGCTCGAAACGATGCATCAAGCGCGAAGCGCCGCCCAAGCCGTGATTGGAATAACCGCCATAAAAAATGGGCGTCTCGAGATGTTCGGCAGGTTTGAGTTTGTAGCCAAAATCGAATGGATTAAAGCCGCCCGTTACGCGCACGGCGTCCAACTGGGTGTGCTCCACGGTGATGCGCCAAGAGCCCGACCACGCGAGCGCGCCAAACCAGACTTCGCCGTGCTCCTCGCCCGCAGCAAATGGTCCTACCGTCGCTTGGCTATCATCGCGAGAAATTGCGAACCAGGGATTGGCCTGATGGCCGGTGGTTCCGCGGCGGCTTTCGATGACGCGCGCGCCGCCAAGAATCGGCTCCTGATTGAGCGTCCACTCTCCGGCCCAGCGGCCCGTCAAATAGCTCAAGGTGTAGCGCGCGGGAGGCAGGGTCCACTGCGCGGCAGCCGCTTGTTCGATCACGACCGGCTGCTTTTCGCGATTTTCAATGTCAGCGGAACGCGCGAGGATGCCGCTCTCCGAATCGAGGGAGTAGCGCAGCGTCACATAGATCTCGCGGGAAATATCCTTCAGTTGCACCTCGACCGCTTGCGGATTGCCCTGCGTGGCATGAACAAAATGAAGGACCAAATCACGATTGCCATCGGCGAAGGTTACTTTGAGCGCAGGCTCGGTAAACAAACCTGCGCCCCAGCCAGCGTATTCCTGGGGAGTGGTCGTGTAGGGCGAATCGAAAGAAGCCATCTCGGGAAGCGAGTGCGCAGGAGGAATGCTATCGTGCGCACCGAGGCGGCCGCCCCAATAGAGCGGCTGCAATTCGCCGTGTTCGTTCACGCCAAAGGCGTATGTCGAATTGCCGCCATCGAGACGGAAGACTTGCGCCGTCTGCGCAGCGGTTGAGTCGGCGGAAAGCAAGACCACCAACAAAGACGTGGATAGGACGCAAGAGAAAAGCATCTTCAAGAAGGTTTTCATTTCGCCGTATCCTAGCATTGCTGTGAAGCCTTGTCTCGCGCGGAGACTCACTGAGGCGCGGGAGCGGAGGCGGTGCTTGTGCAAGCGCGTATGCCGATGACTTCCAAAACGCATGTCATTTGGTGCCTCGTCAGCACAAGCAGACGATTAGCACCAGCGGAGAAATGGGTGAAGGCGATAGCATCTGTCCAAGGATGATTCGGGAGTGCTTGCCTTACGTCACGACACA